>Ga0114997_10003452_pt1 | contig 12410 bp, 15 predicted proteins | sample ArcticOcean_MG_C_2_FD_87045 | JGI IMG/M metagenome (GOLD analysis project Ga0114997, IMG submission 87045) | Marine microbial communities from western Arctic Ocean - ArcticOcean_MG_CB4_136 | ecosystem: Environmental > Aquatic > Marine > Oceanic | place: Arctic Ocean: Canada Basin | collected... | reverse complement strand
CACGCTGCTATCAATGTAGTTAATGCAGTCTTATTTCTAATAAATTTTTCAGATGTCACTTTAAATGTCTTAATGCTTGTTTAATATCAGTAATTAAATCATTTGGATCCTCGAGACCTATGTGTAATCTTACAAGATGTTCGTCCCCAGCTAAATTCATATATTTTCTCTTTCCAGTTTCTCTAAACTCTTGATGTAATGCTAAGCTTTCAAAGCCACCCCAACTGTAGCCATATCCAAATAGTTTAAGTGAGTTTATAAATTTTCTAACTGAATTAATATTTTTAGATTTTATTTTTAATCCCATTAACCCAGACGCACCTGAATAATATTTTTTCCACATCCTAAAATTATAAGAATCTTTTTTATAAGGATAAAGTAATTCAATTTTTTTATTCTTAGATAGAAAACCTGCAACCATTTTGGCATTTGCGCTGTGTTTGTCTAACCTAACATCAAGAGTTCTTAAACCTCTAGTAATTAAATATGCATCATCAGGTGCCAACCTTAAACCTGTAACTTTATCTGCAGCTCTAACTTTATTAAAAACTTTTTTGTTAACCGCTAAACTTCCCCCCATAACATCTGAGTGGCCTGAATAATATTTAGTAGCCGATACAATTGCCATATCAAAACCAAATTTAATTGGTTTAAAGTAATAAGGAGTTGCCCAAGTATTATCAATTGCTGTAAGAATTTTATTTTTTTTTGCAATTGATATAATCTTTCCTAAATCTTGAAATTCAAATGAATTGCTTCCTGGGTTTTCAACAAAGATTAATTTTGTTTTTTTTGTAATATTGTTTTCTAATGTTTTTAAATCGTGTGGATTATAAAAAACAGTTTTTATATTAAATTCCTTTAGGTAATCTTCAGTTAGAAGTCTTGTAGGATGATAAACTGGATCTACTACTAACATTTCATCTCCAGGTCTTAAAACACTAAATATTGCTAAAAAAACAGCTCCAAAACCTGTTGGTGTTGTGAAGACATGATAGCTCTCTTCAAGTTTTGTAAGAATTTTTTGTAAAATGTGAGTTGTAGAGGTTCCCTGTCGCCCATAATCATAATGACCCCCTATTGGATCTTTTAGAGCCTTTGCTTGTTTCTTTCTTATATCCTTCATTGACTTAAATATAATCGTTGACGCTCTAACAACAGGTGGATTCACAGACTGATTGTGAAAATCTTTGGCTGTATGTTTCAAAAAGGTCTTAAAAGATTGTGTCATAAAAAAATTGATAACTATAAAAGACAATGCTATATCCGTTCGATAATTTCAATTAAATTATAACTAAAGGATATAATGGGTTACCCAAAAAAGCATAGAGGCCGAAGAAAACTGGGCTCTAAAAAAAGAAGAGCTAGAAAAAAGAATAAGAAGAAATAATTCCTAATGGACCAAATTAATAAGGTTAAATCCATAAGTATTTGGATTTTTTTAGTACCTTTTATCGCAATCAATACTTGTTTGTTACTTATAACTCAGTTCCAAGAGTTGTTTCCTAATCCTGAAGACATTATTCACAATACTTTTCCATATTTTGATGGTGGTGCTTCAATTAGTAGAACTGCAAGGCCTTATCCTAGCTGGTTAATCTTCAAACCAGCCATGTTTTTAACTTCTTTTCTATTAATCAAATATTGGCTCTACAATAGAAATATCATTGAATTTTTTACTCCAAATCATAAAAATAAAAACATAATAGTTTATTTTGGAATAGCCTCAGCTATTGCATTAACTATTCATTCAATTTTTCTTGGTATCAAATTCGATAATGATTTATATAAATTATTTAGAAGAGTAGTAATGCTATCATTCATAATTTTTGAAATTATTGCTCAGGCATATCTTGTTGGAACTTTTTATTCATTAAGAGAAAAGCTAACAAACCACATAAATAGAAAGATTCTAAATTTAAAAATTATTTTAGTATCTGCTCTAATTATTGTAGCTCTAATTAGTATACCCATAGTAAGTTTCCCAGGTGATAACTTTTTAGGTTTTAACCTAAAGTTTTTTAAGCATGCATTGGAGTGGGATTATTTTTTGGGTGTAATATCTTTTTATTTGTTAACTTATTTTATGTGGAAAAATAATTAATCTTTAATCCAACCACCGCCAAGAACTTTATACCCCAATTTATCTTTCTTATAAAAAACACAGGCTTGACCTGGCGAAATCCCATCTTCAGAATCTTTTAAATTTACTTTCGCCTTATTTTGATTTTCAATGTTAATTTTCGCATCAAGCAGCTTTCCAGTAGATCTTACTTTTACAAAAATTTCTTTTTCAAATTCTTTTTTATCAACCAATAAATTTAAATTATTTAATGTAATTATTTTTTTTCCTAATTTTTCTCTCGGTCCAACAATAATTTCGTTTTTATCTGAATTAATTTTAAGGACATACAGAGGATCTTTGTCTGAAACTTTAATGCCTTTTCTTTGACCAATGGTAAAATTAATTATACCCTCGTGGACTCCTATCACTCTTCCATCTAAATCTTTAATATTTCCTTTTCTTAAAGACTCTGGTCTAAATTTTTGTATTACAGATGCATAATCACCATTTGGTACAAAACAAATGTCTTGGCTATCAGGCTTGTCAGCAACATTTAAATTTAATTCTTTTGCAATCTCTCTAGTTTCATTTTTTAGCATTCCTCCAAGTGGAAACCTTAAGTAATTTAGTTGATCTTTAGTTGTATTAAATAAAAAATAACTTTGATCTCTATTTTCATCAATAGCCCTATACATGCTAGTTTGATCTCCTGATGTTATACTTTTTACATAATGACCCGTTATCATTGCGTCAGCTTTCAAGTTTTTTGAAACTTCAAATAAATCTCTAAATTTAACTGTTTGATTGCATTGAACACAAGGAATTGGTGTTTCACCTTTTAAATAACTATCTACAAAATTGTCGATAACACCTTGTTTAAACTTATTTTGATAATATAAAATTTTATGATCAATATCGAGTTTATGAGCTACACGTTTTGCATCCATAATATCTTGACCAGAACAGCATTGCTTTGATGCGGCAACTTCTTTACCGTCGTCATAAAGTTTAAGAGTAATGCCAATTACATTATATCCCTCTTTTTTCATCATGCCTGCTACTGTTGATGAGTCCACTCCACCAGACATTGCAACTACCACAGTAGTATCAGAGGGTTTTTTATGTAAGCCCAATGTATTTAAATCTTTGTTCATAGACTGGTATTTATACTTATTTCTAATATAAGTTAAATAAAATGATATTGGATTTCGACCCTGGAGATAAAGTTTATAATCCAAAAAATAAAGATTGGGGAATTGGACGCGTTCAATCCATCATTAAAGACAAAGTAACAGCCAATTTTGAGAATGTAGGAAAAAAAGTAATTAATATAAAAATTATAGAATTAAAAAAAGTTAATGACTGAAGATAATATCAAAAATATTGTAGAAAGCTTAATTGATACTTTTTTAAGTGCAGGTGAAGTTTCAATTAATCTTAGAAAAAATGGATTAACTAAAGAAATTAAGTCTGACAAAACCCCTGTTAGTAACGGGGATTTAGAAGTAAATAAAATAATTAGTAAAAAGATTTCTGAACTTACTCCCAATATACCAATTGTTTCCGAGGAAAGCTCTGACAACAAATCAATTACAAATCTTAAAAATTTTTGGTTAGTTGATCCTATTGACGGCACATATGCTTATATTAATAATCTGGATGAATTTACAATTAATGCAGGTTTAATTTTAGATAGAAAACCTGTGGCAGGTTTAATTTATGCACCTGCAAAAAAAAGAATGTTTTATTCATATGGTGATAACTTTGCTTATGAATTATCTAATAGTCAAACTACAAAGCTAGAATGTTCAGAAATTTTTAATAAAAATAAAATAAAATTTGTCTCTTATTCAGATAAAATCAAACCTGAAATTGAAAAGATTTATAAGAAATTAAATGTTAAAGAGCATGTTCGAATGAAAAGCTCTCTAAAATTTTGTGTAATTGCTGCTGGGGAATATGATGGTTATGTTGCAGAACCCAGAGCTTGTGAGTGGGATATTGCAGCAGGCCATGCAATATTAAAGCATGCTGGTGGTGTGGTGACTGATTTTGACAACAATGAAATTTTATATGGTAAAAAAAATTTTAAAAATCCAAGTTTAATCTTAAAAAGTAAAAATTTATAATAATGGACGAGCAATTAAGAATTATACTGATCATTACAGTTTCTGTTTCAATTTTTGGATTATTGGTATTTGTTTTTGTTAGAAATTATATGAAAGATAAAATTAATTATCTAATTAAAGAAAAAAAAAAATTAAAGTAAATTAATTATTTTAATATAATCATCTTTATCTATATCCATTATTCTTTTTGATGTTCCAAAATCGAAACCGTTTCTAGCAAGAAGTGAGATATCTTTCTTATAAAATAAAGGTCTGTTGTCTTCTGCTCTTGCAGGACCTATTCTTTTTTTCTTACAAATTTTTATTCCAGAAAAGAAATCTTGATCAGAGTTATCCTCTTTAATTTTCTCTATCGACTCTTTAATATAAGTTTCGTCTATACCCTTGCCCATAAGATAATATCTAATCTTGTTTATAGAGCTACCTTTTTGGATTAAACTACGTGTCTTACTCTCAGAATAAAATTTATCGCTAATAAATTTACTTTTTTCAAGATCTGGTAAAACAATATCAATAAGGTCTGTAATATCTTGTTTTTTAACATTAGGTACATTTGCTTTAAGGTATTTCTTTAATAAATAGGTTCTTAGCTGTTGCTTTGATGGAGCGTATTTTTCAATATAGGCAAAAGAAAAATTCCGCATTTCTTCCATCGTAACTTCTAATGTTTTTTTTCTATTTCTCATGGGAATCATGTTATCTTGTAATATAATACACTAAAAAATGATTGAGCAAATTTATACTTATTTTACAATTGAAATGCTTTTCTTTTGGGTAAACATAGGAGTATTACCATTCTGGTTTTTATTGATCGTTTTTCCTCAATCACATCTTTGCAGGTACTTCGTAACATCCATCTTTCCAATTTTTCTATTAAGTGGTGCATATCTACTTATGTTTTATAAGTCTTATATTAATTCTTATAATTTTTTAGGTAATTTTAATCTTTATCTTGGGATTGATTATCTATCAAATCTATTTACTGACAGTTCGTATCTTATGATGTTTTGGATTCATTTTGTCTCCATTAATTTATTTATCGGTGGGTGGATATTAAAAGATTCTCAAAAATTTTCGATCAATAATATCCTTTTGGCTTTTCCATTAATTATTACTTACTTAATTGGCCCAATAGGGTTTTTTGTTTATTGGGTAATTAGAATATTTTATGCTAAAAGATTTAATCTATATGACTAAATCAATAGACATTTATTTTGATTTTATCAGCCCATATTCATATTTAGCCCATAAAAAAATAAAAAACTTTAAAGTAAATAAAGATATTAGCTTTAATTATAAGCCAGTTTTTGTAGGAGGCCTTCATAATTTACAAGGAATAATTGCCCCTGCTTTTATTAAACACAAACTAAAACACATGATAAATGATTGCAATTTAGTTGCTGCAAAAAATAGTTTTGAATTTACTTGGAATTCAAAATTTCCTTTAAACTCTCTAAGTATCATGCGTGGTTATATTTTTGTTAACACTGATGTTAAAGATTTATATTTAGATACAATATTTGATGCTTACTGGAAAAATAATCTAGATATTTCCGATGAAGAAATCTTCAAAAATCTACTTAAAAAATGTAAGATTAATTCAAGTGAGTTCTTTGATGGTATTAAAGATCTTAAGATTAAGGATGAATTAAAAGATTTAACTCAAGCAGCTCATGATAAAGAAATATTTGGTACCCCTACATTTGTTGTTAATGAAAAAATATTTTGGGGACAAGATAGATTAGAATTTGCTTTAGACGAATACAATAAATAATTTAATCTATTTTAAAACCACTTTGACTTATTGCGGCAAAGCCACCGTCAATGTGTGAAACTTTTTCAAACCCCATTTCTTTTAAAGATTTGGCAGCTAGAGCTGATCTCAATCCACCAGCACAAAATAAAACCATTTCTTTATTCATGTCAATTTTTCCACTTTTAAAATAAGGACCGTCAGGGTCTAACCAAAACTCTAACATTCCGCGAGGTATATGATTTGAGTTTTCTACTTTCCCTGTTTTATCTAATTCACCTTTTTCCCTGATATCAATTAAGGTACAAGTACCTTCATTTGACTGCTTTAGCGCTTCATCTGCAGTAATAGTTTTAACTTCACTTAATGCTTCAGAGACTAGAGTTTGTGATGATTTAATAGCCATAATATTGTAAAAATTTAATCATAAACAATTATATGAAAAAAAACATCATAAAAAAATTATTTATTAAACTCTCAAAAATTTTAGGTTATGAGATAATTGATCAGAGTGATTTTAGTTCCCCTACACTCCAAAAAGAATTAAATGAGGATCTTTCAATTATAAATAAAAAGTCAATTGTTTTACCACTTGGTGAAGTTCAAATTACTAAAAAAGTTAACTCTCTACTAATCATATTTAGAACTAATACTGATGTTGAGATATGGGATCAAAATAAGAAAAGATTATTTGAAGAACCAAAAATTGAGTATTCAGTTAAAGCCTTAAAATCACTAATTAGATCAGTTAATTTTTCTAAAACCAAATATTCAAGTCTTAAATTTAAGATCATAATTGTTGATGATAAATCTAAGGAAGAAAATTTAAATAAGATTAAAAAAATAATAACTGGAAGTGGTTTAGATATAAGTATTACTTCATTAGACCATGATAAATATAAAGATACAATCAAAACACAAAAAAATTATCAAACTTTTTCAAATTTAGCTAGCCTTCTTCAATCTTTTGAATTGGGGAAAGAACACGGTAAAGATTTAGTTTTCTTTGTAGAAGATGACTATTTACATTTTGAACCGATGATGGAAGAAATGATCGCATCGTATGAGAGAATAGCATCACAAGTTAATAAAGATATTTTTATGTGTCCCGCTGATTATCCATATCTTTATATGAACAATGAAAAAACAAACATTCTGATTGGAAATAAAAGACATTGGAGAACAATCAATCAAACTCTATGTACATTTATGACCACAAAATCATTATTAGATAAGTATTGGGATAATTTTTATAATACTTGCTTAGATAGAAATGATCCTTTTGAAAAACATCTTAATGAAATTTATACTAAAGAATTTTGTATCTCACCTTTAAAAAGTCTTTCTTTGCATCTTACTAATGTAAATTCTAGTTATGGTTTATCTCCATTTATAGATTACAAAAAACTTTGGTATGAAAATTAGTATTTTTACTAAAAATATAATAATTGTGATTTTAGGTTTTTTCTTAAAAACCTCTGCAATAGCAAATGAAGAAGCAAAATATAATGTTGTTTACAAAAATAATATTTATGAAATCAGATTTTACTCTGAACGGTTAGTTATCGAGTCAATATATAATAGTAAAACCTTTCGAAAACTTTTTAATTATATTTCAGGAGCTAATAATAATTCTGAAGAGATAGAAATGACAATACCTGTTACACAAATTAAAAAAGATAATACTAATTTTATGCAATTTATTCTTCCTTCAAAATTTAATAAAGAAACAATTCCCCTGCCTTTAAATTCAGATGTTGAAATTTCAATAATAGAAGAAGGGTATTTTGCTATAATAGAATACTCTGGAAGATCTTCTGATAAAAATTTTATAAAATATAGTAAAATTCTTCAAGGAAAACTTTTAGAAGATAAAATTTTAATAAAAGGGTCGCCTATTAAGGCTTCATATAATGGACCTTTTACGCCACCACCTTTGCGTCGTAATGAAGTAATGTTTAATATTAAATGGGAACATTGAACGGATTAAAAGGCCCCATTTAAGGGGCCTGTTTATTAACTTATAGAGAGAGAGTTAAGTTATTTTGTTAGTCTCTGATAGCGTAAGCAATTACTCCTGTTTCAGTAACGTCAGTGCCTTTGGCTTGAGCTTCTTTACTCAACCTAATTCCAAAGAGACTATTCATAATCGACCAGACTATGTAAGCCACTATAAAAACAAAAATATTAATTGATAAAACCCCAATCAATTGTGCACTAAATGTTGCATCTGCATTTGTCATCGGTACTGCCAAAGTTCCAAATATACCTGCAAACATATGGGCTGGGATTGCACCTACTACATCATCAAGTTTAAATGAAAATAGTAGTTTAGTTCCAAACACAACTATTGCACCACCCATTACACCAATTAATATTGATGCTAAAGGAGACGGCGCTAATGGCTCAGCTGTAATTGCAACTAGTCCACCAATTGCACCATTTAACATTTGTACTACATCTGTTTTACCAAATAGTAATCTTGTAATAACAGCTGCAGCTAAAACACCTCCACAGGCTGCTAGATTAGTATTAATAAAGATTGTTGAAATAGCAACTGCATCAGTAAAAGAACCTAATGCTAATTGAGATCCACCATTAAATCCAAACCAACCTAACCATAATACAAATACACCAATAGTTACTAGTGGAATTGATGATGCTGCAAATGGCTGAATAACTTTTGGATTACCTTTGCTGTCAAATCTACCAAATCTTGGACCAAGTATTATTATACCTGCAAGAGCAGCAGCACCTCCAGTTGAGTGTACGAGTGTTGAGCCGGCAAAATCAGAAAATCCGATAGATGCTAACCATCCTCCACCCCACTGCCATCCCATTACTATTGGGTAAATAACTCCAGATAAAATTGCAGCAAATAAGAAGAATGGCCATAACTTAATTCTTTCAGCCATCGCTCCTGAGCAAATCGAAACTGTTGTTGCACAAAAAACCATTTGAAAAAACCAGTCTGATCCATCGGAATATCCAGTTTCTAATGCACTAGCATCTGACCAAGGTATAAAATTACCTACATATCCACCCTCCGGAATACCATATGCCAAGTTGTAACCAACAAGCCAAAACATTATTCCTGAAATTGCGTATAAGCCAATATTTTTAGCACAAATTACTGAAACACTTTTTGAAGTAACCATTCCAGACTCTAGCATTGCAAATCCAGCAGCCATGAACATTACTAAAAAGCCACAAATTAAAAATAGAAGTGTATTAAATATAAATCCTACTTCTAAGGAAACTGTAGTTTCTGCTATTCCAGCACTACTCATATTTAGTAAAAGTAATAAACTAATAAGTGGTACTGATATTTTTTTTATTATTTTTGTCATTAAGATCTCCTTGTTTAATAATTCATCTATATTAAGGGCTTAATTAAAAAACTAATGTTGATGTGGAAAAAGAGATATGCAGTATATGCATATAGTAACAGCCTTGTTACATTTCTGTAAAAGGCTGTTAATTAATTCGAAACTTAAATTATTTATTAAATACTTCTTTAAGTGCTTTTGCAGGTAAGAACTTAACTTTTTGAGAAGCACCAATTTGAATTTGCTCTCCTGTTCTTGGGTTTCTTCCAACTCTAGCTTTTCTTTTTGCTACTTTGTAAGTGCCAAATCCAGCTATTTTAACTGAATCATCACCTTTTAAAGCATCTAAAATAGTATTGGTAATTGTGTCAAAAGTTCTTTCAGCATCAGCTTTACTAAGGTTTAAAGACCCTGAAAGTTTAACTATTAATTGTTTTTTGTTCATTTTAGCTCCGGTTTTATTGATTACTTTCTATCTTTCAAAATACCCTATATAAATCAAGCTTTTTTTTAGTAGCTTAAACATATTAATACACAATATATTGTATAACCTTAAATAAACGTTGATTTTATTGAATTTTTCAACTTTTATTTTATTTTAATTATTTAAATAAACCAAGGTCTTTTAGGTCATTAAAGGTCGTAAAAAACATCAAAGATATCAATAAAAACATTCCGATTCGAAAAAAACCCTCTTGTGTTTTTTGAGATAAAGGTCGACCTAGTATCTTTTCAAATAAATAAAACATTAAATGTCCGCCATCTAACATTGGAATTGGAAATAAGTTAACTAAACCAAGGCTTATTGAGATATAAGCCATCATACTTATAAAAGCGAGTAATCCAATATCTGCAACTTGACCTGAGATTTTAGCAATTCTGATGGGGCCTCCTAGTTGTGAAGTATCAGCTTTTCCAATGATCATGGCTCCAATGTATTTAAGAGATGAAACACTTACAAAATAAACCTCATGAACTGCATGTAAAATAGCTTGGGCCGGACCTAACTTAATGTGATTAATTTTGTTATTGTATGCCCCTAATTTAATCCCAACCATTCTTTTATTGATTGTATTCCCTAAACTATCTTCAGTTAAAACCATATCAGGCTTTATTTTTAATAGTATTTCACTGTAAGAACGCTTAATTTTAAAATCGATATATTCATCCGTAGATATTGTAATAAACTTTGAAACATCCAGGATGCTTTGAACTTCATTTCCATCAATTTCTAAAATAATATCATCTTGCTTAAGACCGCCAGTCATTGCTGGACTGTTTTTTTGAACCTCATTAATTACAGCTGGAGTAAAATCTTTTCCAATAAAGGTATAAATTGAAAAGAAAATGACTAAAGCTAACAAAAAATTAGCTAAAGGACCGCCAAAAACGATTAAAGCTCTCTGATATAAAGGTTTTAATACGAATAATTTTTCTCGATCTTCTTTATTGTATTTATCTAAAATTTTCTCTTGGTCTGCTTGTGAAAATACATTTCTGTCTCCAAAAAACTTTACATAACCGCCTAGAGGGATCAAGCATATCTTCCAACGTGTGCCTGATTTATCATTCCAACCAATAATCTCTTTGCCAAAACCTATTGAAAAATCGGTAACCTTTACTCCATATCGTTTTGCAAAATAATAGTGGCCATACTCATGTATAAAAACAACTACTAAAATTAATGTTATAAAAGGTACGATGAAAGTTAGCATATAAACCTTATTTATCTGAATTTAAATTCACACTCAATAGGATATTCATTTAAAACATTAGTTGTATTTATTCAAAAAAGGTATAAATCCTTCTAATTCCTTGCAAATATATCTCAAATGACAGACTTCAATAATTTTCAGATAGAAAATAAACTAAAAAAATCAATTCAGCTTGCTGATTTTAAGACCCCCACTCCAATTCAAAGTCAATCAATCCCTGTAGGCTTAGCAGGTAAAGATATTCTAGGTACCGCACAAACTGGGACAGGTAAAACTTTAGCTTTCACAATCCCTCTGATTAATAAGTTAATCATAGATAAAAATGCAATGGCACTAATCGTGTGTCCAACACGCGAACTTGCAAGTCAAGTTATGCAAACAGTTTTAAAGTTAAATGTTAGAGAAATCGGAATTGGTAATGCTCTTTTAATTGGAGGTGAAAGTATGCAAAAACAACTTCGAAAATTGAATAAACGTGCAAGAATTATTGTGGGGACTCCAGGAAGAATTAATGATCATTTAAAAAGAAAAAGTCTAAATTTGTCTAAAGTTAATTATCTAGTACTAGATGAGACAGACAGAATGTTAGATATGGGATTTACCCCTCAAATAGAACTTATCTTGAAGTTTATTCCAGAAGAACATCAGACATTGTTGTTTTCAGCAACTTTACCTACAAATATTTTAAAAATATCTCAAAAATATTTAAATAACCCTGAGCGGATTTCAGTTGGTTCTTTATCAACACCAATTGAAAAAATTAAACAAGAAACTTTTGAGGTCGCTCAAGATAAAAAATACCACGAATTAATAAATCAATTAGTGGAGCGTAGTGGATCGATATTAGTTTTTGTTAAAACTAAACATGGTGCAGATAAAATTGTGAAACGTTTAAAATACGACGGTCACTCAGCAGATGCTATCCACGGAAACTTAAGACAAAGTAAAAGAGATCGTGTCATTAATGAATTTAGAAATGGTAAAAGTAGAATTTTAGTTGCAACTGATGTTGCTGCAAGAGGATTAGATATTCCTTTAATTCAACATGTAATCAATTATGATCTTCCGCAAGTACCTGAAGATTATATTCATAGAGTAGGTAGAACTGGAAGAGCTGGTAAAGAAGGTTCAGCTTTATCTTTTTTAACCCCGAGCGATCGAAGTATGTGGCAGTCTATTCAAAAGCTTATTGATCCAAATTTTAAACCTGCACCAGGTGGATCAAGAGGTGGGAAAAGAAGTAAATCTCTATATAATAAAAAAAGAAAATTCAGAGATGAAAAAAAATCTAGTTATGGCAGATCAAGTTCATCATCAAGAGATGGAGAGAAAAAAAGTTTTGGCTATAGAGGAAAATCAAGTTTTGGGGATAAATCAAAACCATCTAGTTACGGCAGATCAAGTTCATCATCAAGAGAT
>Ga0114997_10003449_pt1 | contig 12420 bp, 1 predicted proteins | sample ArcticOcean_MG_C_2_FD_87045 | JGI IMG/M metagenome (GOLD analysis project Ga0114997, IMG submission 87045) | Marine microbial communities from western Arctic Ocean - ArcticOcean_MG_CB4_136 | ecosystem: Environmental > Aquatic > Marine > Oceanic | place: Arctic Ocean: Canada Basin | collected... | reverse complement strand
GGGTGAAAAATTATCAAATGAAATTTCAGATGAACCAACATTCCAATAACCACCAGAACTCATTTTGCTACTGGTGCCACCGTTGATCATATAACCACCTCTAGTCACAGTAAAACCATCTGCAGCCTCTATAATATTAAATGCATTTATGTCTTCAGTAATTACAATAGGTTCATTTGTTTTTGTACCAGAATTATTATATGTAATTATTTTTGTGTTTGGGCTAAAATCACCTGTATCTGTACCATGGAAAAATCCAACAACAAAACCACCTGGTACTTTACAAATAGGTTTATCGGGCATGACTACTCCCTGTGGAGTACTATATTTAATAGTGTAAGCCTTGGGGGTGTACCAAATACAATCATTATATTGTGTAGTGGAGTTTTCTCTATAATTATTATCAATATCTTCGTGTAACCACCATGCATTTTTTACAATAAGACCTGCTTCATCTACAATCATTAGTTTTATAGATAATTGAACAGGGGTGGTGTCTTTATATCCCATCCAACCAATAACAATATTATTATTATCTAAACATGCTAATCTAGGATAAGTCCACTTATTGACTAGGTTGGTAGAAATATGAAATTTATCACCAGTAGGATCTACGATGTCGGTACAATTAATTGGTTGATTCATCCCATAGTTTGGTGCTTGCGTAGAGTGGTCTACATGATAAGTTACAAACTTATCCCCATCTGTTTCAAATTTAAAATATTGTATTCTACCCACATTCGGTGGAGAGGTGGAAGTCGACTGGTCGTCGAATATTTCAAACCTAAAAGCTCTTACATTATCATTATTATCTATAACCCAGTCCATATGTTGGCCATTATTTTTGGAGTCACCGATGTTTTCTCTATGTGGATACATCCTGTATCCACAAGTTGTTATTGTACGGGTGATGTTGATGTTGGAGTTGCCCTCTGGATCACGAATACCGAATGCTATACCGACGCCACTATCCCCGTAAAGATCATTGTCGAATCTCCAAGGCAATGAATATATAATTCTATTGCTATTTTTTAATGGTTCAACTCTTGTTTGTCTTAAACCCTCAACGAACCATGGTTCAAGTCTGCTGTTGATGTCAACATCTCCAATAGGTGCAAATATGTAAGTATAAGCACTTTGTAAATAAGTATTAGGGCCATTCCAGGCGAACTGTCCTGAATTGAGAGTGAAAGTGGTTGCGGGTATACTGTTACCCCATTCCGAAAATTTTGGGAATGGCCACATCCAATTATCATAATTGTCCCCTAGCATTATTACAAAGTTACCATTTTTACATTTTATAATTTTAAAAAAATGGTAATTTCCTCCCGACGCCGTAGCAGTAGACATTACGATAAATCTTTTATCTAATAAAGTTCCATTAACAGAGTATCTTTCAATAAAAAAATGTCTTTTTGCTCCTGTTAAGTTTTCATATGCCGTATAATAAATTAAATAACCACCATCGGGAAGATAAATACATTTTGGTTGTATAGCCTTGTCTAAGTCTGAGGCATCCGCGGTAAGTTCACTACATGCACTGATGGATTTTGTTATATCAAAATTTCCTATCGATAAAGCTTTTAAAAACGTGGTGTTATCATAGGTTAGTTTTATATAATAGTTATCATGTGGTAATGATTGAGGTACTGTCCAATTTATAAACCCCCTGTGCATATTAAAATATCCTATTAATGTGTGGTTATTATTATTATCAATATATTCAATTTTAACAAATTTATCAAAAGACAAATTACCTGTCCATTTAATTTTTACAATATCGTTATTACTATATGCCGTATCTGTTTTTAGATAATTAGTATTAATATTTTCCAATTCAAAAGTCCCTATGGATGGTGTAGCATATATATTAAAACCTGAAAAGGTAACCGGTGATGTACTAATACCTGATACATCAGTGACAAGTTTTAAATATGTTGGTGCTTGGGTTTTTATGAAATTGGAAGGTAATGTAATACTTTGGTTGTTCGAAAAGCATATATCTAAATTATTTCCAAAAGTATTGGAAACTATACTGGAAAATGCACCCATACCCGAATGATTTGCACAATAAAAAAATAAAGAAATAGGTGTATTTCCAGTAACAATTTGTGTGTAAGCACTACCACTTCCTGGTGTACCAACATATATTACACCTGTTGTATATTCAACACCACTATTGTGATAACCATCCATTGTTGTAGAAAATTTCAAAGGATGACCGACGTTGCTTGAATGACTTTGGTCAAATTTGACAGTTGTATTTGTGTACATATGAATAAAATTAGAATAACCATCTATTAAAAATTTACCATTTACAACAGTAACATTATATGTGGGATTATTATATGCAACAAAAGAACCAGTTTCACTATAAGAATTAAAACTAACATCTATAGAACTACCGAGTGATAAAGCTCCTGACCATGCTGTAATTGTATTATAATCATTTTTTACAACAGAAAAAATATTAGCATATTGTTTTATATAATCGGTTCCACCGTGATTAGCAGTCCATGGTTCAACTACACCATTTTGATTTGACAATTTATTATATGTTAAAACAAATGATTCTGCATCAATGACAGAGGCATTTATTCCTGTCTTGGTTATCATTGAATGTGTTTCTATTGATCTAGTGGGTGCTATTGATAGATAATCACCACTGCCGTTATTTTCAATACTAAACATTTTTTGTTTTATTTCTTGTTTTTCGATATTCCCTGTGAGTCCATTACCAAATTTACCATAATATACAAACCCAAAGTATCTTCCAAAGTCTAAAAATTCTACTTGTTTTAAATTTGTAGTTGTTGTTTCTGAACCTACTTCGTCGGTTACGAAATGAAAACCATTTTGTTCGTTTCCAGAATGTGTTGTTGGGTCAGTAATTTTTGTCCAATCAATTAATCGTTTTACATAAGGTGCATTTCTGGTGCCGGTGACTCCTTCAATATGATATATTGCAAATGATATTCCATAACCATCGCGAATAATGGCGCTGTCAGATGATGATATATATTTATCAACGTTCCAGATGGTGCCCTGATTTGTGGCTGTTGAGTCCTTGTGGGACATTCCTCTTTGAAATAATAAAAATCTATTTTCATAATGTTTTAATTTGTAAATTTCAAAAAAATCATCTGGTGCGGGAGTTGCTGTAGAATTTCCTTGCTGTCCATTCGGGTATGTGGGGTATGGTGCAGTCAGGTGGGTTCCTTCGTAAGAAGCATCATTGTGAACAGCGGCACTGTTATGTTTATTCCAGTCGGTGTATGTATTATTTTTTCTTGATGGGAAATATATATAGTTCCTGTGTATTTTATAAAATAATAATAAATTATTATCATCATCTACGATTACCTTTTTTTGTAAACTTTCCATTGGTGACGGCCAGCTGCTTGTTCCGTAAGCAGTAGTTCCAATCGTATTTAGCGGAACATCGTAGTTATTACTGGTTATTTTGAAATAGTCGAAAGAACCAAATTCTTCCTTAAAAGGATGTAATTTATTGAAACTATAAAAATTTAAATAAGGATATGAATTTATATTAAATGGTACAAAATATAAAATACCAGACTTTCTAGTTGCTTGGTTTGCCCAGCCATACCAATTGTAGGTGGCGCCCGCGCTGCTCATTGGTCCCATTCTTTCACAAATAATAAAGAAACCTTCGACCAAGTCAAACGTTGGAGTTCCTCCAACGTCACCTGTATGGAAATATCTTTCGTTTACTAAAAGTTTATCATAATAATTAAACATTGCATGATGTGAGTTGTAAGTGCTGTCTCGAGTGTTAAATTTATGAAGTGGTAAAATATTATTACTACTGATACCAGATGGGTGTCCGTACTGGGTTGTATTTATTGAATTTGATATAACGTCTCCTTTACCATTAAAATATTTAAAATATATTTGACCATTGTTTTGTGTCGAGTTGTAATCATTTGTATTTTGAAAAATAACAACCCATGTGTTAAATTTCTTAGAAGCAACTACATTAAAAATTAAATGATAACTTGTTGGTCCACCAGTCCCTTCGTATATTTGATTTTCTTCAAAAACCAAAAATGTATCTTTAATTGTTTGATTATTTTTATTCACAATCTTGGCATAAATTTTAGCAAGGGTGTCTTTTGTATTCCAGATTAAAACAATATTACCATTATTTAAAACAATATTCTTAAAATTGCTTCCTTGAAGAGCTGAATGTTCTGATTGACCGTCATATATAAAGTAACTAGTGTTATTTGTTGTAAGCTGATTACTTAAAACTGAAATACCAGAAATATCTATATTACTCGACAAATCTAGATAGGAACAAATGGACGTTGTATTTTTAAAAGTAATAACAGAACCAGATAATTCAAGACCTGACCCGGAGACTTTTATATAAGGATCTGTTCCAATTGAATCATTAATATTTGAGGGTACGGTCCATTCAAAAGTACCGATATTTCCAATTTTATTTAAAGTAGCACTATTACTTATATCTAGTGAACCATTGCCATGTATTAATTCTATTTTGGGTGTTGTAACATTAGTGTCAATGGTAATGTAACTTTTTTCATTTGCAATCATTATATTTTTATAAAAAACATCAGAAATATACGGGTCCATTTCAATATACTTCAAAATAGAAATATCATTAGTATGAAAGCCACTACCACTTTGTTTAGAACTAAGTAATATTAATTCATTATCTATAGTATCCATACCATATGTAAGCTTGGGTTGGTTTAATTCTGTTTTTTTAATTAAAATACCTGAATTTGTGTATAACTGTAAAAATCTATGATGATAAGTGGCTGCCGTACCACCCGTGTAGTCAATGATGAAGTTGTTGGTGTTGGTGCTTGCGCTAGTTTTATAAGATATAATAAAACCATCTCTTGTACTTTTAACTTCAGAAAAAAAAGGTGTATTGTATTGTGTTCCTTGAAAAACTAAAATAGGAGTTCCATTTTTTGTACCATCTTCATTAAATATTTGTATTTTTATAGAGAACTCATGGTAGGAAAGAATAGGTGATGATTGTGTTAGTAATACAAATCCTCCATTGCTTAATGATTCTAATTTAGTGATGCTTGAAGGATGCCATGCTGACGTACCTGGAACTCCTTTAAAGTATATATTTTGATTTGTTGTAGTAAATGTTGTAACATTATCACTTATGGCTTTATATAAATCAAAAATGACAATTCTTTCTCCATTTTGATTAGTTGTGATAGTTGAGGGACCGTATTGGCAATTTTGTTGAAAACAAACTATTTTTCCATTTTTCAATTGAATACAACTTTCATCTAGAGAAAAGTCAAAATAATTATTCTCCTGTTTAAAACCGGTGGTGGCAGTATTTGTAGCCGGAGAACCAGATATATCTGATATTTTATCAAACCCAGTGAAGACGGTCGTTTTCCCTGGGAGACTACCGGATATTTCATCATTATCAGCAAGATCCTCCGGATTAAACATCACAAAACCAGAGTGACAGAAATAAGCAACATATCCATTCGTTAACCCTATGAATTTATTTTTCATATGTCGTAATAAATCTTTGTAATAAAAGCCATTACTGGAACCGCTTGATGTTCTGTGTGAAGAAAAGACGAAAGCGTGTGCGCTGGAGTACATAACACTTATAGTTTTCGCATGTTGAAAAACCTTCAGGTAGGTTGTTCCGCCAGTGTCAAAAGAGTATAATTTAAATATGGTTTTCAAGTTTTCCTGGTACCATTTACCATTATTATCAATGCTTGTTTCGGGTACATTTTTTACATAAGAAACTAAAAACTGATTATGACCAATTAAAGTAATATCATTAACCATAATCATATGAGAACCTGGGTTACCCACGGAATTTGTATCTATAGTAAAACTACTACCTATTAAATTAAAGTTTTTATCATATCTTCTACATTCTAATTTACTAAAACCGTTATCGCCGACTCCCAAAGTGCAATTAAATAAAATAATAAATGTATCATCTTGTAAAGTTTTTAAATTGTATCCGGGAAATTTGGAGTTGTGTTTGTCTAAAAATAAATTAACATTTGTATTTACCAGGTCATCCGCTATAATTACATTTGTAGAAGACAAATCAAACTCAAAATTAAATGCTTTCAATTCTGCTTTTATTGAACTTATTCTTTTGGAATTTGTTAACTGTCCCAAAACGGTTAATTTAATTGATAACTCACCACTAGGGATAGAAAAATTAGAAGGTATCGACAAATTATAACTTAAATCGCTAATTAAAACGTTATTTGCTACATTTACAACATTATTGCTACCAGATACATCAATATTTAAATATTGGGATACAAAACTACCTTCAGTTAACCATGAAATATTATATGTTTCTCCAACTATAAGATGTTGTTGAATAGCAATATTTTTAAATAGAGGTTCTGGCGGACTCCATTCGTTATTAAGAAAATAAGTAGTTCTATGGTAATAACCACCATGCGTGGAGTTATAGTTGGTGTTGGTACTCGCATTATTAGGTGTAGCTAATCTAAATTGATAAAATTTATTTAAATTTTGTACGAATGCCCATGTTAAATTGTGACGACCACCCGCATTACTGTTACTTATATAATTATGTTCGAAATAAGTGGAACTAGGGAACGAAAATATTTTTGAGGTAGAATCAGGAATAACTCCGGTGCCGGTATTAATATCATAAATTTCTGGATAAAATTTTCTGTCTGGATACGGGTTGCCTGTCGAAATGGAAATATTCCATAATTTAAGAATATGTGTACCCCCATTAATAATTAATTCTCTTGAAGGATGGTATTGTGAGTTTTGGGGTGCGGTGTTATGTCCATTCATAAGAACTGACCTTATAAATTTAAAATCTTTATCAAAAACATAAACAGAATTTTTAAAAGCATTAATACTTCCCTCGTGCTGACCCGGACCGTATATTTTATTACCAGCTAATAAAATGTATGTTTCATTCATATAACATAAGTGACAATTGTTTGTATCTTGAAATATAGAACTATATATATCGTCATTTGTACTATTTTTAAAATATCCAACTTTAGTATCTGTATAACTAGAACCGGTATGATGATGTTGATTTACAGTGAGTTCATTAATATCACTATCATATAGTTTCCAATAACATCCAGCGTTATTTACAGTTGCTCCTGTTTTGGGAGCAATAGAAGAAGATGTAGAACAAACCCAATAAAACATAATATTACCATTTGGTAGTTCTAAAGCCCCTGGAGTATATTTATCATCATTATTTGCACTAAAATCACCAACATCGGAGTCAGTATCAGTAACGTCATCTATAGTAACTGTTTTTGTAGGAGTAGTATTTGTTGCATTTTGACTATAAGGAAATTTTTTGCAATATTTACTAGAACTTCCTTGTTGACCATATGTAATTAAAAATCCACCATCTCTTGTTGTACAAAGGGATTTTGGACTTAAATGAATTTTTACATCAGTTGTACTAATATCAGAATCAAATTGAATAAGAGGTGAAACAACATAAGATGAATTATAATATTTTACATAAATTTTACCAGAATTTGCAACAGGTTCGTCTTCAAAACATAAAACAAAACCGCCTTTTTTCAAAGCTTTACATTGTAAATTATCGGGGGTTATAGGTGCATCGCTACCTGTCCAGACAGGGTGAGTATATGTTAATACTTCAAAATAATTTCCACTATAATCGGTCATATCTTTATTAAATAATTTTGCTAATATTTTAAATTTATTTACATTACTACTTGTAGTTGGATAATTTTCATAAAATAAAACTAATATTTTTCCATCGTATAATCTAATGGAAGGATTTGCACAAATACATCGAGTTACAGTAGCTGTTTTTGCGTCGTGAGATGGGTAAGATGCTGAAGAGCCATGCGCAATGCCTGTAGTAGGTTGTAAAGGCGACCAATTACTTAATATAGTAGTAGTGGCAGGTTCTATAATTCCTGTATTAGTTTGTTTAATATAAAATTGTATTGGAAACAATGAAATATCGAAAATACTAGAATTTGCACTGTCGCTAATTTTTATATATGATTCAACGGTTTCAATACCGATTGTGCCTCCTATAATGAAGGGAACTCTCCAAAAAATATTTTTATCTGATGCTGTAACATTTGTAGCAATGGAAAGTGTACCAGTATTATAACTAAGATCAATATTTACATTTGTCACGCTAGATGAATCCCAAGATATGTTGAAACTACAATCAATTGCCATGGCAGTCTGATGGTAAATTGCAGATATGCTCGCCATTATAATATATAACAATCTTTTATTTTTGATGAAAATACATTATTTCTAAATAATAAATAATGTATGTTAAAAAATTATATATTTAAGTATTTCTACTTGTTTTTACTAGTTCAAGTGCTGTTTTTTTTTTAATAAATTCAGCATAAGATAATGTTTTTCTCATAACTTTATCTGATTCATCTTCAGAATCTGACTCTACTATATCATTGCTGTCTTTAACATTAAAAGCACTTTTAGCTTTCTTTGTAAAAATGGGTTTATGATTATATTTAATATCAAAGGTAGTTTCTAATTTTTCAATGGGAAGGCTGTTTTTAGATCTGGATAAATCAGGTATTTTTGGTGGGTTATCTATAATAAATGTATTTGTTGAAATTTTGGAATTAATATCATATCTTGTATCTATAATTTTAATTTTTAAAGGGGTTTGAAATAAATACCATATTGGTGGGACTTGCCATCGGTACTGATATGTTACACTAAAATTATCGGATTCTTTACTTCTAAGATCATTAATTGATATATTTTTTTCAATAATATAAAGCAATGTATTATCTTTATAAATTTCAATTTTAAATTTTTCAAAATATCCTTGAATATCCCAATTAATAGTTAAAATATCATCATATGGTGTTGTATCTAATGTAGCTCTTCTTTGAGGTTCAAAGTGTGGTATTTTTGTAATAATATTGGGGAAAAAGGAAACATCTAAAATTTCACCTGAACAAAATTCTGATGCATTATTCGAAAAATCTGGTATACAATTAGACATTAAATATGTATTTCCCCATGGTGGGATATTAAATCCTGGTATTAATTGAATGCCGTTATTTAAAATAATTTTATTTTTTGTATCAAAATTACTACTAGTATTAAACATGATAAGTTTTTCATTATCTGTATTACCTCTTAATACTTTGTTATTGCTAGCGTCAAAAATATAACAATTATCTATAGATGGATAGTTTTCACAACTACTTTCATAAATAAAAAATTGTCCGGTTGGTGTGTTTGTATCATATTTACCTGTAACAATGCATTCTTTCAAAATAACATTTGTATTTTCTCCACCACCTACTTGTTTTCCTAAAACTGGTATATTTTCATTAAATTTAGATACACAATTTTCAATTAAAATAAAACTATTAATATTATTTCTCAAAATACAATCATCATATCCAACAAATGCACCGCAATTATATCCTCCAAATTTACCTTTTTCAATAATACAATCTCTAATAGTAAAATTATAGTTAATATTTCTCAAAAGATATCTATTGGAAGCAATAATAACACCATGTCCATCTTTTAATGTATTATTATCGTTATAACCAGTTGGGATGATTTTTAGTTTTTTTACCAAAAATCCCATTCTATTATTATCTTCTCCATGTATAGAATTATTTATTTCATCACTTAACAAAGAGTGGTTAAATAATCCGGGCATTTCTTCTCCTGAAATAGTAATAGTGAAACCATTTCCATCAAATATTTCATTAAAATTTAAAACCATAAATTCATTTTTACTATTATCAACAGTTGGGTTATGTCTTTCTAATAAATTTATAATAGTAACATCTTTATTTAAAGTATAAATAGTATTATCATGTGAATCTTTAGAAACAGTTATAGAATTCAACCCTTCTCCATTAAGTGTATTGTATGTGTTATCAAAAAAAACTTTAGGATTACTTTCATTAGAAAAAACAGTATCATTATTATTAAAATCAGGCTCATCAATATAGGATGATAACTGATTCCAAATGTTTGCAGTAAGAGAAATTAAATTATTATTATTTATCTGGTGATTATTGTTATTATCGAACCAATCTGAAAAGCTCATTATTATATTATTATTATAATTAAAAAATATAATAAAAATTTATAAAATATATTAATAAACACCGTATAAAATTAATTGTTCATCTGATGTATTCCCATTTATAATATTTTGTGTTGATGTATCATAAAAATAACAATTTATAATTTTAAATTTTGAATAATTTTCATTTATATTGAAGTTTTTTAAAACAGCAATAACACTTTGTGGATCTGGAAATGATGGTTTTATACCATAAGCTATACAGTCTTTTAAAATACACACATTAGAAATATCAGTACCATTTACAAAATTTATTTTATTTTCTCCAAAACCGTAAGATATGAATGCTGAAGGGTTATTATTTACTACATTTTTATTTTTATTGATATTAAAAGGTAACCATTTTGAAACACAAAATTCAATGTTAACAAACCCACCATTATATTTATTAAAAGATAAATCACCAATAAATGGTGCAGAATTAGTTTGAAAATTAGTATCCGTATTATAAATTCCGTTATTAACTAAACAATTTCTAATGGTACACCATAAACTTTTATTTTTTACAGAATCATAATTTATAAAAGTCCCATGTGATATAGCTAATTTACCACTATTTGTTAAATTATTACCGGGTGGATTTACTTGTAAATTTTCAATTAAAAATCCATTTCTATTATCTGAAGGATAACTTGTACCATTTGAAGCATTGTAAAATAATCCGGGTGAATTATTATTTTTAATTAAATAAGTAATAGTATTACCACTACCATCAAAAATGTCATCATCTTCCAAAATCATGTGACCTGTATTAGGAATACTAGTAATAGATGGGTCAATTCTTGAAATAGTTATACTACTCAAAAGAGTATATACGTTAAAGCTGATATCATTAATATTTTTTCTTTCATATTTAATCAAATTAACTCCATGTCCGTGAAAAGTGTTTATTGGGTTATTGAAAAAAAGAAATGGGTTAAATGATTTTTTAATAATAATAAAAGTATTACTAGATATATCATCGGCGACTTCTAATGAATCTTTAATAACAACATGAAAGTTACCTAAATTACCAATAGTGGGTTTCCATGGATGACTATTTGTATTTGTGAGATTTTCAATAATAGATTCAACAAATGTGTTATTTGAAGAATCATATAATTCAAGATTCACATTATTGATGGTTAAATTATGTTCCCAAGTAATAGTAGTTTCAATATCTTGTATTGTATAATTAGAAACAGTAATATTTGTGAAACTAGGTTTTTCTATTTGAAAAACATTGGAACTATAATCATCGGTAATACCATCATTATCTTTAATTAAAATTTTAAATCCGTTACCTGATAGGTTAGAACTTAAATCAGGATTCCAATTATATGTTTTGTTGTTGGCTTTTATATTTGTACCAATAATTTGTTTTCTCTCGAGTGGTGTTGTGGACCACAATTCAAGTTGAACATTATTTACAGACAAATCAAAGTCCCAATTTATATTTGTATTTATATTTTGTTTAACAAAGTTGGCTACATTTAATGAAGTAAATTTATTTTTGTGTAATGTGAAAGTTGTTGTTGGGTGTAATGGGTCAGCTATACCTGACAAATCCATAATTTTAAATCTAAATCCTGGACCAACTAAATTAGGACTTAAGTCAGGTGTCCAAAGATAATTACTTAATTCATTTCCGAATTTATTGAAATCATTTTTACCAGGAATAGAATCAACAATGGTTTGAATTGTATTTCCGACGGTATTTGTTAAAATAATTTTTACATTTTCGATAGTTAATGTTTTCTTCCATACAATATTAATGGGAACATTTTGACTAGCATCTATTATTGGGTAATCAATAGAGACAAGATTTATTTTTTCAATATTTGGTTTAATAATAGTAAATGTATTTGATGGGTGTGATGGGTCAGAAATACCAGCCAAATCAATAATTTTAAGTCTAAATCCGGGACCAAACATGTTAGCACTTAAACCGGGTGTCCAAAGATAATTGCTTAATTCATTACCAAATTTATTGTTATCACCCTGAATAGAATCAACAATAGTTTGAATAAAATCTCCGTTTGTGTTTGTTAAAATAATTTGTACATTTTCTATAGTTAAAAAGGTATCCCAAACAATATTGATTGGAACATTTTGACTTACATCAGTTGTGGGACTAGTAATGTCTACTAATTTTATAGGTCCAATAATTGGTTTTTTAATCTCAAATTGAACAGATGAAATATCATTAGCAATGTTGCTTTTATCATATATATACAATTTGAACGTAGTTCCAAACATATCTTTATGTAATATAGGTGACCAAT
>Ga0114997_10003441_pt1 | contig 12431 bp, 9 predicted proteins | sample ArcticOcean_MG_C_2_FD_87045 | JGI IMG/M metagenome (GOLD analysis project Ga0114997, IMG submission 87045) | Marine microbial communities from western Arctic Ocean - ArcticOcean_MG_CB4_136 | ecosystem: Environmental > Aquatic > Marine > Oceanic | place: Arctic Ocean: Canada Basin | collected... | reverse complement strand
TTTTATTTTAAAAAAAAATTTTTCTTCTTTTTTGAAATTTGTAAATTCTATAGGATTGTAGGTTGTTAAAAATATTAGAGCTATTAATAATAAAAAAATTCTATAAAACTTATTCATCTATTATAACTAGCATTTCTAATCATCCATAAAACAAGATCGTCAAATTTAATTCCACAATATCTTGCAATTTCGGGTACAAGCGATAATTTAGTCATACCTGGTTGTGTATTGGTTTCTAATAAATAAAATTTATTTTTGAAAAATCTAAAATCTGATCTAGTAATGCCCTTGCAACCTAAAATTTTATGAGCTTTTCGAGCTAAAACTAGAACTTCTCTATATTTTTTTTTTGATAGAGGAGCTGGCATTATATGTCTAGTTTGCGCTACATTTGAATATTTAGCTTCATAATCGTAAAAATTTCTTTTTGGTATTAATTCAATAGCACCTAAAGCTTTTGTTCCCATAACTGCTACCTGAATTTCTCTGCCAGGGATATATTTTTCAACTAGAATTTTTTCATATTTTTTTGATAATTTTTTATACTTACTACTTAACTCCTTAATATTATTGCAAATGTAAACTCCTAAACTTGAACCTTCACTATTTGGTTTTATTACTAATGGAAATTTTAATCTATTAACTTTAATTTTTTTATTTAAATTAAATTTTACTCCCTTTTGTAACAGTACATATTTTGGTACTTGTAAATTATTTTTCTTGAACAATATTCTTGATAATTCTTTATCCATCGCTAAGCTTGAAGAAAGCACTCCAGAATGCGTGTACTTTATCTTTAAAGATTCTAGTATGCTTTGAACAAATCCATCTTCACCATATTTTCCATGAAGAGCGTTTAAAACTATTTTTGGTTTTAATTTTTTAAGTTCTTCAACAAAATGTCCTCGCGCATCCAAATTTACAGTTTTAAAACCCTTTTTTTTTAAAGCACTAGAACATGCTTTTCCTGTTAAAAAACTTATTTTTCTTTCATTTGATAAGCCTCCCAACAATATGACGATTAAATTTTTCATTAAATTTTTCCTATAATTTGAACTTCTAATTCTAGTTTGATCCCTGTATTTTTAAACACTTTATCCTTTACTTGAATAATTAGTTTTTCTAAATCTTTTGATTTTGCATTTCCATTGTTTATAAAAAAATTACAATGTTTATCTGAAATTTGAGCATCTCCTATTTTCATTCCACCACAGCCAGAATCTTGAATAAGTTTCCATGCTTTGTTATTTTCTGGATTTTTAAAGGTGCTGCCACACGTTTTAACTTTTGAAGGCTGTGATTTTTCTTTTTTTTTTAAAAAATGATTTATTTTTTTTTTAATACTTAATTTACTATCTTTTATTCCTTTAAAAGTTGCGCTAATGAAAATTAAATCATTTTTTAAATTAGATCCTCGATAATGAAATTTTATGTCTGATGCATGTATAACTTTAATACTACCTGAATAATCCATTGCTTGAACTGACAGTAATATCTTGGATATATCATCACCATAACAGCCTGTATTCATTCTTACGCCACCACCAATTACTCCTGGAATGCATGATAAAAACTCAAAACCTGTTAATGAGTTTTCTAAAGCAAAACTTGAAATATTTTTATCTTTGACTGACACTCCTGCTATTATTGTATCTGATTTTAATAATGATATATGAGAAAATGATTTTCCAAATTTAATAATAACTCCATCAAAACCTCTGTCTCTGATTAGTATATTAGAGCCAGCTCCTATAACTTTAATTTCAGCAATTCCACTTATTTTTTTTAAAAAAAATGAAAGTTCTTTTAAATTTTGTGGGCGAAATATAACTTTTGCTGGACCTCCCAAATTGAACCATGAAAGTTTCGACAGATTCTCGTTGAACGTAATCTTTCCAGAAATTTTTTCTTTAATATTTTCTACTTGTGATATTAAGTTCATTAAATTTCTTTGCTAATTTCCCTTATCCAGGTAGAAATACTTCCTGCCCCCATGCAAATAACAACTTCATCAATTAAAATATTTTTTTTAATGTATTGTTTTAATTCGTTTTTATTTTTTATATTAATAACTTGGGTAGATGATTTTTTTGCAATTAATTTAGAAAAAGTTTCTTGATTAAAATTATAATCTATTTTTTCACCTGCTGCATACACTGGACAAAGAATTACTGTATTGCTTAGTTTGAAAGATTGTGCAAAATCATTTTTTAAGAGTTTAACTCTAGAATACCTGTGTGGCTGAAAAACACTCACTATTTTCCTTTTTTTATAAACATCTTTTGTTCCATTTAGTAATGCTTTTATTTCAGTGGGATGGTGAGCATAGTCATCATAAAAATCTACTTTATTGATAGAAAATATTTTTGTAAATCTTCGCTGTATTCCAGAAAACTTTTTTAGTGCTTTTTTTATAGTACCTATTTTAATTCCAATATTTAAAGCAACAGCAATTGAGGCTGTAGCATTAGATACATTATGATCGCCCAATAAATTAACTTCTATATTTTTAATTTTATAAGTGTCGGATCCTATTAAACTAACTTTTAAATCAAAAGTTGAGTAAGTTGAATTTTTTCTTAAATTTAAAATTTGGTAATTTGATTTTTTATCAAATCCATAAGTTAAAAAATTATTATTATTACATTTTGACAATATTGATTTTAAATTTTCATTATCCAAGCAAACAATTGATTTGCCAAAAGATGGAGTTTTGTTGATAAATGAATAAAAACTATTTTTTAATTTATTAAAATTACCATAAAAATCTAAATGTTCTTTATCAAGATTAGTTACTATTGAATATGTTACTGGTAATTTTAAAAAACTTCCATCAGATTCGTCAGATTCTATAACAGCCCACTCTCCTTTTCCTAGATGTGCTGTATTTTTTAAAGAATTAATGACCCCGCCATTAATTACAGTTGGATCTAGGCCGGCTTTTGATAAAATATTTGAAACTAATGATGTTGATGTTGTTTTGCCATGAGAACCAGCCACAACTATATTTTTCTTAAGAGCAACTACATTAGCTAGCACTTCACCCCTTTTAAAAACTGGTATTTTTTTATCTTTAGATGCTTTTAGTTCACAGTTATTTTTTTTAATAGCAGAAGAAATTACTACCATTGTAACTTTATTAATATTTTTAATATTATGATTAAAATAAACTTTAATACCGACTTTTGTTAATCGGTCGGTATTTTTATTGCTATTTAAATCACTACCTTGAACTACAAAACCCATGTTGTTCATGATTTGGGCAAGACCACTCATGCCTATACCTCCAATACCAATAAAATGGATAATTTCATTGCTAGCAATATTTATTTTCATTTTTAAATAAATTCCTTAACGGCATTTTCAGCTTTTAAATAAACGTCTCTACTATTATTTTTTTTCATATTAAATCTAATATTTTCTAATTTTTTTTTATCATTCAGAATACTTATTATTAAATTAAATAAGTTTATGATACTAAGATTTTTCTGCTCCATCATCCAACAATAGCCTTTATCATTATAATGTTTTGCATTTAAATATTGATGATTATCAATTGATTGAGGTAAGGGTACAGCTATAAATGGCGTCTTCATTTGCACTAATTCTGCTGTTGCTGAAGCTCCACAACGAGAAATAGCTAAATCGCTCAATGCTATCATCTTTAAAATATCATTTGAAAATGTAAAGACATTATTTTTAATGTCATTTTTGTTATAAAAATTAATTATTGAATTTTTTTGATCTTTTACACACTGTTGATTAATTTGAATTTCAAAACCTTTCTTTTTTATCATTTTAATAGCCGGGGGTATGATTTGTCCAAAAATTTCAGAACCTTGACTACCACCCAAAACTAAAATAGAAAAAATTTTATTATTTTCTTTTTTTGATTTAGTTAAATAATTAATAATATCTTCATCTAAGATATTACCAATGCAAATAGTTTTACTTTGATATTTTGCGATAAAATTTGATGGTGTTTTAATCCCTAAAAGAATCTTTTTTGCTATCGGTGCTAATTTTTTGTTAGCCCTTCCTAAAGTGGAATTATTTTCATAAATTACTAATGGTATTTTAAAAAATTTAGAAGCAAACGAAATAGGAAAAGAAACATAACCTCCAAAACCAAAAATTAAGTTTGGTTTTTCTTTTTTTATAATTAAAATTGATTTCAAAATTGCAGAAAATATTACTATTAAGGAAAATATTTTTTTAATAAAGTTTTTGTTTGTCGGTGAGCTCACTTTTATAATCATAGATTCGTATTTTGAATTTTTATCTACAAAATTCTTACCTCTTTTGTCTGTTATTAATAAAATTTTGTTTCCTTTTTTTGAAAAAAATTTCATAAGATTAATTGCTGGAAAAATATGGCCGCCCGTTCCTCCAGTGGTAAAAATAATTTTTTTATTCATCTTCAAAATATCTTGTAGAGTCTTTTCTGGTAAAATTCAAAATAACACCAGCTATTATAGAATTTCCAATAAGTGATGATCCTCCGTAGCTTAAAAAGGGCAGGGTCATGCCGGTTGTTGGGAGTAATCTAGTATTTACTCCAATATGTATAAATGTCTGAATGATTAATATTGAAGTTAAGCCCACTAAAGCTAATTTTAAAAATTCGTCTTTCTCGAAAAAAACTTTATTTAACACTTTGTAGCTCAGTATTAGAAATAAAATGACTATAAATAGAACAAATAAAGCACCAAACTCTTCTGAAATAACAGCTACTATATAGTCAGTGTGTGCCTCAGGAACTTTTTCTTTCAGAATACCCTCTCCCATTCCTTGTCCTGTAAGCCCTCCCTGTTTGATAGCATCAAGCGCTTTTTGTGTTTGAAAATTATCACCCTTACTTGGATTGATAAAATTTTGTACTCTTAAAAAAATATAACCAAATTTTGTAGGAAAAAAGTACACTAGAAAAAAGATAATAAATAGAACAGTAAAACCTAAAATTGTTAAAATTAACATGTTAAAACCAGAAACAAATATCATGATCAGCCACGAAGCTAACAGTAGTAATGTTTGTCCAAGGTCTGGCTGATTAATTAGCAAAAATGAAATAAAAAACAGAATAAAAAAAGAAAGTAAATATCTACTATAAATGTTCATTTTATTATTTAAAATAATGATTTTAGCTACATAAAGAATAAATAATGGTTTTACCAATTCTATTGGTTGAAATTTTGGAAAAATAAATAAATCCAACCATCTCTTTGATCCTTTAATTTCAACACCAACAAAAGGCACCAGAAGAAGAAATATAAAAGAAATAAAAAAAAAATAAGGAAAATACTTTATTATTATTTTTTTTTCCTGAATTGAAATAGTAAATAATAATATTAATGACAAAATTACAAAAATAAGATGTTTTAGAAAAAAAAAGTATGTTTTTTTATCAAATTTTTCTGCAACAACTGAGGATGTGGAAGCAAATGAAAAAAATAACCCTAAAAAAAAAAGAAGAATAAATAAAAATAGAATTTCTTTATCAACATTTCTCCACCATTTAGCTATTAGTCCAGTATTTTCTCTTCCAAGTTTAAACATTTAATTTTCCTTTAAATTTTTCGACTACCAAATTTTTAAAATTAACACCTCTCTCTTCAAAGTTTTTAAATTGATCAAATGATGCTGCTGCTGGACTTAATAAAATAGTACTCTTTTTATTTTTATTATTTTTTATATCATTCAAAATATCGTTTAATGCATGATTTAAATTTTTTGATACTTTATACGAGATATCTTTTTCAATTTTTTTTTTGAAGAAGTTTATATTTTTTCCAATTATATAAGCTTTAATTACATTTTTTTTTATATCTTTAAGAAAAAATTTATCTTTAACCTTCGGAAGACCTCCAACTATCCAATAAATATTATTATAGTTTGATAAAGATTGTAATGTGGCATCAAAACTGGTTGCTTTAGAATCGTTAATACAAATAATTTTATTTTTTGAAAATACAATTTCTTGTCTATGTTTAAGAGGCTTGAATTTATTTATTGCTTTTATAATAACTTTATTACTTATTCTTAATTTTTTTGCAACACTAAATGCAAAAGATAAATTTTCTAAATTCCCTTTGCTTTTAAAATAATTATTATTAACTTTTTTTAATAAAAAATTACAATTATATTTATGAACTGAAATTAAATTAGATTTTATTTTATTTTTTTTTAATATATTTTTTATCAAATATGCGTATTGATTTGATTTATTTAGGTAAGAATAATCTGATTCTTTTTGACCCAAAAAAATTTTTGATTTTATTTTTATATAATTTTTTATATTTTTGTGTCTTTCTAGATGATCCGGAGAAATATTTAATATAGCTGCATGTTTTGAATGAAATATTTTAGAATATTGTAGCTGATAAGAAGAAACCTCTAAAATAAATATACATTTTTTTTTAAATTTATTAATAGATAAAACGGGATATCCAATATTACCTAAAGTTTTTACATTACGTCCATCCATTCTTAAAATTTTCTCAATTATTTTACAGGTTGTTGATTTCCCATTGGTTCCTGTTATTGAGATAATTAGAGAATCTTTATTAGTTTCAAAAAATAGATCTAAATCAGTTATTACTTTACTTAAATTTTTTTTTAGATATTTTGTTATTTTACATTTGTTTATGTCTATACCTGGACTTATAAGTATTTGGTCCATAGATCTTACTTGTAACCAAAATTTACTAATTGGGATTTTTAATTTTTTTATTTCATTTCTTCTTTGCTCACTATCATCCCAGCAATATATCTCTGCTTTTAATTTTTTAAATTTTTTTGCTGCTGAAAGACCTGTTATACCCATCCCATAAATAGCAACTTTTTTATTTTGATATTTTTGTAAAGAAACCATTGGCTATCTTAATTTAAGAGTTGCCAAGCCAATTAAAGCCAAAATTATAGATATAATCCAAAATCTTATAACTATAGTAGATTCTGCCCAACCTTTTTTTTCAAAATGATGGTGTAAAGGAGCCATCATAAATACTCTTTTGCCAGTAAGCTTAAATGAAATTACCTGTATGATGACTGATGCTGTTTCCAAAACAAATAGACCTCCTATAATCGCTAAAACAATTTCATGTTTGGCAATAAGACTTAATGCACCTAGTGACCCACCTAAAGATAATGAACCAGTGTCTCCCATAAAAATTTTTGCTGGGGGCGCGTTGTACCATAAAAAACCTAAGCAAGATCCAACTACTGAACCACAAAAAATTGAAGATTCACCAACGTTAGCAATATAAGGTATCTGTAAGTATTGTGAAAAAACTGCATTACCAACAACATAACAAATAAGTGTAAATGATATTGCCACAAGAATAACAGGTACAGTTGCTAGTCCATCTAAGCCATCAGTAAGATTAACGGCATTTGAAGAACCAACAATTATAAAAATGGAAAAAGGAATAAAAAACAAACCTAAATGTAGTGTTAAATTTTTGAAAAATGGAAAATAAAGATTTTTAAGGTGTTCGTGGTTACCATAATTTATTAATAAAGTTACAGCAATAAACGAAAGGATAATTTGGCATGTAATTTTCATAGCAAAAGATAAACCTTTAGAATTATTATGTTTTACTTTTATATAATCATCAATTCCTCCTAGTAAACCAAAACTTGTTGCTACCATTAACAAAACCCAAATATATGCATTATTTAAATCAGCCCAGAGCAAAGTACCGAAAAGTATTCCTGCAAGAATAAGAATGCCCCCCATGGTAGGTGTTCCCACTTTTTTAACTATATGATTTATTGGACCATCATCTCTTATCGGCCCAGTAAACTTGTGCAATTCAATAAATTTTATAAAAGGTCCTCCAATAAAAAATACTATTACCATTGAGGAAATTACTGAAAGTCCTGTTCTAAAAGTTAAATAACGAAAAACATTTAGAAAAGAAAATTGATCTACTAAAGAAATTAAAAAATTATATAGCACCGTTGTGTTCCTTTTTAATATTTTTAGAAAATTTATTCAATCCTGTTGCGTTTGATCCTTTTACCATAAGTATATCATTATTGTTAATAATTTTGCTAAAATATTCATAAGCATCCTTTAGATTTTTAAATATTTTACCTTTTTTATTTTCAGATAGAGAATTAAATGTTTCTTTTATGTATTTTCCATAAACAAAGACTTTGTCTATATCACTGCTGTTAATTATAATTGCTAACTTTTTATGGAGTATTTTAGATTTTTTTCCTAATTCTAACATATCACCTAGGAATGCTATTTTTTGCATATTATTTTTTCTTTTGCAAAGATTCATATTGTTTATAGCGGATGTCATAGATAGTGGATTTGCATTATAACTTTCATCAATAAATTTAAATTTTTTTTTAAATTTTTTTACAGTTTTGATATCACCTCTTCCGTCGGGTATTTTAAAACTTATAAAATTATTTTTTAAAATACTTAAGTCTAAGTTTAAAACAAATAAAATAGAAACACATCCCAAAATGTTACTTATGAAATTATTTGTAAAATACTTTACATTAAAATAAAAAAAAAAATTTTTTACAATAATTTTTAATCTATAATAGTTTTTTATTTTTATGTAAGAAGATAAAAAAATATCTGCTTTTTTTCTAGAGCTAAAAGAAGTTACTTTTACTCCTTTTTTTTTTGCTTTGTTATATAAAAAACTGAAAAAAACATCATCTTTGTTTAGAATTATATTTCCATCTTCTATAATATTATCAATTATTTCGGCTTTTGCTTTTGCTATATCTTTTAACGTATTGAAATTTTTAAGATGTGCTTCAGAAATATTATTGATAATAGCTATTTCTGGCTTAACAATCTTAGATAAGTTATTAATTTCTCCCTTTTTATCCATCCCTATTTCAAATACTCCATAATCCGTATTACTTTTTAAGTTAGATACGCTAAGCGGTACTCCAAATTTATTATTATAAGAATGTGGAGAATGGTAAACTTTTCCATAATTTTTAAGAGCAAAACTAACTAAATTTTTTAAAGTTGTTTTTCCTACGCTTCCAGTGATGCCTATAATTTTTGCAGAGGTTTTAATCCTAGTTTCTTTAGCCAAATCATTTAGTGCAGAAAATGTATTCTTTACTTTTATAATTTTATTATTTGGAGCATTATAAAATTTCTTGCTTATTACACATTTAATTGCTCCTTTTTTAATAGATTCTCCAATAAAGTTATGTCCATCTATCTTTTTTCCCTTAATAGCAAAAAATAAATTATTTTTTTTAATATTTTTTGAATTTATAGATACACCACTATAATTAATATTTTTGAACCTGCTTTTATAAATATTTTTTTTAACAATATTTTTTATTATCTTTTGATCGGAAAAACTAATAATTTTGTGTCCATAATCTTGTGTTTTTTCATGACCTTTACCTGCTACTAATAACATCTCTTTTTCATTTATTCCTTTTATAGCTGTTTCAATTGCTTCTTTTCTATTTGAAATATCAATAGCTAATTTTTTACATCCCATAATTATTCTGCTTCTAATTGCTTTAGGATTTTCATTTCTTGGATTATCATCTGTCACAAATATTTTATGGCAATATTTTGCTGCAATTTTTCCCATTAAAATTCTTTTTTTTTTATCCCTTTCTCCTCCACATCCAAATACAATAATAATTTTTTTTTTGAATTGTTTTTTTAAAGCTATTAGGGTTTGTTCTAGCGCGTCAGGAGTATGTGCAAAATCAACAATAATATTTGAATTATTATTTACACATGCGACATTTTCTAGTCTGCCAGTTACAGTTTTAATTTTATGAATTTTATTTAAAATTTCTTTTTGATTCAGCCCACAGTGCAATGCTGCCGAAACTGCCAGAAGTAAATTTTTTACTTGGAAATATCCTATAAGTGGTATCTTTAATGTAGAAATTTTTTTGTTAATACTGATTTTAACTATTTGTATTTTATTTTTGTATTTGTTACTTAAAATTTTTATATTTTTAGATTTATCTCCAACTGTAATTATTTTTAGACCTCTTTTTTTAGCAATATTTTTTATAATTTTAAATTCCTTGTTTTCTTCATTTGTAATAATTTTAGAATTTTTTTTTAATAAAGTGTTAAATAGATAAAGTTTTGAACTTAAATATTTTTTCATATTTTTATGATAATCAAGGTGATCATGACTAAGATTTGTAAACATTCCAATTTTGATATTCAAATTATTTAATCTTTTTTGATCCAATCCGTGACTGGAAGCTTCTATAATTACATAATTTATTCTTCGATTTGCTAAAGTCTGCAAATTCTTATGTAAAAATAAAGGGTCTAATGATGTTAAATTAGTTTTTTTTCTAAACTTTTTTGAATTTATTCCCAAGGTTCCTATTGAGGCTGCTGATATTTTGTTTAAGCTCAAAATTTGATAAAAAAAATCTGCTACTGATGATTTTCCATTTGTTCCTGTTACAGCTATTATATTTTTTGGTTTTTTTCTATAAAATTTTGAGCAAGCTTCAGATAAACTTTTTCTTGCATCTTTAACTAAAATTATTGGTATTCGATAATTTTTATTAATTATTTTTTTATCACTTATGATTACAGCAGCACCTTTATCTATAGCTGATCTTATAAATCTGTTGCCTGATTTTTTTTTACCTCTAATCGCAAAGAAAATATCTTTTTTCTTTGTATTTTTGCTATTAAAAGAAATACCCCTTACAGGTATTTTTCTATATTTCTCGGGTAAAGATTTAATTAAATTTTCTAAATGCATTTAAAAATTATTGGAAGCTTGTAAGTTATTTATGGCTAAAATTGGACCAATTTTTTCAATAATTCTTCCTGTTACCACAACTGTGTTCCATCCTGAGGTGTTACGATTTTCTCCTTTATACTTGTAACCTTTTGGAAATTTTTCTGATGGTGGAAATTGATAGACAAAAAGTGGAGCTGGTTTTGGTTCATCTAGCATTACTAACAAAACATATTTGGGATTGCTTATAGGGAAAAGTGAAACAAATGTGTTTAGTTTTGCTTTTGAATTGTATTTCACTGCAGTGCCGGTTTTTCCTCCTACCTCATAACCCTCAACATCAGCAAAATTTGCTGTTCCTTCATTAAGACTAACCACCTTTCTTAACATTGATTTTATACTACCGCTTGTTTCCTTAGAGATAATTTGTTCTTTTTTTTTAAATTTTTTTTTTTCTTTTTTTAAAATAGACGGATAAATTTTATATCCTCCATTTCCTAAAATGGCGTATGCTTTTGCTAGTTGAAGAGGTGTAGTAGTAATTCCATGGCCGTATGAACTCGTTGCAAGTTTACACTTTCCCCACTTAAATTTAAGTGGAGTGCCAATCTCTTCTAAATCAAAATTAATTTTTTTTAATAGATCTAAAGTGTTCAAAAAATCTCTATATTTTTCTATGCCAACTTTTTGTGCAATTCTAATAGCTCCAATATTAGAAGATCGAACTAAAATTTGTTCTGTAGTCAAATTTTTTGGAAGTTTATCATGTTCAGTAATTTTATATTTATCGCAAGTTATACTATTTTTTAAATTTTTAAATATCGTATTAGATTTTATTAGTTTATTTTCTAAAGCTGCCGCAATAGTAAAAGTTTTAAAAACCGATCCTAATTCATAAACACCAAGAGTAATTTTATTTATAAAAATATCATTTTTTAATGAAGTTCTCTGATTTAAATCATAATCTGGTAAAGAAACTAATGATAAAACTTCACCGTTTTCAACATCCATTAAAATTGCTGCAGATCCAATATTTTTGAAATCAAGCTGGGCATTCATAAGTTCATTTCTTATTAAATATTGTAAATTTGAATCTAAGGTCAAATTTAAAGAATGATTTTTAAATTTTTCTTTTTTTAATTGACTATCAAAAAAATTTTCTACACCTGAAATGCCTGTATTATCATCATCAATCTGGCCAACAACATGACTAAAAAGATTTTTTTGTGGATATATTCTAAACTGTTTTTTTTCAAATATTATAGCCTTATTACCTATTAACCAAAGATTAGTTTTTTCTTCTTCTGTTAATCTTTTTTTAATGTAAAAAAATTTTTCTTTATTTAACTTATTATTAACCTCTTTATAATCTAGTTTAGGAAAAATAATTTTTAAATTTATTAAAAAATTTTTTTTATCTTTAATAAGCTTAGGTCTTACACCGGCTGAATAGACTTCGATGTTTCTTGCGAGAATTACTCCATTTCTATCAATTATATCAGCTCTATTTGCTATGAAATTGTCATTAACGTTTACAGATAAAATATTTTTTTCTGGAAACAATGAAAGATAAATTATTTTTACGCTAAAAATAAATATTAACCCTAAAAAACAAAAAAAAAGAAATGCAGTTTTGTTTAATGAGATATTAACTACTTGACTTTTTTTTTTTTTAATTAAAATTTTTTAATTTTTTTTATCTTT
>Ga0114997_10003440_pt1 | contig 12431 bp, 11 predicted proteins | sample ArcticOcean_MG_C_2_FD_87045 | JGI IMG/M metagenome (GOLD analysis project Ga0114997, IMG submission 87045) | Marine microbial communities from western Arctic Ocean - ArcticOcean_MG_CB4_136 | ecosystem: Environmental > Aquatic > Marine > Oceanic | place: Arctic Ocean: Canada Basin | collected... | reverse complement strand
GGCCTCGGCCGCCTCCTTGCCGTCGGTCTTGACCATGGCGTTGTAGAGCTTGGCATTCTCGGCAAAGCGCTTGTGGTGGTTGAACTCGATGTTGCGCGTGCTGCCGCAGCACGCGCACTTTGAGAAGCGCTCCGACGACCGAAGCTCCTTGAGCTTGGCAATGCATTTTCCTTTGGCGCTGCTTTCGTTTTTCTTCGTCTTGGCGTCGCTTGCACGGCACAGCGCACACCATGCAGTCGCGAGGTCGGTGATCGTGGTGCGCGCCGTCAGAAAGGCCTCGCCGTCCTTGGCGCGGCGCGCCGCGGTCAGCGCCTGGACGGCGCCGGTGTAGGTCGCTGCGTTCTTGTGGCGTGCGTTCTTGGCCGGGCAAAACTGATCCGGGCTCCGCATCTTCCTCTTGCAGGTATCTTTGTTGCACCGAATCAACAGCGCCCCGTTTGGAAGTTGGCTGAACCGCCCACCGGTGGGCGGCCGTGGCGGCAGCCACTGCGGCTCCACTGGTGCTGGCGGCGCGTCGGCGGCTGGCGCTGGTGCTGCCGGCAGCTTGCGAAAGAATTTTGTGATGCTCGGGCCCACGGCCCGCGGCGGCGGCGGTGGTGGTGGTGGTTTCTTCTTTGGCATTTCGTGTTTCGAAACGCTCTCTCTTGTGCTCTTCTAGGATACCAGGTGTCGCAAGGCTATTTTTTTCTCTTTTAAAAAACATCATCCCCGTTGGGTGGTTTTACCCCTCCAGGGAGTTTGGGTTTTTTTGGGGGGGCTCGCGACCAAAAAAAACGCAACCGCGCGTCCCAGCGCGCGCGCATCACAGACACTTGCGGTCGAGCTCGCTGCTCTTCAAGCGCTGGTTGGCGACCGACAGCGCGCCCATGAATCCAGCAAGACGAAGCCCATCCGCCGCATTCTGGCGGTTGCGAACGGAGCTCGCGTCCTGGTCCAGCGTGATGCCCAGACAGTTGCAAACTGCCAACACGACGACGACCACGACGAGGACGACGACGACGGCCATGAAGAAGCCGCTGCAGCTGCCACTGGCGGCATGGGGCCCGCAGTGCTCATAGACCAGCACCCCCGCCGTGAACAGGTCGACCAGCAGACGAATCACATCGACTGGATCGAGGTCGTCCTCCTCCTCCGTCGCGGCCTCCTGCTTGATCCCGACGTTGTCCTTCACGACGACACGCGCCGTCGTGAGCACCACGAGGTTGACGACGAGCAGCAGCAGACTCGACCGGTGCATCTCTCGTTTGTTCTCCCTCGTTCTGTGCTTGCTCTTTTGGGATGCCACGACTCGCAAGGCCTTCCGTCCGCAAACGGCAGGGCCGCGAGGCCGCGTCCGGGCCACGCACCCCAAAACAGGGGGGTAGAACCACCTAAAGAACAGGCCGGCGGCGCCGGCGGCGCCGGCGGCGGTGGCCTTGCGAGACGTGGCATCTTTGACGCTCGAAGGAGAAACCACCGACGTGCGTGCCCCCGCGCTCCTCGACGTCTTCTTTAAAAAAAAAAGAAAAACAGCCTTGCGGCTCGTGGTATCCTAGAAGTGCAGAAGAGAAAGCGAGATGCTAGCCGCCGCCGACAGACGCACGCTCATTCTGCACCCACTCTCGCTCGACGTCTTCGAGGTGCCAATATCGTCGCTTCTACACGACGAGCGTCAGCCGATCGACATGAACTTTAAGGACTTTGAGCAGCAGGCCCTGATCGGGCAGCTCTCCGGCGAGCGTCTCGTGGCCAGCGGCACGACCGGCTGGTCCTACGACGCCAACCAGGTGCTGGCCGTTCGGCTTCGCCAGCATGGGCCAAGCGCGGGCGGTCGCCCGCTGTACGCGTGGGCGTCTCGCTTCGAGACGGTCCTTCCGACCGAAGCCGTGAGAACGATGGACCATGCCCGCGTCGGCGGCGAGTTTGTCTGGCTATGGCCACCGGGAAAGGCACAGAACGCCTACCACACGCGTTGCGAGGGGCGCAGGCTCGACCCGACCCAGCTTCCGTTGCCGATTGACGAGGTCGAGCCTACCTGTCGGCACAAGATGTCGATTCCCGGTGCCATGTTTGGTCCCGACGACGTCGAGGGTGCGACACCCGTCGCACTCTCGGAGTTGACACCGGAGCAGCGGTTTTTCATCATGAGCATCAAGCCACAGCAGACTCTGTTCCCCCGGCGACCCACCTCGGTCAACTGGACGCAGAAGGTCAGTCAGGTCAACGACGAGGACCAACGTGCGGCAAGAATGGGACATGTCTGGGACGACATACGTGAGCTCCAGCGCCTTCGCGACGTCGTCGCGTCCAGGCCAGCGACACCGCCGCGTACCAACGACGCTGTCGCGCCGCCAACGACCACGCCCGAAGACAAGCCCCGGTGCGTGCTCGGCAAGCGCAAGGCGGGCGCGACCGACCCACCAGCGATCGCTCCGGCGCTGCGCCTCCGCGACCCGTTGATCAAAAAGTAAGTTAGATTTAGTGAGCGTGTTGAAGTTAGGAGGGAGAGAAGACTTTAAAAAAATGGCGTCGACACCTTTTCATCCCGCAGAGGACTTTGAGTTGGTCTCGGGCTGGATCATCCTCGCCGGGTTCCTGCTCATGGCCGGAGTTCTCATACTGGTAGCGTTCATCGCCGCCGGTCGTGTCGACCCGGACACCAAGCGAAACTTCTTCGGGCAGACCGTCTCGATTTCGGATGTCGAAATGATGTATCGCTCGACATTTGCGCCTGGAGCGTTCATGCCAGGCATGCATGAACACAACGAGCAGAAGGGCAGCGTCGTCTACAGGTGGGTCTGGATCTTTCTGATCTCATGGCTCTTCATGAGCGGCATCTACCTGATTCTGGCTGGTGCACTCGGGTCGATCGAAGTCTACCGGGTCGACGCCCTGTTCAACTCGACCGCGTACGTTTCAATCGCCCTGGTGCTCTGCGGGGTGTGGACCTATACCTTTCGAGAAGGCTCGAAGACGTCGAAGCAGCAGGCAGCCGAAGACGCGATGAGACTCGAGCTGCGCGTCGTGGCGGCGGACAACGACCAGATTCCCGAACCGCCAGCTTCCGCACCAGTCCTCCACGACAGCCGAACGAAGACGTTCTATCTGGCAATCTCAAACGTGCTGCTGTTCGCAGCCTTCCTGCTCGCGCTCGTTGCGACGTCGAGTCTGCAGGCCTGGACGCTGCCGAGCGAGCAGTACGGCATTTTGCTGTTCTTTGGGCCTGGACTCGGCTTGCTCACTGGCTGGCTGCTCTACGCCTTTTTACTCAACTACGGAATCGTCATCGGCGTCGAGTCGTGTCCCGATGGGCTTGGACAGGTGCCCGAAGGAGAGTCTGAGTACGCCTACCAAGCCTCCCTGATGTTCCCACTCGTCGGTGCCGGCGTCGTGTTTTTGTGTGCCGTGCTCATACCGGACCCGACAATCCCGCTTCCGCTCGCCATCGTCCTGCTGCTCTTCACGCCCAAGTACAAGAACAACCTCATTGCGGTCGGTGTCTCGATGCTGGGCGTCGCACTCGGTGGATTCCTAGTGTATAGTCTTCGAAACTGAAAAAAAAATTGGATTTAAAACAAAAACTAGACCTTGATTGTGGCATACGAATCGTCCAGCCTCGTTCCATTTGAATCGTACGCAGCTCTTGGCTCGACCTTCTCGTTCGCCAGCCAGTCGCATTTCTCGGAGTTCACGGGCCTGACCCAACGTTGGCCCTGCGAGTTGACCTCGACGAGCGGACCCTTCTGCTGCTCCGGTGCGAAGCACCGCACAGCAAAGAACGTGCAGCACCCAATGATACACACAAGCACGGCGACGACGATGAAAATGATCAGCCAAAACAAGAATTCATCGGACATCGCGACACGGTCCCCCCGCTTCTGAATTCAATCACATGCTAATTATCACATAGCTAGAGACTGGCCACGAGGCACAAGAGAGCATCACACAAACCACGGAAGCCTCGCTGCGACAGTGCCACTTTGGGACGACCCTTCTTGTCCAGGCGAAAGAGAATCCAGCGTCGCCGGTGTGGGATCAGCACGATTCGCAGTGCGGATGGATCTGGTGGCCGAGTCTCGAAACACGGAAGCGCCACGCGACCACAAAAGGCGTCGGCTTTGCGAATGGGGTCGTCGTTTCCCCTGGTTGTCAGGACGGCGACGCCGGCCAGGAGGGCGCAGAGTCGCTCGAGCTGGTCGGTCCCGTGCTCATAAATCCACGCGGTCCCTGCCATCGCAACGTCGTGGCTTCGGGCGACGAGGTCTGGGAAGTCGACAGCTGCATGAGTACTTGCGGCGCGCGTCAGGAGAAGCGTGCGACGCACTCCGACGTGGCCGGCAGGCAGCAGGAAGCTAAGCATCAGGTCGCGGACAACCTGCTGGCCAGCTTCGCTCTCGCCGGCCTGGGCGACGCCCAGCAGCTTCTTGGCTCTCAGCTCGGGCGAGAGGTTCTGCAGCGTCGTCGAGGTACTCAGGGAGACAAAGTCGGAGTCTCCGTCGGGCATCAGCAACGACTCTTGCATGTTCAGTGCCGAGTGGCGAAAGAAGAGCGACACGAGACCATCGAGGCCGGCCCAGGAGTCGTCGTCGAGACAGGCCGCGCCGATGCGAATGCAATGCCGCGCGACCTCGCCCGACGAGACGCGCAGGACCGCCGCCCAGCCATCCTCGACCGCGTCCACCTCCACCTCCGCTTCCTCCTCCACCTCGGCGGTCTCGGTGTCGTACTCGGACGCGTCCGTCCGCTGCTTCTTTCGTCGAGAGGGTGAATCTCGGATCTGGGACCAGAGGTCGGTCTTGGAAACAGATTCGACGACTCGACGCGAGTCGACGTCCAGGTCCTGGTGCAAACGCCGCGCGAGCTCCATCGCGCTCAGCAGCGCAAAGATTCGCGCCGCCGAGGCACGAACGAGGCCTTGGGTCTCCCACTGCACCTCGTGATTGTCCTCGCCTACCGAGGACCTGCGATGGAGGGCACTGCCCGAGGCGAGGAGTTTGATGGCGGCGGGTGGGGATGGCCGATCGCCAGCGACGAGCCGGTCGCGAAGACGGCAGAGCAGCTGACCGGCGCCGAGGTGGTCCGTGAGCGAGAGACTCTCATGGTGTCCGAGCTTGGTGTACAGCCGCTCCACCAGCTCGTCCGTGGTTGCCTGGCGATGTCCAGAACTCGACATTATTGTACACGCCGGGAACGCTAGAACTGCGTGGTTGTCGCCTTTTCTTAGCGAAGGATCACGATGCCGATCGCTGAGAGCCTCATTGGGTTGCTCCTGATCCTCCTGTGCATCTTCTCTCTACGATGGTGCTGCGACTACTCCGCTGCACGCCAGCGGGATGCGCTGCGCGACCACGACGAGGACCCACCGAGCTGGCAGGTACGACTTCACTCGGGCTTTTCGAGTGGCCACTACGCTCGACTCCCGAGCTGACCCATTTATTTTCTTTTAGAAGAACCTTCAAACACGACTCTCTCTCTGTACCTCGCGAGCGACCAAGCCGGAGAAACGCTCACTTGCGAGCGGCCGTGCCCACCACGACGCTGGTGCCGGCACCGTCCGTCGGCTTGGCCGGCTTGGTGATCATGGGTGCCGGGAAGCCTCCAAACGTGCAGTCGTCGTCGTCGTCCTCGATGGTGCGCGGCGTGGTGCGTGGGAGGACCTGGTCGGGGAACTTGCCGACGCCCTTGAGGAACGGCTTCAGCATCTTGTAGGCCGCCTTGGCCTCGACCCTCTGGCGCTGCGTCACCGCCGGGTTCGCGAGGAGCCCAATCTTGATCAGAGTCTTCTTGGTCTCCTCCTTCTCCTGAAGCTGCGTCAGCACCTTGGTCCAGCCTCCAAACTCGACCCGCTTGTGCTCGAGCTTCTCGGAGTAGGCCTTGCGATCGGCGGCGTTGTAGCGCGCGTCGAGGAGGTCGTCGACCACAGCCTTGACGGCCGCCTTGGCGGCCGCCATCGCGGGCGAGTCGCCGTAGATCGGCTGGTGCGCCTCGCTCTTCCGGGCCCACCCGATCTCCTCGACGAGCGCCTTGTCGCGCTTCTTGAGGCGAAGCATCTGCTCGAGAAAGTGGCTACCCGAGGTCGAGAGCGTCGCGACGACGTCGAGCTCGCCCTGGTAGACTGCGTTCAGTTCGGATGTGTTGCACTCCTCGTCGTCCTCGCTCGTCTTCTTGCACGTCCAGTTGACAAAGTGGAGCTTCTTCGGGCCACGGCGAGCGTCGTGGTTCAGCTGGTCGCGGTGGTGCACCTTGCCGTACACGCCCTTCCCACCGTGGGTACGAAGCCACTCCCCGTCGAGACGGGCCATCTCGATGGCACCGTGGATCTCATCGGCGGACGGCGACGTGGCCTTGCGCTTGCCCTTGGGGAGGTAGTAGTGGCCAGCCTTGTTGTCCTCGGGGTCGAGCCGCCAGACGTCGACCGGCTGGTGGTCGAGCGTGAAGTTGGGGTTCTCGCTGTCCATCGGGTTCCTCACCCCTTTCTCTTCTAAGATACCACGTCTGCCAAGGCTTGGATTTGTTTTAAAATAATTTCTTCAAGAAGAATGACGTCCAAAACAAAAAGGCAGAGGCCGCCTCGATTTGCCTCCCATGCACACGACAAGAGTAGGACATGCAGGGAGTGAATTTTCATGCCTCACCTGCCGTCCTTGGCGGCGCTCTCGCTCGATGCGCATCCAACCAGCGTGGGATACGACGACCAGAGTCTCGATCCGTACGAAATGGATAGAACTCGGGAATTCAACGTGCTGCTCATACAGGAAGAGAACGACCTGAACGTTTTTGGAGTCGATCCCAAAAGTTTCCTTCACCTCCAGCGTGGTGCCGTGCTGTGGAACATGCGGCGTGAATTCTTCGAATATATGAAGAACGTAATTCGTAACAACCTGGCCTTCTTGCCAGATGACTCGGTACGATTCTTCAAGACGAATCATGCCATTGGTTTTTCGAGTAGCTGGAACGATGCGTTTAACGCAGGTTCGACTGCTCGTGCTCTGCAGGGTATCTGGCCTCTTTCCAGTGGCGCTTTCAATTCGACCTACAACGTCGACATCGAGAGTCTCCCTCGAGTGGCAAAAGATCTGCTCTCCAGAGTCCTGCCACGTGCTACTAGTCACGTGGTACTCCGAAGGTCGAAAGCAGTTTACGATACGAATGAAGTTCTTAAAGAACTCGTGATGCAAGCTCGGATGTCTGAACTGGAACTTGGACCCAAGCTCCATATTGCATGGTGTATCCCCTTCGAGACTCGCACAACAGCTGCCAACGTCCAGATTGAACACGTCTGTTCGATAATCGAGCGGTTTCACGGAGATCTCCACGATGTGTTCTTTGTGGACAACCACCCAGGAAGACAATGGTTGAACACGGACGTTCAGACCGGAGGGCATGGGTTTTGGAGTGCAGTTGCACGGTGCATCGTACGCGGCGCCCAGTGTGGCGTTGTTCATTTCGACTTGAAGGGAGAGAACATGCTGTACAGACGAATCGATACAGCCACAGGCGATCTCAATGCCTACCACTACGAAGTGCGTTACACGGACTTTGACTCGAAACACTTCAAAATTCTGGATATCAAAAACGAAGTGATAAAAAGTCGACAGTTTTGTCTCGGGATTCTTTCTCTATGCCAGCTGCTCGCCGTCAGTCGCTGCAGCTTTCGTGATACGAGATTCGCCAACGAACAAAACGAAGTCGTGGTTGTTGACTGGGCCAGCGTCTTTCGAATCGCACTCGATGAATTCGGCAATGAGTGGTACCGAGTACACCAAACTGCGTTCAAACTGGACTTCGATGATTTGTGCTCGTTTGACGAGCCATTGAAATTGGGTGGATCTCCCTCACTCGATGGCACCAAGAAAGTTCTGGACGATACCCTCCGCGGATGGGCCAGACACTATCTCGACACGAGCCGCTTTGATTGCGTAAAGATCGAGGAAAACGATCCCTTTGCAAAGATCGTTCGCAAAGTTTTTCTGTTTGTGGCAGGTGGGCCCGAAACAGGGCGGGCACCGGCGGTCCAAGCCTCGGACGGCTCGGACGACTCGGACGACTCCGGTGACGCTTTGGTGTTCGGCGTGGATAGCCGCGATTCGGATGCGAGGCGTGGCGATTCTCAGAGGGCTTCGGGAGGCGATAGGGCATCACGAGGCTCCTAAACAGCGGCACTTTGTCGTGGACGCGTGGCGCCGCTCGCGCATTCCTCTGGAGGAACGGGTTCACCACCCGAGCATCACGCCTCCTCAGTTGGTAGGGCAAAAGCAACCCCGATTGTTATTTCTTCTTGTTTTTCAAACACACATACACTGCTACTCGACATGGGGTGCGAGCCCCGACGCCCTGAGGACGTGCGCCATGACGACGACCGAGAAGATCGCGCCGGCGATTCCGACCGACCACGCAAACAGCGTCTCCACGCTGCCTCCGGCAGCCTCGTCCTCTTCTCGCATTGACGCTATCCCTTTCGAAGAGAATCCATCCGAAGCTGTATCTCGAGGCACGTTCGTATGGCAACACGAAGGGAATGCAGCGGCATGCAGAAAGAGCAGGAACACGCCGTTCGCATCCTCACTCCACGACAGCGACTTGCCATGACGATTGGCTCAGGGCTGCAGTTGCAGCAGATTCTTGAAATGAACGATTCTGACATCCACTACGAGTTTCTGCTCAGCAACGGGATCACCGCGCCGCTCCTCAAAGCGGCCAAGATACTACCAGTGCAACTAAAGGTGCGCGGAGTGAAGACGCCCTCCGACTTTCGCGCACTGGAGTTTTCGACACTCGACCTCGTCGACGGTGCGTTCTGTGCCTCCTGCGTCTCCGCCTATGGCGCCGAAGAGCTGCTCGGCGAGTTTCTGCAGACGGCCAAGGACGCCGTGGTGCTCGCTGGGTCGCAGGCCATGAGCCAGCTGAACCTCGACCTCGGTACCTTGTTGGTGCTCTGCTGCGGGGAGCCGGAGCTCGCCGCCGACGTCATCGACCAGACGCTACCAAGGGGTGGATGCCTCGTGGGAGTCGCACCGGCCACGCTCCTGGATACCGGGATTCGGGCCAAGGCGTTGAGGCAGCTGGGATTCGACGCTCAGCGAGTGTGTGAGCAGACCCATGCGAGTGTCACGGATCTTGACAAGCTAGGCTTCTAAAGCTTCTGTGAACACACTCCAAAGTCGCTCGCTTGCAAGCGACGACCTCTCCACTTCCATCTGCATTGCCAGATGCGCATCGCCGCTGGTCCATTCTGGATGCTTGTTCCAGTGCTCGAGCACAAAGACGGTCTGTGCGTCGGAAACCGCGCGTCGACGCTCCGCTTCCATTCTCGTGACTCTGGCGAGCTGGGTCGCTGCGGACAGCTGGGCCTCGAGCGACTTGGTCGTGGCGACGAGCGCTTCCACTCGCTGGGCGTTGATCCTGAGCTCGTGGCGCAGCGCTTGGTAGGAGGCGTGCTCCGGCGCACCAGCAAACGCGTCTCGGACCTGCGGCGTGGGCCGGTACATCGTCGTCCAGGACTGCTCTGGCGTCGGAGGGTCTGGAAACTCGAGGTCGTAGTCGAGAATTCTGCCCGACGGCAGGTGGGTCATACCTATTGCTCTTCTAGGATACCACGTCTCGCAAGGTGTGCTTTCTTTTCACTGAAAAAGGAAATAAATCACACTCGACTCTAGCAGGTCTGGCAGCCAAGGAGCGTCGCAGGCGCCGGCGTCGCCGGCGTCGCGGGTGCGTTGGTGCACTCGTTCATTGCGCCCAGCAGCGTGCTTCGAGTCAGGTATGCGTATCCAGACCAGCTGGCGTCTCCGAAGCAGCCGCGGCGGAAGAATGTCGGATCGTCCGCACAGGCGCGGTTGGCGACATCGATGAGCCGCCACGCCGTCAGAAGGTCAAGCGACGAGAACAGACCGCGATGCGAGGAGCATTCCCTGCCAACACAGAAGCGGATGCACATCCATGCGGCGCAGACGAGTCCCTTGCAATGCTGCGACCCGGGCGTACAGAAGAACTCCTGATAGACTGAAACCAACTCGGTCCGACGCTTGAACAGCGAGGCCGAGACGAAAAACGGGAGCAGCGCTCGAATCTCCATGCAACGGCGCGCGGTCACGACCTCCATAAGAAACAGGTCGTGAATCTTCCACTCGGCCGCGACGAGTGCGTTCTGAGTCAGCGCCGGGAAGACGGCCACGTCGCCACAGACGAGCGCCGTCTCCAGCGCCTGCATACGACGCTGCAGGATGCGGAGCTGCGCCGTGTTCCTCGGGTGCCAAGGACCGATCTCGTCCTGCTCGTGGTTGCGCAGACAGACGTAGCCCACAAAGGCCAGTTCCAGAGTCTTGTCGTCACGGACCCTCGAGGTCGGCCCAGGTTCAAACACCCTTTGCATGTGAGAACAGAGGCTCCTTGCAAACTTCCAAGAGACGTGGAGGCAGGTTGCCAACCGCATCCTGGTTGGCTCTCCAAGGTCGTCGGTGGCCGTGTAGCTCTCCTGAACGACATGGCATCGCATTCCCCAGATGCGGGCGAGCTCGATGGCGCCAGAGAGGACGCTCCAGCTGTCGGTCGTCGCTCTGGACAGGTAGTCGGTCGCCAGGGACCTGACTGTCGGTTCGTCGTCCTCGTCGCAGACCCCTTGGCGACGACCACGATGGAAGCGAGTGTCCCAGGTGATGCTCTTCACCAGGGCCTCATACGCCCTGGACAAGAAGCGAGCAGCTAGCTCCAGCGGTGTGATCTCGTGCCGGTCAACGACCTCCATGGTCGAACACTTGACACTCGCGCTTCGCAGCACCATTGTCGTCATTTGCTCACTCACCGTCCACAGCTCTGGCGCGCTGCCGACGATGCGGCCAAGAACGACGTCGCTCCACCCGCGCGCGAACCGCGGCGTCTCTGCGAGCGGCACCCTGGGAGACGTGGAATCAGTTTCAGTTGAGGGGGAGAGGTCGAGAGACGTTTGAAGAAACGCGAGACTCGACCTGAGCGCCTCGCTAAGACGTGCAGCTCTTTCGATTCTGGTTTCTGGTTATCGTACTCAGATACCACGCGTCGCGAGGTCCCGCCGACGGAACAAAATGGGTTTGGGCGGTGGGCCCAACGGGGCCAAGGCAACCTTCAAATTCAAATTCCCTAGCGCTTTCAGAGACTTTCCCAACCTGGTCCAGGCGCGCGAGGCGGTCGGCGTCAGCCGCTCGGAGACGCTGGCCGTCGTCGACGGCAATGTACTTGTCATGAGCATGCCCGCCTCCGTCGACACCTTTCCAGCCTACGTCAACGTCCTGGCCAACCAGATCAACGGAGCAATCCAAGCCGCTGCTCACGTCGTCGTCGTCTTTGACGAGCCGGCCGCCATCACCAGGGCCAAGGCCGAGGAGCAGAAGGCCCGCGACTCGCGCCGGACGCCGCAGACCCCAGTGTGCTCGGACGACCTGGTCGCCTGTCCCAAGGACGACAACTACACCAAGGCCGACCTCGATGCCGAGGGTCTCAACGTCCGCCTGCTCATGAACCACCGGCCGACGCGCGGCCGCTTCCACGACGCGCTCTGCGTGGCCGTGCTCGAGCATCTGAAGACCAACTTTGTTGGCAGCGACTCGTCCTGGAGTCTGACCTTTGACGGCGTCGACGAGCGCGGCGCCGACCGCCCCATTGGCGAGCAGCGCCAGGTCGGAATTCTGTCGTCTCACCCGGAGCTCTGGAAGCCCGTGCTCACCCGCAACGCGCCAATCGGTGAGGGCGACCTCAAGCTCACCGACGTGACGCACCGTGTCCACGCGCAGCGCAAGGCCGACCCGTCCTCGCCACTAGCAAACATTGTGCTGAATCTTCAGTGGACGATTGACACGGACTCGTTTCTCATCGAGCTCCTCCAGCAGTCGCGCCGCGAGGCCCGCTCCGACGAGGACGATCGAAATGAGCTGACGCTGCTCTGCCTTCGCGAACCGACGAGACGGCGCAGGGACGAACCGCCGACACCGGCGTACTTTCAATGCATCGACATGGCAACCTTTCACGCATCGATTGTCAAGTACATGTTTGGAACCAACGTCTCGCTTCCCGACTTTGAGGAGCGCACGCGGCTGACCATGGCACTGTTTTCAGCGTCGGTGGCGTTGTGTGGATGTGACTTTGTCGCCGTGCAGGGTCTTCGCTGCGATTTGATCATGCCGTGCGTCCGTGACGTCGCGCGCAACAATCCCGACGCACTCAAGCTCATGAACGGTGTTTTCACCGGCAAGGCCGACGACACACGCAATGCCAGCGACGCCATTCGCGCCGTACTGGACAACTATCTAGACTCGCTCGCTGGTCTCGGTGGGCGCATGACCAAGAGTCGCAACAACGCCTCCAAGTACAACGACATGCAGGTGCTCAGGTCCTGTTGGATCGTGAGCTACTGGCTCGGCTACGAGTTCAAGAACATCCACGAGTTTGGCTTTTGCCACCTCGCGCTCGACGAGGAGTCGGCG
>Ga0114997_10003437_pt1 | contig 12440 bp, 7 predicted proteins | sample ArcticOcean_MG_C_2_FD_87045 | JGI IMG/M metagenome (GOLD analysis project Ga0114997, IMG submission 87045) | Marine microbial communities from western Arctic Ocean - ArcticOcean_MG_CB4_136 | ecosystem: Environmental > Aquatic > Marine > Oceanic | place: Arctic Ocean: Canada Basin | collected... | reverse complement strand
CAAAAGCTAAAGAAGAGGAAGGCGAGGAGGAGGATATCATCGTACCTTTGGAAGAGGTAGGAGTAGCGGCGGCAACCAGCGGAGACATCGACAACAACGACGACGACGAGAAGACTACGAAAACGAGGAGAGTTTTGCGACAAGTTCAAGCAATTTTACGCGCGCGATATTTAGTCTGGAAGCGTCAACCGTTGTTTGCACTATTTGCCATCGTTAGCTGCGCGATATTTTTCACCATCGGCCTTTCGTTGGCAAAATCCGGTTCGTCGGCGAATGGTTCATCTGCGCTAAGTTCGAGCGAATACGCCGAAGAGATGACGCCGTCAACGTTTCTCGGAAAGAGCAAACCCTTGTTTACCATATCTGAATCGTCTCGTCCGTCGCATCAGCGACAAATGGCATCGCTTCCTATGACTTTCTATGCTGCCGTTCGAACGACGCCGCGCTCGGTCACAAAACAGTACGAGTGTCAAAGAAATTCTTTCCTCTTGCCTGTATGCGGCAATATTTCGGCGTGTGCCGAAAATTTTGAGTGCACGAGTGAAATGAACATCGAAAGCACCATCGATTACGAGTTGATGAGACAGGCTGAATTTACCGCGACGCGTTCATGCGGATCGCAAAAATTTCCTTCTCCGTGCGCGTCTTACTACCTCGACTCGACGACGAATACGATGACCATCGCTACCTCACCCACCGCGTACCACGCGATTCCATCTGCGTTGGGCTTACTCGACGAGTCTATTTTTGCGAGCGCGTTCAGAGAGAAAAGTCTGACCTTGACAGCAATTAACGATCCGTTACCTTTGAGTGAAAGTGAATCTGTGTCCTCGAACGCGTTTTCGCACCAGTCCATGTCCTCCACGTTCGTGGCAATGTGCGCAGTCCTTGGATTAAGTATAGCGTCGGCTATACTCACACCAACGCTCGTTCGAGAGAGGACTTTAGGATTTAAGCACGCGCTCCTATGTGCGGGACTGTCGAATAAAGTGTATTGGCTCGGAACGGCGACCTTTGATTTCATTTCGAAGACGTTTCCCGCTTTGCTACTTTCGTTCATCATGTGCCTCGCTTTACGCGAAGAGGAAATAGACGTTTCTTCCACAAGATACGCAGAAACATTGCTTTTTGCATCCATCGCGTTTGCATTTCAAACGACGCCGATTGCGTACTTATCGTCGTTATTTTTCTCTGACGACGTGTCTTCTTTTGCCACGCAAGCGGCCAGTTCCTTCTCTGTTGCGGTTTTATCTTTTATCGCGTCTGTCGTGTTGGATGGTCTGGCGTTAGCCGGAGAAGATGTTTCCGTGGTGTGGGATGTTGTTTCTGTTCTCTTTTGCGCGTCGCCGCAGTACAGTTTCGCTCGCATATTTTACAACCTCTCTCGACGAGAACACGCCATCGCTCGATTCGAGGAGAAGCGCGAAGGAGAGGAAGAAGAAGAAGAAGGTGTCGGTTTCTCGATATTGCTTCCGGATACGAAAACGTTCCTGGAATGGGAAAATAGCGGAAGAGAGTTCTTATTGATGTTTGTTTTCGGTCTCTTCTATTGGTTTGTTTTCGTTGCGTTGGAATGGCGAACCGCGAAACGCATCGAAAACGCTTTTAAAAGAGATACGAGAGAAGATGAATGCGATACGAACGACGGAGCGTTGACTGTGATGAAATTAAAAAAGCAGTATCGCAAAGACCAAGCGCCGTCGGTCGATTCTATATCGTTCAAGGTTTCGGCAAAAGAGGCGTTCGCGTTGTGTGGCGTCAACGGAGCCGGCAAGACGACCTCGTTCGCTATGCTTTCTGGCTTACTACCGAAAACGGACGGCTACGTTCGATGGGCGAGCGCGACTACGTCTTTTGGCTATTGCGCTCAAACAAACGGCGTGGAAGATTTTCTCACGCCACTCGAACATCTCGATTTGTTCGCTTCTGTCGTCACCCCATCTGCAACAAATTCTTCCTCCTCTTCTTCTCCTTCGCTGTGGTGTGAACGTTTTCAATCGCTGCAAAAGCACAAAACCGTGCTCGCGAAAAACTTGAGCGGCGGTGCGAAGCGAGAACTATGCGTTGCAATCGCCCTTTCCGTCGCCGAAGCTGCGAAACAAACGGTCTCTCCCTCTCATCATCCATCGTTAGTTTTACTTGACGAGCCTACTGCAGGCGTGGACCCATATGCGAAAACAAAGCTTTGGAAGGCTGTGGAAAACGTTATGAACTCCAATCAAGGCGCCGCGGTCGTCATCACTTCCCACGATGTCTTCGAGTGCGAAAAAGTCTGCGCCTCGGTCGGGTTACTCCGCGACGGCAAGTTCCTACTTTGCGGCAACACCTCCGACATCAAAAAAGAGTTTTCCAACGACGCGTTTGCGTTATCCTCGTTAGAAGACGTCTTCATCGCCGTTGTCGAACGGGAAGAAGCATTAGAAGCGTTTTCTCAATCCAATGATGATAACTAAGATATAATCTCTCTCTCTCTCTCTCTACCACCATCTCAACGCGCTCTTCGCGCCGAGGCCGTCTCGTCTCGAATTCATATCTTGAACCACGCCTTCACATCCGTCTTCAGCGCTCAACCAAAACCCGCCCATATTATCGTAGTGCAAATAGAATCGATGATGCAACGTAAATGCAGCCGGCCCGTACTTCGTCTTAAAATTCGCCACGCCTTCGCTCTCCAACGCGTCCGCGTCCCTCCATTTTCTCTGTTGATCTGAAAGCCAACCGCTGTACTCCTCGATTTCCTCTTTCGTCCAACCTTCGTCGTCGTCCTCGTTCGCCAACGAGAGTTGAATCATCATCCCAGATTTCTCTCCAAACGTGGAGACTTTTCTCACCTCTCGCCCGTGAAAGATCGACGCGTTATCCGCGAACGCGCTCTGTTCGTATCCATCCATCATATACATCCTCGAAACGTTCGATTCTTGGACGACGACGATTCCATCATCTGTTTCTCCAAAATTCCTCGCGCGCGTCTCCAAAAACTCTCTCAACTTCCTCGTAAAACTTAATCCAAACTTCATGCCTCCGCAAAAGTTAAACGTCGTCGCCAGATCGCTTTCGCAATCCAACATAAATTGCGCCCAGTTTCCGTTATATCTTTCGTTTCGTTCCGTAGAATCCACTAAAAAAGACGGCATCATCATCAACTCTTCTTCTTGTTGTTGATTTTGGATGGCTCTCGAAGACGTTACTCTTTGTCTTCCTATGTTCCTTTGTCTTCGGATTTCGGCTTTTAGATGATGACGAGTCGTCGTTGTTGTTGTTAATTGCGCGCGCATTTTTGAAGAATACGGGTAAAAGTGTTGGCGCGACTGGCAGGCACGGCGAACTTCTGTAGTTTGGCGTTGCCGGATAAAATCGTATCTAATTTGTTCCGCGTTTCCCCAAAAATAAGCGTAACAACAAAGTGCGCTTATTCCGATCGAACGACACGACGCGACGCGCTGAACCAACACTCCATCGTTCGAAAGATCAACGACCGAAATGGATATCGAGAAACTCCGGAAGAAATTGGGGACTTTGAACGACGACGACCAGTCATGGCGAAAGATAAAACGAAAACCCAACAGGCGGCGAACAACTTTTACGACGACGACGAGGAAAGACGAAGAAGAGAAACGAGTGGAGAAAATACAAACGACGCTAAAACTGAAACACCCGTGGAAAACAATCGAGGACGTGGAAGAGGTGAACGTGTACATCGTTTTCAAAGAGAAGATGAAAGTGATCTCGTTCGCGAGCGAAGAAACGAGGAAGAGTTGGAGACGTTTCGAAGACGAAGAGGAGGAGGAGGAGGAAGAGGAAAAGGTCAAGACGACGAAGAAGAAGAGGCCACCGGCGCTGGTAAAAGTGATCGCGAGTAAACTCGAGACGAAAAGGTCGTCCACTCAAAAGAAGAAGAAAAAAAGCGATCAACAACAACGTTCGGGGGCGAATGTTTTCATCGTCACCGGGAGTCAACCGGTCGTCAACGAGTACGATTTAGAGCGCTTGGGCATGACGAACGCATTCGCTCGCGGAGCGGAAAGAATAGAAGAAGAAGAAGAGGAAGAACAAGAACAAGAACAAGAGCAGTAGTGAGAGAAAAAACACGTTTAGGACGATTTAAAGATCTGTAAATGGGGATGATTATGATGATCGAGAGAGAAGAGCAATTGAGATCAATCCCCCCTCCATCCAAGATTTTCCGTGTATTTTTTACTAGCTATGAGCTCCTCTTTTTTCTCTCGTTTTGGCTCTTTGCCAGGTCAAAAATTCCTCCATTATTACTATCATATCAACACACACACACACCTGCACGAATACAAAATGTTTTCTTTGACTACTTCTACCGTTGCTTCCGCGAAGATCACCTCCAAGGTACGCGAGCGCGTTTTTATTTTCGTTTCTTTTGGTTCGCGTGGGTATCCTCGACGGCGATTTCGAACGAATCGCGCGCTTTAGTACAATCCCAATCGTCTCGTTTTTAAGCCAAGACGGCAAAAAAGATGATGATTTTTGCGCGGATGATGAGAAGAGTATTATTTGATGCGGGCTTTTGATGCGACGTCGCGAACGGAAATGCGACGTCGCATTCGCGCGCATAAATACTTCTCGCACGCGAGGTTCGGGTGTTTGATGGGAGATGCCGTCGTCGAAACATCGCGTTTAGCGGAGGAAAAGAGCGCCGTTTTTGAATTTGTCATCGATATACAGTCAGTCACAAAGCGGACCTCTTTCTCGTTATCTCTGATTCGATCAGAAAAATTCTCTATTTCTTTGATAATGATGCTGACAAAACGTGTTCTCTCTCTCTCTCTCTCTCTTTACAACTTTACAGGTGAACTTCAAGACTTCCAAAAGAGTTGCCACCAAGGCTCGCGCCGGGTTCTCCGTCAACGCCGCTGCGGTACGTTTTTCTTTCCCCATCTCTTGTTTTGGATAGAGTTCACAAAAGACTCCAAAGTGACTCCATACTGACTTTCGTAACGCGTTCTCTCTCCTTTCTTCTTCCTTTTATATAATAAACAGTCTGGCGACACTCTCGAGAAGGTTAGAGGTATCATCTCCGAGCAGCTCGGCACCGACCTCGACGCCGTCGCCGCGGATTCCAAGTTTGTCGACTTGGGCGCCGATTCTTTGGACACCGTCGAAATCATGATGGCGTTGGAAGAGCAATTCGAAATCACGCTCGACGAAGAAGGGGCCGAGAAGATTGGCACCGTCCAAGAAGCCGCCGACATGATCCAAACGCAAATCGACGCGTAAATTTAATTCGTTTTAATAATTACAAACGGTTGATAAATTTAGCGAGAGAGAGAGAGGGAGAGAGAGAGAAGAGAGAGAGAGAGAGAGAGAGAGAGACTGCGACGAGAGATAATGAAATCGAGGCGAAGAGAAAAAGACTCGCCGGACGGATGGCGGCGCGCTCTCTCTTTCTCTTTCTTTTCGAACTAACACTTAGATTTATGGGGGGAAATGTGCATACTAAACTCACTCACACAACAAAGAGCGAGGTTGATATGTATTTTAATATATATAAATAGCCATTTATATTCACACGACGTAACGAACGCGGAAGTACACCTTTTCAGAGCAACTCTTCTTCTTCATTGTTTCACCGCGTAAAAGTCACGTAAAAAATCTACAACACAAACACACAACGAACGCTCTGCGAGGACAAACGATATAAGTACCGAGACGCATGTCATCCTCCCCTAAATCCCTCGACTCTTCCTCTACCCTCGAGCTCCTCTTCTCTCCGGACAAGAGGAAAGGACGAAAGCGCAAACTTCTCCTCAAATCGATCGAAAAGACGGTCCAGATTTCACTCTCGTTCCTGGTCGCGTTGCTTTGTTTTTACGGGATTTATCGAGCGATCGACGACACGCACCCGGAGACGCTCGCGAAAATACCAAAGTTTGGAAGTAGCGGAGGAGGAGGACATTTTCTTCATTATCGTTCCGGTGATGACGACGAAGTCCCGATGTCTTCGAGACGAAGCAGTACGAGTGGTTTGAGATTTAGTGGCAAAAGCAGCAGGCTGGTGGACTCGCTGGCGAACGACCTGTCGCGAGCGAAGACGGCTTTGACGGACGCGAAAATACACGAACGCGCGATCGAGGTGGAGTTGATGGAAACGAGAGCGAGAGAACGATCGATATATCAGGAAGCGGAGACGTTGAAATCGAAATTGATTGGCGCGACGAGAGACCAAGTCGAGGACGTCGTCGAGGACGTGGACGAGTTGTTGAGAGATTGGGAGTTTGAGTTGGGAGATCCGGTGGAGATGGAACACGAGAGCCCACCGCCGAGCGAGGCGATGGTGAAGCACGAGGAAGCGAAAGAGGAAGGGATGGGGAAGAAGGTGAAGGTTGGGGAAAAGGCGTCGGAGTTGACGGCGGCGGAGCGAGAGCAGCAGAGTGAGACTGGTGCCCGTAGTAGCGGAAGTAGTAGCGATAGGAGTAGGAGTAGTACTAGCAGTGGTGATAGTAGTAGTAGAAGTGGTGGTGGTAGTAGTAGTAGTAGCAGCAGCAGCAGCAATAATAATGTTGTCGCCGATGACGCATCGTTAGGGACGTGCGAAGCGCACGAGCACACGGAGTATTGGGGAGCCGTCGTCCTCAACGGCGATAATCATAAAACCGAAGATGCCGGTAAGTGTTGCGACGCGTGTCGAAATCTCAACAGAGCCAGTGGGAATAGATGTAACGTGTGGGTGTACAATCCAAGCTCGAAAGCGTGCTGGTTGAAGTTTGAGAAAAACATCAAGGAGATGAAACCGGCGAACTCTGGAGCGGGGGTTCCGTGGGTCGCCGGGAAGTTTACGGACTTGAAGCCGCCGAAACCGCCGCAGCATCCACCGGCAACCGGGAAAAGGTACGAAGATATGCCGCGGTGTTTACACGGCGTCATGACGTCCAGTGGTAACGCGTACATGAATTGGCAGTCGAGAATCATGTATCAGACGTGGCAAAACCACGCCTCGCAACCTGGATCGATCATGAAAGCCTTCACGAGAGTGTTACACAAAGGTCGCGACGACGAGTTAATGGTTGAAATACCGACCATGCGTTTTGAGCCCACTCAAACGCACTGCGACAGTTGGTGTGATTATCCCGTAGCCGATCGGTCCAGTGCCATCGCGCGATGGTCGCAAACCTCTGACTCGGAAACGTGTTCGCACATCGTCATGCTCGAAACCGATCACGTCATCGTGAAATCGCCGCCGGAGTCCATCTTACTCCCACCCGGCCAAGCGTACGGTTTCGAGTTCACGTATATCAACGTTAACCATCCGACCATGCGCTCACACTTTTCGGAAGAGTACGGCGATAAATCCAAAGGAATTATTCCTCGAACTGGAAATTCACCGACCGTTATCACCGCCGAGGATTTACGAAAAGTGGCTCCGAAATGGGCTGAATTCGTCGCGCGCACGGAACAACCGGCAAACGTCAAGAAATCCTTGGGATGGTTGCGAGATATGTACGCGTACGATCTCGCCGCGTTCGTTTCCGGCATCAAGCACACTTTTTACGGCGCCGGCAAACCCGAATCCATCATGGCTCAACCTCCGGCGGATGAAGAACTCGGCGGCGCGTTCATCTTACATTACACCTGGGGCCCAGAAATCTACGACGTAGACGGAACAACTATGCTTTGGAAATTCGACAAACGAGCCTACGGTGGCGGTCAATACCAACGAGGTCCGTATAAACTCGTCAAACTGGAAGATCCTCCCCCGTGGAAAGAAGGCTTAAAATTGCAAACGTTCTTCGCTCCTCGAGCGATATCCAAGAACAAACACGCCTTGATCGCCATGTTGATTACCGAGATTAACGCCGCCATCGATAAGTTACCGAGAGTGCCAAAAGGCCACGACTCGTTGGAAGAGGCGCAAATGTGGGCCTCGAATTAAACGAACGACAAACGCGTCGTGTGAAGCAGTAGCGGAAGGAATCGAGGAAAGATTTTTTTAATAATATACATCAGACTCTTTTAGCATGCGGCAGATTTCTCCTTAAAAAGCGCTCCCTCACACAACTATTTATTTAAAAGAACGAGGACAATAAACCGCGAAAGCGGGAAGAGTCTTCCTCTTCTTTTGGATTCAAAATGCCTCGTCCTCCTCCTCCACCACCTTTACCTTCTTCCTACTTCTCCTCCGTCCCTCCCGAGAAGAAACGAATCATTCGCGCGCTCCTCCGATCTGCGTTTTTTATTTCGATGATTTTCTTCGTTCTGAACCGATTCGAGACATCGAAACCTTTAGATTTGATGTCCATCGCACAGCGAGAAGAGACGAGTTTACCGGAAGAAATCGTCGACGACGAAGGGATGACGCACACTATTGGTGGTGGTGGTGGTGGTGGTGGTGGTGATGATGCAGTAGCAGAAGAGGATGAAGATGGCAAAGGAGGGGAGTTTAATTTGAAAGATTCCATCGTCCCTTTGAACAGCGATTCGACGTATTGCAACGGGGCGCCCGGCGCGTGGTTCGCCAGAGCGGAGACGCGCACGAAGAGGAGGTTGATGCGCGAAGGAGGAATAGGAGCGCAAAAGAAAGGTGGTGGTGGTGGCGCGAAAATTTGGGACGCGGAAGCGAATAAGTTTTGTTCGTCTCCCGTCGCGACGCGGAGACGACGGTCGTTGCTCGGATTTAGCGACGAGCAGTGCTCGCAAACGTGCAGGAGCGTTGAGAGGGACCACAAGGAGTTGTTGAGTGAAAGAAAGAGACAAGCTCGAGAGGATTTGCTGGATTGCTTGACGTCGGACGCTGGGTGTAAGAAAGTGTTTTCAAGTAAAAAAGAGAGGTGGGAAAATATGGCGAAATTTGCGTTCATGTTACCGTCGGTGAAGATGTTGACGGAGTATAAGCCGAAGTGTTTTACGGTGAGTAAAGCGAGAGTGTGTTCGAACATGAGAGGGAATAAGGAAACGCCGAACGGGTGGAGCGTGAAATATTTCGATTACTTGAAACCGAGATACGATGTGAAATACAAAGAATTAGGCACTTGCGCAATGGTTGGAAATTCGCCGCACGTCTATCGAGACGGCTTAACGGATGAAAATAGCAAAAGCATCGACAAACACGACAGCGTTTGGAGATTTAACTTACGCTCGGGGTTAGCGAACGATACGAACGTACACAAGAAGTACGGAGTTCGGAAGCCACTGGGGAAAAAGACGCGATTTAGAATGTTCAACAGCATACGAGGACGACAACTCTCGAGAGGTGTAAACGTGGACGAGAAGATCCTTCGATCGAAACGTAATTTACGAGAAGAATGGTGGTTTTGGTATTCCACGAGCACGAGTTATTTTCACAACATAAAGAAACGGTTTCAATACGTCCAGACGAGGGTTTTAAGTCCCTCGAGCGTGAATTATATTGTGGATTGTTACATGCAAGTGCGGAGAGATTTACTGGATATTGGAGCGCTCGAAGAGGAAGGCCGCGCGAATAACAAAAAGCTCATGATGAAGTGTCCGACGTCGTTATCCAGTGGAATCCACTTAGCTTTTATGAGTCAACACTTGTGTTCGCAAATGGATATGTTTGGAATGTCTTACCACCCGAAACAGGCGGCGAAGGCGGGCTATAGCGGCCACGCGTGGTCTATTGACGTGCGCATATTTCGATTGATGCACGTCGTCGGTCTCGTGAACGTTTGTACCACGGATAAAAGCTTAGAATAGGAGATGATTTTTTACGCAGCGCATTTAGAAGTCTAGCCATTTTAGAATAGTAGTAGTAGTAGTAGTAGTGTACAAATACATAAGTACGGTAGAGCTAACCCGCGTTTGAAAACGCCGTCCATTCGTCGCGAGCGCGAAAGTCTCTCCGCGTCAGGCTGCTAATAAAAAAGAGGCTATATAAACAAATACATGAAGAAGGAACTTACTGCAGCAGAAACAGAATCAAGATAATCAGCGCAGTAAAGACGGTGATTGCTAAACACACCATCTTATTCCTCGCACTCTTTTGACTCTTATCCGCCTTTGTCAACTCCTTCTGCGCCTCTTTCGTTCTCACCGCCGTACTCACGATATTCGCCTCGATATCGTCAATCATGTTCCCTTGTTCGTTTACCAACACCGCTAAATCTTGGAAAATCTCATTCACTTCGCCAATTTGTTGCTGAATCTCCGCGATGCCTCTCTCTCGTTCCTCGATTAACTGATCGTTAAATCGCATGTCGATTTCCACCGCGGTTATCTCCTTCTGCCCTTGGCTTTTATGTTCCATCAGCAAAGGCGCGTGTTGTTGCTCCTCGTCTACCATTTGCCCGCCTTGGTAAAACTGCCCTCCTCGTTCGCCACTCATGGCCACGTCCGCGGCGGCACTTTTGTTGTTGTTCCCTCCAGTCGCTCCGTATCCTTTCTTTTTACTCTTCGCCGCTTGCGGCGATCCTCCGATCTCCTTTTGCGGTAAAAACGTGCTCTCTCTCTCCGCGCACGCCCTTTGCGCTCTCTGAAAATCCTTCAACGTCGCGTGTAAATCCTTCACCAACTTTTTATGCCTCTCCGCTAAACTTTCCGCGTCGTCCTCGTCCTCGCCCGCTTCGTACTCGTACTCTTGATCTTGCTCCTCGTGCACTAAATCCGTCACCAATCTCGCCAACTTTTTCACCAACACCGAACTCTCTTTCGCCATTTGACCGATGTTTTCTCTCAGTTTGTGCAGTTTCGCTCTTTGGTCCTTCGTATCCCGCGCCGTTCCCAGTTGGTCCACGAGTCGTTTAAACGTCGAGACGTTCGTTTGGAGTTGGAAAATGAGCGATTGGACGCGGTTCGATTGGGTGGAAATCTCCTCGCGTAAGATTGCACTTTTATTCGCATCGTTATCGCCGTCGTTCGTCAGGCGAGTGTACGACATTATTATAACTTCTTCTGAAAGTATTCTTAGTCGTGCTTTCTCTCTCTCTCTCTCTTCCTTTTAATACACTTTTGTGTGTCTCCGAATGCTCTGTGAATGAATTCTGAAGCAAAAGACGATTCAAACGAAGAAGTAAAATGTGTTTAGGGTATATGGTGCTCTTTAAAGGTTTTACTTTACAACCTCCTCCTCTTCTCCTTCCTCTCCTTCAGGCGCTTGTTCTTCTCCGTCGTCGTCGTCTTCTTCCTCTTCTTCTCCGTCGTCTTCTTGGTCGTCGTCTGGAGGGACAAATCCGAGCTCTTCGCAGACGGTCATTAAAAAATCTAAAACCTTCGTGAAGAAGTGCGCGAGGTGCTTCGTGCTAAACTCCATCTCGTCTTTCAACATTTCCTCGATTCGCTCGACCGGGAGGATGCCAAAATTGACCGGGGTGTACGAGCACATCGTGCTCACTTGGTCGGGGAATATGGAGACGTTGAGCGGGTCTTCACCGGTGATGGCGTGAGTTTTCGGGTCCGCGCCGGCTTCGATGGTGAACGCGAATCCGGTGAGGACGTGTTTGAACTCGTGCTTGTTGTTTTGGTCTTCGCCGAGTTTTCGCCAGCGAAGACCGGAGATGGATTCGAATTGCGGCGGGCCGAAGCTATTCCTGGCGTCAGTCGATGTCAGAGCGACTTTTAAATCGTCGCGGAGTTTTCGGTTGGCTTTTTGAACGGCGAGCACGTCCGTGCCTTTTTGGACGAGCTCTTCTTGCAATTTGAAAATCTCAACTTTCATGTTCCCTTTTTCTTCGGCGAGTTCGTGAGTGCGACCGGCTTCTTTTTGGAAGAAATCTCGGTCTCTTCGTAAATCCGATATTAAAGTCTCCTGCGCCCTTTGTTTCTCCTTCATCGCCTCTTGCATCTTCGTCGCCGCCATGGCGACTTCGTCCACTTTTTTCTTTTTCAAATCGTCGTATTTTCTTTGCAAAGACTCGTACCGTTCTTGCAACATTAGAAATTTTCGACTCTCGGCTCGATCGAACGCTTGCTCCGTTTTCCGTTGCTGGTGCTTGTTTCTGTCTAAAGCCATTTGCGCTTGTTGCATGCCTTGGTGGTAATCATCATCCTCGTCGTAGTTTTGGGTTTTCCTCGGTCGGCCCACGCCTCTCTTCCCCGGCGCCGGTTGTTTCTTTACTTTTTGCGAGGAAGACGGACGTCCTCGTTTTCTATCGTTTCCTTCGTCGTCGCTGCCTTTCGTGTTGTACTTATTGAACGCTTCTCCGTCGTTGTTATAATCGTCGGAATCGTACTCGTCCTCGTCGTCCGAGTAGTATCGCTTGTGCTGCCCTCCTCCTCTACCGCCGCCGCCCAACGCTTTCCGAGCGTTCCCCGCCGCCTCTCGCATGCTCTTATACTTGTTCGAATGGTCCGCTTTCCGCCACCCAACTGGGCGACCTCTTTTCTTCTTTACCAATGGTTGTTCTTGTTGTTGTTGTAGATCCGTCGCCACTAATGTCTTCGTCGCGACGTCTCCTCCTCCTCCTCCTCCTCCTCCTCCTCCTCCTGGGGTGGGCAATTTCCCAGCCGAAGACGGGGTGGAT
>Ga0114997_10003434_pt1 | contig 12444 bp, 18 predicted proteins | sample ArcticOcean_MG_C_2_FD_87045 | JGI IMG/M metagenome (GOLD analysis project Ga0114997, IMG submission 87045) | Marine microbial communities from western Arctic Ocean - ArcticOcean_MG_CB4_136 | ecosystem: Environmental > Aquatic > Marine > Oceanic | place: Arctic Ocean: Canada Basin | collected... | reverse complement strand
GAAGAACTAGTGCTATGCTTAAACATAAACCTCCAAGAATTGAATTAGATGTTGTTATTACATCTGCTAAATATGGTGAAGGTAAGCGAAGTAGTGTATTCGGGACATACGGTCTTTCAGTGAAAGATGATTCCTCTCTCACTGGATATACATTTATTGGTTCGGTAGGTACTGGTCTTTCAGACGGAGATTTAATGTTTTTAACAACTCAATTAAAGAAGATAATAGAAAAGTTTTCGTCCGATGTTTTCTATGTCCTACCTAGAATTGTTCTAGAGGTTACGTGTGACTTAATTTCAAAAGACTCAGAGGGTAATTATGGGCTTAGGTTTCCTAGAGTTATGAGAATTAGAAACGACAAGTTCGCTAAAGATTGTAACTCAATTTTAGACATTCAGTTAATGTCTTAGGGTAAATGGTTATGTACCTTTTAGTACAGGGATAAACATGTGGAATACCGCGTCAGTTGTCGGCATCAATAAAGATGTAGTTACTGGTGTGTGTTCTATTCTAGCAAAACCTGTTGTTGTAATTAACCGAGACAACAATCATGACCTAGGATACAAAGTAAAACTATCTATTGTGATTAGGGGAGACATGCATTTGTTAACTAAATTACATCGTGTGTTTGCTCAGAATGGAATATATTCTACAATTAAAGATGTAGAATCAAAAGTAAGACCTAGGCCAATATTGAGGATAGGTAGGTTAGAACATATTAGAAACTTCCAATCTACTTATCTTCATGATGCTCTAGATGATGATAGTCCTTTGTATATTGGTAACGAAGACAATAAAGACTCGTGGCTAAGATTCCTACTAATACTTTCTAGAGTAGAAGACAAGAAGCATTTAACTGCTAAAGGTCTTGATGAGATACTGAAATTAAAAGGTGTTCTCTGATGTTGTGTTCTAGATGTAATCATCGAGAAACGGAACATGATAAATCAGTATGTTCTCTTTGTGCTATCAATTTAGTAGGTCAAAAGATAGAACCATACGGTTGGTCAGAAGCAGGTTCAGAACTATCTGATTTTGAAATAGTTAAACACCACACGATTAGAATGCTGATGGATGGTTGCAGAGAATGTGGAGATAAAGACTTCGGGTTTGATGTTGGTGTTAAAGAAGAGAAAGAATTGAAATGGTATGTAGCACACATACACTGTGGAAATTGCCACACACAATATAAAGAAATAATGGAAGTGAGAATGAATGAGTCTGATAAAGACAGCGAATCAACACATGAAAAATAAACCAATGATAATAGTAGGAAATACAAAACTAGACAAGATGGACAAAGCGTTGTCCTTTGTGTCTAACAATCCTATTGTTATGTATGCCAACGAGTATGATATTACAGATAATTATAGTATTCCTCAAGAAAGAGGTATTATCATTGATGAAGTACACTACAAACCTAATGTAGAATTGATTAAGAAAACTGTATTAGAATATAGAGGCCAAGTAATACTAGTTTCTGATAACCAAAAGACTGTACCAAAAGCATTGTTTTCTTTATGTAAACTAAAAAGAGCAGGTAAGAAAATAGAACAGACTATCAAATCACCTAGGGCTGATGAAGCCAAAGAATATGAAATTGATATGTACCCAATGATACGAGAATATCTAAAAAACTCTGATAGAGATGAAATAGCATCTATGTTAAAGTTATCAAAGCCTAGTGATATTCATTTCTTATCATGGTTAGTACCTAACTTACATCCCAATAAATTACAGTTCGTAGACTTTTCTGTTAAAAGAAAGTGGCCTAGTTCGTATTTTTACGAGATGTTAGCATATACACACGATGGAAGATTAAATCGTAAAATGAATATGCCAAAAAAAGGAAATTACTCTAAACTACCAAACCTAGCAAGAAGGCTAGGGCTTAAACGTCATGAATCTTATCTGTTACATGATATGCTTAAGTGTGAAACGTTTCAAGAGTTTGCTAAAACTAAACTAAACAACGGCGAGTGTAGACTCCTAGGTTTAGGAGAAAAGAAGAGAAGGAAAAAGACAGATAGGATAATGCCCCAAGAAGGTTTGGGAGCATGGTTTTAATGGCATTAGATATTGATAATAAGTTAGTATGTTTATCATGCTTACATATTTTACCACATATAAGAACAAGAAAGGGTAATTTAGTCTGCTTTAGATGTGGACACATAAAACAGGAGGAATAAAATTTGAATAATAATAAGAAAAACAAGCAAGCAAGAAATAAGAAAGAGACAACACACCTTTACACTAATAGGAAATGGCTATATGACCGCTATGTAAACCAAAACATGTCTGCTAAACAGATTAGTGATATGTTTGGGGTATCAGTATCAACTGTCATTAGATATATTGAAGTATTTAATTTAGAAGAAAACCCATCAAACTTTCCAGTAGTTAAAATACAAAATTCAGACGCTAAGAAAACAAAGAAAACAAAGAAAACAAAGAAACCAAAGAAGTGGGTTGAAGGTACTAAATATCATAGTAGTAGAATCGCTACTAAATATAAATCTAAGTCATGGCTACTATCTAAATGGGTTGATGAGTGGTGGACTATACCTGAAATGGCTAGTTTTAATGGTGTTAGTGATGGTGTAATTAGATATTGGTTAGATAAATATGGTATATCAAGAGTAGATAGTGAGCGATTTGCAATACGAAATGAGAGATTACCCACTAGAATTACTGACAATACAGAAAATGGTTCAGCGACTGTACTTACTGCTGCAAAAGCAGATGGTGAGGTATCAGTATCAACTGTCTCTGCTAAACAGATTAGTGATATGTTTACAAATATACTGAATCCATATGCGGTTAAGTATGCATATAGTGCAGTTAGTTCTAATGGATTATGGAACTTAGTTAAGTTGTATGAAGACGGTAAACAAGAACCACTTACATTATTACATTACATTGGTTTAATTCAGACTAATGCAGTAGAACACATACTTGCTTTAAACGAGGACTTGGGTCTTAGTAAGGAAGAAGCAAATAATATTATTATGTCTCATCAAGGAGCGATACAATGAGCGAACTATGGACAGAAAAATATAGACCAAGCACATTGAGTGGTATAGTAGGACAGATGAGTTTTGTACTAGATGCAGAACATTGGGTTACTGAATGTAATATGCCTAACGTGCTATTCTACGGTGTTGCAGGTACAGGTAAAACTGCGGCTTCAATTGCATTAGTCAATGAGTTACTTGGAAATAATAAACACGGTAATTTCTTTGAGATTAATGCATCTGATGATAGAAAGTTAGAAACTGTAAGAACTAAAATTAAGGAGATTGCATCAACTAAAGTTATTGGTGATGCTCCATTCAAGATTATACTTCTTGATGAAATGGACGGTATGACTAAGGATGCTCAAAATGCTCTGAAAAGAGTGATGGAAAGATATGCTGATAATTGTAGATTTATCATTACTTGTAACGATAGACATAAGATTATTCACCCTCTTCAATCCCGATGTGCAAACTATCAATTTAAGCGAGTGAACTCAACTAGCATGTTAGATATATTCTTAAAAATCCTTTCTGAAGAAGGACAAACGCAGTATTCTGATGAAGAGTTGCAAAGGTTTATTACCTATTTGCAGGGTGATTTAAGACGTGGGATTAACGAATTACAGGCATCGTCCGCGAGTAATCGTAGCCTACAAAAACAAATAGACAGAAGTTTAGAGCCTTACTCTGAAATAATGAAAATGATAAATGAGAATAAATATGATAATGCTTTAGAGAAGGTGCATAAATTGATTTACGATTCGACAGACATGAAAACTATATGTGTTAATTTACACGATATTATCATAAAGACAGATTCTACCGCGCAGACTAAGTTCAAGTTGCTTAGAGTGGTAGGAGAGGCTGAGTGGAGAAGTAGTAATATGACTCCTAAAGTATTAGCGTCTTGGATGATAGGACAGATGGTTTAATGGAAGGACTAGCACTTTTACTAGGGTTTATTGTATTAAGATTTTTAATGAAATTAGATGGTAGAGGTAGGAGAAGATGGTAATGAGTAAATTAGATATTAATGAAGACGGCGTAGTGGATTTTAAAGATGTAGAACATCTACTACTACGCTATGAAATTATAGCGTTGGGAGGCGCGTTACTGATAGTGCTTCCCGTATTAAATACGTTAGATTATATCAGTGTAGATTCCAATTTCTTTTGGATATTGTGTGGCTTAGTTATGCTGACAGAAGGAATGGTAGAAATAAAACATGAAAAAAAGCGAAAGCGAATAATGGAGGAAAATAAAAATGAAAGAAAATGAAATAAATGAAATGATAGCGAAAACGGCATCTGCAATCGGGTTAACCGAAGCAGAAGCACTGGTGAAGTTTGGTGACATATGTCAGAAGAACAACATTAGTGTAGTAGAGGAAGGCATGTTGTGTCTTAATTTGTGGAAAGAGTTCTACAATAGTGCATTAAGAGCACAAAAGAACAGCATGAATACAACTGCAACAGCAAGCAGTGGTGGATTCTACAAACAAGCATTTGGTTTCTTTGCTTCCCTAGATGAAGCAAGAGATATGTTAGCACGAAAGAATGAAACAGTAGTTTCTGATTATAGAAGAGATAAAGATACATCTTTTTCTACTGGTCAAGTAGCGGTGTTTACAGAACTTGAAGGTAAATATGAAGGAAGAATGATGAGAGATGGTGAAGAGTTAGTTAAGTTAATGGCTAAACTTCCTGTTAACCATACCGATATGGAAGATGGAACATACATCACTCCCCTCGATACAAATGATGCTGATTGGAATAAAGCAAGATACGGCAAACCACTGGCTGTTTCAGAATGGAGACGCTCAGGTGTATTCATTGGTGAAGTAGAAGGTAAGTTTGGTAAGTTCTTCTTTAATTACAAAGGAGAATCTTCGAAAGAGTTCACACCTAAGACCTTTGAGTTTGTACACTTTGATTGTATTCTTAACTCAAACGATGGGACTAAGATACACGGTGGGAAAGCAAAGACACTAGAATCCCTTGTTATGAATAGTTCTCTTGCTGACGATGACTCTCGTAAAGAGGATACATCAGACATAAACATGCAAGATGTTTTAATGGAATACAGTGAGTCTAACTTCTGTCCTATTGTTGACTTAGGTCAAGCACATAGTATGGTAATGGATAAAGAGTACAATGATAGGTTTGTATTTACTGATGGGGATGTTACAACTGTTAACATGAACCAAACTAAGAACGGTAATAGGTACTTCGTATTGGCTGACTTCAACTCAGAGTTTTCTCTAGATGATGACAACCTAACTTGTTGGACACCACCACATATCGGAATTGATTTCGGTATTGGGTCTAAGGTTGTAGTAGTTGGTAGGACTTCCCAAGGTACAGATGATGAAGGTAATTTAAGACCTATCTCATTAAATGTTAACGGAATTTTTGTAACTAAGGCTAGGGGTGGAAACCCTGACGAGATAACCCATATAGAAGATGATTCTGATGGGTTTGATGACTGGATGCCAGTCTGATTACTTAACCGTGTAACCATGCACTAATTGTTGGGCATAGAGGTGCGAAGCCTCTAACTTTTTAAAAGGAGATAAAAATAAATGAAAGGATATTATAATGAATATAGCATAACCAGTTACGCAAACGATGACGAAATAATACACGGTCAATCGTATGCGATAAGAGTAAGTAACATTGATTTTGTTACTTGGAAACCTAACAACGAAATACGAAGTGAGATTTGGATGAAATTACATACTAAATCAGGTAAAGAAATACGAGTTAAGGTAGACATAGATGGATTAAATGAGATACTAGCAACAGTTGGTAATGATTTAGTTCAATTTAAAGAAATAAATAAATCGAGGAATAAAAATGAGTTGGAACAAGGAAAAAGATACAACAATTAAGACGTTTGAAGAAAGAAAGAAAGAAAGACTTGAGATAATTAAGCACAAGTCAAAGATAGCACAGTCATACATGTGTTTAGGTATTTGGGGTGAACCTAAATCCGCTAAATCAGGTATAGCATTAGATATATTAACTGATGAAGACATTGAGAACGGCATGAAAGTATATGTCTTCGATTTTGACAACAGGGCTATTGATGTTAAAAGAAATCACTATGATAATATAGATAATATTATTGTTGACAACCCTATTGTGAGAAAGGGAGATAGTCTAGTTGATTTCGATGCTACTATGATGAACGCAAGAACCTTTTATGAAATGGCTTTAGAGTGTTTAGAAGAAGGTAAACTGAAAGCAGTAATTGTAGATGGTGCAGATAAACTTCTAACCGATGTTTGTGAAACTAAAATGCGAGAAAAGCATGGATTAGATGCTGATACTGTAATGAAAGCAGCACCTTATGTTTGGGGAGATAGAAATACTCCATATAAGAACTTCTTACACAAGCAAATCTTAGAAATGGATTGTCATAGGATTGTGATAGCGCATTCAAAGGATAAGTATGCAGGAAACCCTACACCAATCGGCACTATCGCTAATTGGCATGATTCAACAGAAGACATCTTTACTGCTACAATAAGAACGCAGCGAGACTTAAGAAAAGGTGGTGCGGAATACACAGCACTGTTTGAAGCAAGTGCTAGAAAAGCCGAACTAATCGGAACAAGAAGAAAAGTATTATCAATTAAAGATGGTACTGTAACTTGGACTGGTGTAGTTGAACTAAAAAACGGTGAACTTTAAGGAAGATAATAATATGGTAATGACAATAGAAATAGAAGTAAGTGAGTTCCAAGACTTGATAGAAAGTGTTGCGTTGAAAGGTAAATATAATAGTGGAGACACTACTAAGAATGGTCAGTTGAGTAATTATGCTTGGCTTATCAGTGATGGTGAATATCTTCACGCCTACAATGCTGACACTACAACCATATGTGCTGCAAGAGTTCAGAATGAAGGTATTGCAACTGCTTCTTGGATAGTTGATATTGAGAAGACAGTAAAATATCTTAAAGCGTTTAGTGGTGAAGTAACATTACTTGTTGGGGATTACTTAACAATATCACATGAAACTACTACTGCTAAAGTACCGTTAGTTTCGGAACATCCCCACAATGATTACATTGGTAGGATTGTTACATTTACTAATGATATGAGAAGCGACAACCCTTCTTGGGGTGATGGGCTACCTATCTTTGGTACAACTCAATTTGAAGCAGAGATAATAGTATCAGAAGATGAGTTAAAGAGAGTAAGTTCTGTATGTGATGCAGTTAATATTGCTAGATATAAGTTTGAGTTTAATAGTACTGAAGAACCTGATGATACTTTAGTAATGTCAAGTACTAAAACAATGAATGAAACTATTGACACTAGTGTAGCGTTTACTATTGCAGAAGGCGATAGTGCTACTGTTGAGTTTAATGGACAGTTTGCAAAGTTCTTGAATGGTGCAGTCAGACTGTACCTCAAGGATGATGCCCCTGTTCTTTTCGTAACAACAAACAGACTGCTGTTGAAAGCACCATATCTCAGCAGGTGAGAAGAGGAATTATAATGATAATATGTAAAACAGAAAATGGAATAGGATTAAGATGGAGGGAAGGAGATGAGATACAAAGTAAGATTGTGTCTCACTCCGACTTTCAACCTTACATGTATGCCGATAACGCACACTCAACCTTACCATTTACTTTCAGTTGTAAAGACCATTTGGGTACATTTAATATTAAAGTAATGTTTGAAAGAACAGAAGAGGTTAACTTGAATGGTGATATGCTTCACAAAGTAACTTGGCAACCTAGACACCCTAAATATGCTAAAGATGTAAGGTTAGTTCTAGAGGCTAGAGGATTGAAAACCTATGAAGGTGACGTTCAACATCATTACAGATATGCGGTTGATGAGATTGAAGAAATACCTGAGCAGAACTTGCGTAGATGGTATTGGGATATGGAATGGCAACAAGGTGGTAAGTATGATGAAGCGATTACATGTAGTGTAATTTATGATAACTATGATGATGAATATCATATTTTTGCTTGGTATCCTGAAGAGGCTAGAGATGTTGTTTTACAAGAGAATGATAATTTTGTTCTTCATAGATATACTAATGAGCATAACATGCTTACTGGATTTTTAGCATATGCAATGGACAAAGAACCTGATATGTTAATATCTTGGTTCGGATGGAAGTTCGATATACCTAAGTTGTTTACTAGAATGGTACATCATGGTATTGACCCAAGACTACTATCTCCTTTTGATGAGATAACTGGTATTGGTTGGAAGAAGAACAAGCCAACTATATGGAAGTCAAGAGTAGAAGGATATTCCCCAGTAACTCAACCAATTAAAGGTATGATTACAGTAGCACTTGATTTAGTGTTTGAGCGACAATGGAATGATGCTCAACGTGGAACATTACCTTCACTCTCTTTAGACTACGTTTCCGAAAGCGTACTTGGTGATGTTAAGTTAGTTAGCGAGAAGTTCCCTGATAAGAATGAGTTCTTTAGAAGAGCATGGTTAGAAGATTCAGATACATATCTAGAATATGCTTTCAAAGACGTTGAATTAATCAAAAGGATTGATGAAGAGAATCATTGTGTTGATGCTGTTCTTTCATTACAAAGACTACTAAAAGCACCATTCGATGCTTGTTTTTATGCAAGTAATATGGGTGGGATATATTTCATGCGTAATGCTTCTTGGAAAGCACCTACGGGAGAGAAAGGTGAGCGTAAAGAATATGAGGGAGCAATGATATACAACCCTCTCAGTGAAGGTACAAACGGACTACATAAGAATGTAGCAGCGTTTGATTTTGCGGGTCTATATCCATCAATGATAATTTCACGGAATATTTCGTGGGAGACAATTTCAGAAGAACCAACAGAGTTTGCAGTCAACATAGCAATACCTAGAGATTTTAGTAAAGTGCAAAGAGAAGAGATGATGTATTTCAAAACAGATAAGTTAGGGTTATTACCTAGAGCAGTTTTGGATTTAAAAGTATTAAGAGACGAGTACAAACATAAGATGAAACAAGCAACAACTAAAGATGAATACTCTAAATGGAACAATAATCAGTTAGCAGTAAAACGGTTATCTGCCAGTTTCTACGGGATTATTGCGTATCAAGGATTTGGTTGGGCTAATGTTGATTTAGCCGCTAGTATTACTGCTAGTGCTAGAGAAGCAATAAGAGCAGCAGCGTTCAAAGTGAGGGATATAAATGCCAATTAAAACAGCAAAGATAAACATTGAGAGTACAAAAAAAGATATTGTACCTGAAACAGAAAACACTAATAAATTAATTAGAATGAAGAAAGAGTTCTATGGTGATATATATGTTATACTAAAGTATCTTGCAATAGGTGTGTTTTTCTATGGATTAATATCTCTATTACAGGATGTGAATATAATATGAAAGTGGTTTACGGACATACAGATTCTATCTATGTTAAAATGGAAGATGATAGTATTGAGAAGGCTCAACTAGTATTAGATGAATTAAATAATCACGTTAGAACTATATTTCCTAATGTGCTAGGTTTAGATGAACACCCTGTAACTCTTGAATTTGAAAAGTTCTTCCATACATTAGGTGTAGGTTGTAAGAAGAACAGAAACGCAGGATTAATTTCATGGAAAGATGGTAGTGCTTTAGATGAGTATGAGTTTAGCATGACAGGCTTTACCGCTAAAAGAGTTGCAATAACTCCCTTAGCAAAAAGGATTCAACTTGATGTATTAGATAGATGGGTTAAGGAAGAGACAGAGGAACAGATAACAGAGTATCTACATAAAGAATACTTCGGTGTTCTTAATGGTGACATTGATATTTCAATGTTAGCACAACGTAGTAGGTTTAGAGAAGAACGTTTCAAAGTAAAGTGTTCTAATTGTGCTAAAAATAAATGGTCAACTAACTACCATTTACACGAACTTGCTAATATTGTAGAAGGTAAAAAATATCCTTGTTGTAACAAACCTAGTTTTGTAACACTAAAGGGTAAACGACCTACTATTGGTAGTGGTGTTGAAGGAGTATTATATCATAATACTAAGAACCCTAATAATATGATAGATGATTCATATCTATATGTAAGAATTAAAGATTTGAACGACACCTATTTTCACCCTCTTAATAGAAATGATGTTGTTCCAAACTATGTTTCAGCAATGACATTACAAGGATTGTTTAGTTACACTCCCGACTACAAACATTATGCTAGTTCTATTGTTAGTAAAGCAGAACCTATTTACAATGCAATGGGTTGGGATATATCCCAAATATACCGTGATAGGAATCAAAGTAGTATGGGGGAATGGTTTTGAGAAGTAGATTTTATAGTAGTATGTCGTGGTCTAATAAACGTAGGGTAGACAAATTACAATCTCTATATGAGAAGTATTTTAATAAAGAAAAAGTAGAGGAACATACTACTACTAATGTAGTTGAACTAAAAGAAGATTTTATAGCACAAACAGTTTTGTTTAACGAGCCTAAGTTTGTCATTGGTTATTCTGTATATGTAGAAAATGGAATGCCTAAGATGAATGTAATAGAAAAACCTCCACCTGAACATGGTAAAGGTTGCAAGTGTAATAGTTGTATTATTGCAAATGTAGAAGAAATAGATAAGATAATAAAAAAGAGGAATAAAAAATGAGCCGACCACCAAGTAACACAAGTGAATATACATACCAATGGAATGCAGAAACATATGGTGACGATAGTCTACCAACGTTAAAAATAACCAAATCTTCATTTGGTTCATTTCAATGGTGTCCCAAGAAATATGAGTTTAACTATATAGAACGTAAACCTCAAGATACTACGGAAGCAATGTATAATGGAACAATTGTACATAATGCTAGAGAAGCGTTCTTTGATGATTTTGATATAGCGAAAGCAGAGAAAATGACTCATGAAGAAGTAACTAACTATTGCTACACGTTATTTCCGTTAGATAACATGAGTGAGATGTATGAGACAATTGCAACATATGAAGCAAAACGTTTTGTTGATGCTAGAGAAGAAGGAACTTTAGACAACTTTCTACCTGTAATAAACGAAGCAGTATTAGATGCTAAGATTGAAATTAGGAGGGAAGACCATCCCAAAGCGGGACTACAACGAGATTATGTAGTCCACCTTCAAGGTATTATAGACAGAATGTTTCAGGAAGGAGATTCTTATATTCCTATGGAGTTAAAAACAGGAGCATGGAAAGAGTATAAAAAAACAGGAATGAGAAAAGAAATGGCTTTCTACAAGTTATTGTTTGACAACTGTACTGATGAACGTTTAGAAGAGTTAGGATTAACTAGAGATAATGACATAACTCATTGGGCTTGGTATTTTCCTGCTGCTAATCATATGTATATAGAAGAGTCTAAGAAATCAAGTGTAACAGCAGTGTTGAAAGGTATTGCTAAATTGATTCATGCTTATGAGAGGAATATATTCCCTACAAAATATAGTGAAAGGTCATGTCCGACTTGTAGTTATTATTCTATATGCGATACTGCTAGTGAAGACGGGTGGCTATGATGAAAGGTACTTGGACTATAAGAATATTATATCTCATAGGAAAGTTATCTACTACAATTAAGAGGCGGAGAAAATGAATATAGATGAAAGAATAAAGATGATTTGGTTAGAGTCCTGTGGAACAGGAAATACAATGTCTTTGGAGGATTGGTTAAATGAAGTGGAAGGAATACTTTAGAAGAAAGAAAGAATACAAAGAGAGGAATAAAAAATGAAAATGGATAAAAATGAAGTGGTATATATGTTGGGTTATTTAACTCACAGCCAAATAATAGATGCAGTAACAAATGAAAGTGTAAGTGCAAGTAGTATGATTGATATTTGTGAACATATGAATAAACACTATTGGGGAGGATATGAAGGCTGCATTAGATATTGTAAGTTCTTTCAAGAAGATAAGGAACTAGCAAAGATGTTCAAAGAATGGTATATGCACGATGGACATTTAGGAGATTTCTGTCCTGATTACAATAGAACAGAAGATGTTAAAGATACGGAAGAGAACTTTAGAAAGGAATACGAAAAGAAGAAGTTGGTGATTGAATGAAAGATAAAGTAGAAAAAATATTAAGTTCTAGAGAATGGACTTTTGCAGATTTAACTAATATGAGTCAACTAGTAACTGATTTCTCAGAAGAGATATATACACAGTTAGATGCTAAGGAAAAACTATCTATGGTATGGGAAAGAGATGTATCTAAGGCAATATCTCATGCTAATACCGAATGTTCGTTTGGGAACTTTTTTAGTAATATAGTAATGGAAGCAATAAAAGTACAAGTAGCAAATATACTACAAGAACTATTAATAAAAGCAAATGTAAATTTTAGTAACAATGAAAATAAGGAGGATGAAATAAATGAGATTTCCGAGAGTAGTGTGGGCGGGGAGTCATCTCCCGAACGCATCTCAG
>Ga0114997_10003433_pt1 | contig 12445 bp, 15 predicted proteins | sample ArcticOcean_MG_C_2_FD_87045 | JGI IMG/M metagenome (GOLD analysis project Ga0114997, IMG submission 87045) | Marine microbial communities from western Arctic Ocean - ArcticOcean_MG_CB4_136 | ecosystem: Environmental > Aquatic > Marine > Oceanic | place: Arctic Ocean: Canada Basin | collected... | reverse complement strand
TGGTTGGTGATGGTTGGTGTTTGTACACATTTAGGCTGTGTACCCTTAAATGACAAAGGTGATTATAATGGGTGGTTTTGTCCATGTCATGGATCACACTATGATACATCGGGAAGAATTAGAAAAGGTCCAGCACCATTGAACATGGAAGTTCCTAAATATGAATTTGTTGATAGCAACACAATTAAAATTGGATAATTAATAAATTATGAGTGATCACGAGTATATTCCCAAATCAAAATTCGGAAAATGGTTTAATGATAGACTTCCTCTTTTATCACTTGCTAGTCATTTAACTGATTACCCAACACCAAAAAATTTAAATTATTGGTGGACCTTTGGTGGAATACTAACCTTTTGTTTAATCACACAAATTGTTACTGGTTTAACTCTAGCAATGCATTACATTGCTCATGCCGACTTGGCTTTCGAAAGTGTTGAGCATATCATGAGAGATGTAAACTATGGATGGCTCATAAGATATATTCATGCAAATGGTGCATCGATGTTCTTTTTAGCAGTGTATATCCATATATTCAGATCATTATTTTATGGATCTTATAAATCTCCAAGAGAAATAATTTGGATTATTGGCATAATAATTTATCTTTTGATGATGGCAGCAGCATTTATGGGATATGTTCTACCATGGGGACAGATGAGTTTTTGGGGAGCAACAGTTATAACAAATCTTTTTAGTGCAATACCTTTAGTGGGAGAAGGAATAGTAAATTGGTTGTGGGGTGGTTATTCTGTAGACAATCCAACTTTGACAAGGTTCTTTACACTTCATTACTTAATTCCATTTTTAATTTTAGGATTAGTAGTTCTCCATATTTGGGCTTTACACATTCCTGGAAATAATAATCCAGTAGGAATTGATGTTAAAAAACCCTCTAAAGATACAGTGCCATTCCATCCATATATTGTCATTAAAGATGCTTTTGCATTACTAATGTTTACGATTGTTTTTGCGTTTTTTGTTTTTTACTCACCAAATATTTTGGGACATGCGGACAATTATATAGAAGCAAATCCAATGGTGACACCAACTCATATTGTTCCTGAATGGTATCTACTACCTTTTTATGCAATCTTAAGATCAGTACCAGATAAGTTAATGGGTGTGGTTGCAATGTTATCAGCAATTTTAATTTTAGCCGCACTTCCTTGGTTAGATACTTCAAAAATTAGATCAGCCGTCTTTAGACCTCTTTATAAACAGTTTTATTGGATATTATTAGTCGATGTATTAGTTCTTGGTTATGTGGGGGCAATGCCAGCAGAGGGCCTATATCTATTGATTGCTAGAGTGGCTACAGCTTATTACTTTATCCATTTCTTAATAATTTTACCGGTATTAGGATTCAAGGAAAAAACTATACCTCTACCCTTAAGTATTACAGAACCTGTGCTTGGTGGTTTTCCAAATGCTGCAATTGTAAAAGAAAAGAAAGTTTAGATTAATCTAGTGAGAAATATTTTTAAAACATCATATCTCATAATTCTATTATTAGTTGGAACCCACGAAGTTAATGCAGCAGAGAAAGTAAAGCTTTTAAAAACAGACTGGAGTTTCAAGGGTTTATTTGGAAAATTTGATAGAGGATCCTTACAAAGAGGGTATCAGGTATATACAGAGGTTTGTTCATCATGCCACTCAATGAAATATGTAAGTTATAGAAACTTATTTGAACCAGGTGGACCAGAATTTACTGAGGATCAAGCAAAAGCTATAGCGGCAAGCTTTGAAGTTACAGATGGACCAAATAATAATGGAGAAATGTTTTTAAGACCAGCAAAATTATCTGATAAGTTTGTTATGCCTTTTGAGAATGTTAAGGCAGCACAAGCAGCAAATGGAGGAGCTTATCCACCTGATATGTCAGTATTAGCAAAAGCAAGAAGTGGTGGTGTAGATTATATTTACTCAGTACTTTTAGGCTATGAAGATCCACCAAGTGGAATAATGCTAGATAATGGAGTTTATTATAATAAATATATGTATGGAAATAATATTAAAATGTCAGAGCCGTTGTCTGATGGTTCAGTTGAATATAGTGATGGAACTATTGCTTCGAAAGAACAAATGGCTAAAGATGTGACAACATTTTTAATGTGGGCTGCTGAGCCTCATTTAGAGTCTAGACATAAAATGGGCTTTAAAGCGATTTTATATTTAATTATTTTAACTATTTTAGTATATTTTAGTATGAAGAAAATTTGGTCACGTATTGAATCTGAAGTTTAATACATCGCCATCTTTGACAATATAATCCTTTCCTTCAAGTCTCATTTTCCCGTTAGTTTTTGAATTTACCCAGCCATTATTAGCAATGAAGTCTTCATAGGCAATTGTTTCAGCTCTTATAAAACCTTTTTCAAAATCGGTATGGATTTCTCCAGCAGCTTTGGGCGCTGTGCAATTTCTTTGAATTGTCCAGGCTCTAGTTTCCTCAGGGCCGGATGTGAAATAAGTGTCTAATTCTAAAACATTGTACCCTTTTTGAATTAGCATATTCAAACCAGTTTTTTTTAGCCCAATCATCTCCATGTAATTTTCTTTTTCTTCATTTTCTAGCTGATTAATTTGATTTTCGATATCAGCTGAAACTATAAGAGTATTTTTTTCTCCAAATTTTGCAATAAAAGCTACTGTGTATTTATTGCCATTTTGAACGCTTGCTTCATCAACGTTACAAACAAAGATTTTAGGCTTTAAGGATAGTAAACCACTTTGATTTATGTGTTTTTTTTCAAATTGGTTGTAAAGGACCTGAATATCTTTAGAATTATTTATACAATCTGAGGCAACTTCTAATATTTTTAATTGTTCTTCATCTATATTTTTTTTATTATTTTTTTCTAATCTTTTTTGAATAGATTCAAGGTCTGCTAACATCATTTCAGTCTCAATAATTTCTAAATCTCTTACTGGATCTACTGTGGGATTTACATTTTGAATATCATCAGAATCAAAACATCTTATCATGTGTATTACCGCATCAACCTCCCTAATATGAGATAAAAATTTATTCCCTAAACCTTCACCTTTAGAGGCGCCCTCTACAAGACCAGCAATATCTACAAATTCAATGGTAGTATTTATTTTTTTTTTTGATTTTGACACTTCTATTAATTTATCTAATCTTTCATCTGGAACAGGTACAACACCAACATTTGGTTCTATAGTGCAAAAAGGAAAGTTAGCAGCTTGTGCTTTGCTAGAGTTTGTGAGCGCATTAAATAGTGTAGACTTACCAACATTAGGGAGACCAACAATTCCACACTTAAAGCTCATTATTTATTGTTTACTGTGCTTGAGAATAAATCTAATTTTTTATCAATCAATATAGAAATTGAATTAATAATATTAGTTGTAATTTTTTCTAGTTGCAGCATTTCATCTTCATTAAAATCTTTTAACACATGATCTGAAACATCAGCTTTAGTTTTTGGTCTACCAATGCCTATTCTTACTCTTGAATAATCTTTTCCTATAAATTTATCTATAGACTCAATACCATTATGTCCAGCGCTTGAACCTGCAAACTTTGCCTTTACTTTTCCAAACTCAATATCAAGATCATCGTGAAATACAATCACATCTTCTGCATCAATTTTAAAGTATTCAATTAATTCCCTAATGCAAATGCCAGAATTATTCATAAAAGTAAGAGGCTTTATTGCATAAACTTTTTTATCTACTATGTTTCCAGTTGTCAGCAACCCTTTAAATTTAGGTTTTTGTTTTGATAAGCCAAATTTTTGATTAAGTGCATCAATTAGTTTAAAACCAATATTATGTCTATTGTTTTCACTATTTGGTGATGGATTTCCTAAACCTACAAATAAAAGCATAATTTTTTAATTGGAGCTGGAAATTTTCACTATGATTTGGTTATTTCTTTTCTGCAGGTGCTTTTTTTTCTTCGCCTTCTTTTTTATCACCTTCTTTTTTATCACCATCAGTTGGCGCTGCATCTTTACCCTCTGCTGTAGTCTCTTCACCTTCAGTAGCTTCTGCTTCAGCTGGTTTTTCAGGCTCTTTCATGACTGTAGGTGCTGCTAATGTTGCTATAACAAAATCTCTTCCTATAATTGTAGGTGCGACACCCTCTTCTAATTTAATTGAAGATATTTTAAAACTTTCACCAATATCTATTCCCTCAAGGTCTATTACGATTGATTCTGGAATTTTTTCACTTGGACATTTTAATTCAATTTTTCTTCTTACTATATTTAAAACACCACCTCTTTTTAAACCTGGAGATTTTTCATTATTAATAAATTGCACAGGTACTTCAATTTTAATCTTCACTCCTGGAACGACCCTAAGAAAGTCAATATGAACTGGCTCATCAGATATAACATTATATGTTATCTCTTTTGGTAATACATTTTGAGACTTACCATCTAAGTTGAGTGTAATAATATTTGATAAAAAATTTTGTTTGGCTATTAAGGATTTAAGAGTTTTTTTTGAAACTGAGACTTTTTCGTTTTGATTGGCTCCACCGTAGATGATACCTGGGATGTTACCTCCTAATCTAAGAGACTGAATATCTCCTTTCGATTTAGTAACTCTAATGTTTGCATCAAGCGTATTCATAAAAACAAAGGTTTCTAACACATGCTTCTAATAACTCAAGATAATTATTTAAATAGATCAGATACTGATGTGGAGTTAGAAATTCTTTTAATTGCTTCAGCCATTAAGCCCGAAATTGGTAAAACTTCAATATTTTTAGCATTCTTAGTTTTTTCTTCATTATCAATAGTATCAGTTATCACTAAATTTTTAATGACTGATTTTTTTATTTTATCTACAGCATCACCACTTAATACTCCATGAGTAATGTAAACATAGACTTCTTTGGCTCCTCTATCTTTTAGTGCTTTTGCTGCATTCACTATAGTCCCACCAGAATCGATTATATCATCAACTATAATGCAAGTTTTATCTTTAACATTTCCAATGACATTCATAACTTTTGACTGACCAGGTTTTGGTCTTCTTTTGTCAACAATTGCAAGGTCAGCGTCTAAAATTTTTCCAAGAGCTCTAGCTCTTTCAGTTCCCCCAACATCTGGAGCAACACAAATAATATTTTTATTTTTAATATTTTTTTTTGCATGTCTTGCAAAAATGGGGGTAGCAAAGAGGTTATCTACAGGAATATCAAAGAATCCTTGAATTTGGCCTGCATGTAAATCAACTGTAACAACTCTGTCAGCACCAGCTTTAGTGATTAGGTTGGAAACTAGTTTTGCTGATATAGAAGTTCTAGGCACTACTTTTCTATCCTGTCTAGCGTAACCAAAATAAGGAATGACAGCCGTAATGTTTTTAGCAGAAGATCTTTTTAACGCATCAATGCACAGCAGTAGTTCCATTAAATTGTCATTTGCAGGTGATGAGATAGATTGGATTATAAAAATACTATTCCCTCTAATATTTTCGTTAATTTCGATATAAATTTCACCATCTGAGAATTTTCTAATACTTGAATTTACCAGTTTATTTTTTAAAAATTTAGCAATTTTTTGACTTAAAGGTTTGTTGCTATTTCCAGATAATAATTTCATGTGAATGACTTAATTAATCATAATTATTGAAATATTTCTACCATAATCATTCTCATTGCGTTTAATAGATCTTCTCGCACTAAAAAAATTGTTTTTTATATCAAAAGTATCTTTTTTAATAATGTCTATTTTCTTTATATCTAAGCTTTTTAGTTGTGAATAAATATATTTATTTAAGGTAAAGAATTTTTTATTTCCAATTGTTTTGAAAAAAATTCTATTATTTCTATCTTTTTTAATAAATTTTTTTATAAAATCTTGTTTTACTTGATAATTTTTAAGTGAAATGCATGGCCCAATGACAGCAGTAATATTTTCAGCAGAACAGCCTTTTTTGAGCATAAATTTTATAACTTTATATATAATTCCTTTAAGTGCACCTTTCCAGCCTGCATGAATTGCTGCAACCATCCTTTTTTTTTTATCAAATATTAATACTGGAGCACAGTCAGCTGTTAAAATCCCAATTGGTGTATTTGGTCTGTTTGTGATTAAAGCATCACCATTAAATCTATTGTTATTAATCTTTAAATTTTTATCAATATAGTAAAATTTATTACTATGAATTTGATTTAGTAAAATTATTTTTTTAGAATTAAATTTAATTTTCCTTCGTACAGTTATAAGATTTTTAAATATATTATTTTTTTGGTCAGAAGATCTGAGGTTGAAATTTAAACTTTTATAAATACCAGTAGATTTTCCACCTAACCTATTAAAGAAAGCATGTTCCAAGTCTTTAAATTTAGATAGTTTCCTTGATTTAATCAATTTGAAATCCTAATTTAAATTTATTTTTTTTATTAGTCACAAATATTACTTTAAACAATTTTCCCATTTGCCTGTCATCAATTAATCTTTTAATTCTAAAATACATATCTGCTTTTTTATTAAACGTCATATTTTTCGACAGTATTTCAGCTCTTTCTAATATTCCAATACTTGTTAAGAATTTTCTTTGAGTTGTTGTTGCTTGAAAAAATGGACCTAATTTTTTAATTATTTGGCCTATTAAATTAAAATTTAGATTGTAGGTAATATCTGAATTTCCAAAATCACTTAAAATATCAGCATATTTGTGCTTGGATACTGCCTGGAGAGTATTTTTCATTTTTTTATCATTATAACCATAATCAATTATTAAAATTCCACCATCATTAAGTTTAATCTTATTCATTATTTTTTTTAAATATTCTGAAGCAAGAGGGGAAAATTCTATGAATGTTTGTTTAGCGGAGATTGTAAATTTAATTTTTTTTTCAAGCTTTTTTATATCATAGGGTATATCTAAAAATTTTGGTATTTTTTGATTGGTAAATTGAACATGCCTCTCGTACCATTTATTGTTCATTTTTAGGAATTGTTTAATAGGTAAAGCATCAAAAAACTCATTAGCAATAAAAACACTAGGTAAATTATTTAATTCATTTAAATTTTTTAACCATTTAATTTCTTTATTTTTTATAATTTTTTTTTGAGCTTTCTTAAGAAGTTTACTTTTTTCTAAGATTTTAATATTGCAACTATTTTTGAATTGAGGGAATCGACTGAAGGTATTGATCATTGTTTTCATCATTTCTCCATTTCCAGCACCAAGTTCAATTAAATTAAATTGTTTAGGATAATTCAACTTCTCCCAAAATGATATTATCCAGACTGCCATCATTTCAGAAAATAATATTGATATGTTGGGTGCCGTAATATAATCACCCTTTTTACCAAAGGGGTCCTTTTTCATGTAGTAGCCAGTTTTTTTATTGTATAGAGAATTTTCTATGAATTTATCTAAAGTTAATAAGTCTTTGTTTTTAAGTTTCATCTTTTTAAATAAAATAAAAATGAACCAATCATTAAAAAAAAGACACTTATTAGTTGACCTAAAGTTAAGTTTAAAAATAAATAACCAATTTGAGGATCAGGTGATCTAAAAAATTCTATAAGAAATCTAAATAAAGAATACAAAATTAAAAATAAAGCTGATATTTTACCTGAATTCTGTAAATAATTCCTGTTAAAGGCATGCGTAAGTATTAGGAATAAAATAATTCCTTCAAAAAAAGCCTCATACAACTGTGATGGATGTCTTTTGATATTATCTATTAATACAAATTGCACAGACCAGGGTAAATCAGTGGCTCGTCCGTAAAGTTCTGAATTAATGAAATTTGCAATTCTTCCAAAAAAAATCCCAATAGGTGCTGATAGAGCTACTAAATCTAAAAATATAAAATGATCAATTTTGTGTTTGTTAGAAAATAATTTAGTTGCAACAACAACCCCAATTAGACCTCCATGAAAAGACATTCCACCACTCCAGATCATTAAAGTTTCAATTGGGTTTTCTAGATAATATTTTGAATTATAAAATAATACATACCCAAGTCTACCACCTAAAATTACCCCTATAATTAGGAATGTAACAAAGTCATCGAATAAGTTTAGTATATTTTGGTCTTTAATTAATTTTTTTTTGCAATATGTCCACCCCAATATAATTCCAAAAATATAGGCCAATGAATACCATCTAATTTCTAACGAAAAAATTTCAAAAGCGACTGGGTCAAAATTATTAATAAACATTTTTAAAAAAAGATCTATAAAGTATATTAATCTTATAAATGAATATATGACAAAATCAAAATTTGTAATTAATAAATTAACACAATTATTCGAACAAGGTCTTATTTCTTATAAAGATTTAAGCTCTGAGATTATAAGTGTTTTAAGATCAAAAAGAGATGAGATAGTTCTCAAAATGAAATTAACAAGTAAAGATGAAACTGACATTTTGATTAAAAGAATAGAAAAACTTGAAAAAAAAATAGAAAAATTAGAAAAAAGTAATTTTAAAAAAAAACTACACAGGTAAAAAAATCTTAACTCTTAATCCATTTAAAGAAGAACTTTCTAGAAGAATATTTCCTCCATGTGATTTTATGATATCTGATGTAATAGATAATCCAAGTCCAACACTTGACTTTGAATCTCCTCTGCTTTTATCAAGTTTATAAAAAGGTTTAAAAACATTTTGATATTCATTTTCAGGTATACCAATACCATCATCATCAATAGTAATTATTATATTATTTTTATTTTTTGATAGTTGTAAATTTATTTTTTCTGCATACTTGATAGAGTTATCAATTATGTTATTTAGTGACCTCTGGATTAAATTTTTTCTACCGTTCATATAAATTCTAGGTACTAGTTCTTTTGAAATATTGTTATTATCATATTTATCAATTATATTTTTTACTAATTCAGAAATATCAAAAGTTTCATCTTTTTCTAAATAGGTTGAACTTGTAAATTGCAAATACTCATTAAGCATTTTTTCCATTTCATCAATATCTAAAGACATTTTTTTTGACAACTCACTATCTTTAAGAAAAGATAGTTGAAGCTTTAGTCTTGTTAGCGGTGTTCTCAGATCATGACTTATTCCTGATAACATCTCTGACCTTTGAGTGAGATGCCTTATTATTCTTTTTCTCATTTTATCAAATTCTAAGCCTGCTTGCCTGATCTCTAGCGCACCTGAAGGTCTATATTCATCAATATTTTCACCTCTGCCAAATCTTTCAGCAGCCTTAGCAAGGTTTATAATTGGTCTTGTTTGGTTTTTTAAAAATATTATAGCTATCGATATCATCAATAAAGCTGGAAGAGTTATCCATAGTGCAAACATTCTTGCAGATGTGCCAGTTACTCTATCCTTGGGAATAAAAAATTCAAAGTAACCTTGACTATTATTTTTTATATTAATATGGATGAGTTCTGTATGGGCTGTTGTATCAAACCAATAATTCTCAACACCAAAATTCGACTTCAATTCTCTCCTTAATGTCCTATCAATTGGACTAAACCATCTTTCTCTAGTTTGTTTTTCATATAATTTATCATTTTTGTATTCAACATTGAGGTCCAAATAAATTGAAAAAAGACCTGATAAATCATTATTATTATACTTACCATTATCGTAAGCTGTAATAAAAGTTTTCATCTCACCAACTAATGCTCTTGTCATACCTTTATTTGTTTTAATCCAAAGACTATCAAAAAAAACAATTGAGATAATTAATTGTAAAATAATAATTGGTACTGCTACAATTAATAAAGCTCTATAGAATAACCGTTTAGGTAATAGATTTTTAATAAATCTACTCAATCCATAAGACATAGCCCACACCCCTTAAAGTTTGTAAGTATTTTGGATTTTTTGGATCAGTTTCAATTTTTTTTCTTAACCTAGTAATTATAACGTCTATAGATCTTTCCTTATCAAGATTAATTAGCTTTCCAATATCTTCTCTTGAAAATGTTTTACCAGGACTATTAATCATTTTTTCTAGAATTATTTTTTCAGTATTATTAATTTTGAATTCATTTTTATCTTTAATAATTAGAAGTTTATTTAGATCAATTTTGATATTATCAAACTCAATAATTCTTTTTTGATTATTTTTTTTGATTTTATTGAGAATATTTTTTATTCTTAGAGTCAGTTCTTTTGGTTCGAAAGGTTTTGGTAAATAATCATCAGCTCCAATTTCTAATCCGCTCACTCTATCCATAGTCTCTCCTTTTGCAGTTAAGAGAATTATGGGTGTGTCAATTTTTGATTTATTATCTTTAATAAACTCTAACCCACTTTTTCCTGCCATCATTACATCTAAAACAATTAAATCAAATTTAATAATTGAAACTTTTGCTTCAGCATTTTCTGCACTGTTAGAAGTAGTGACTAAAAAGTTATATTCATTGAGATATTGTTTGACTAGAGATCTGATTCCATCATCATCATCTACGACTAAAATATGTGCTACGAAATCATTCATTAATTATTTTCTTTAAAACATTATCGAAATTAAGAACTTGATCAGAACTTGAATTTAAAAGTGCATTATAAATTCTTTTTTTTTGTGCTGAGAACACCTCTTCAAAAATATTTTTACCTTTATCATTCAAGAAAATATGTTTTACTCTTGTGTCTTGTTTGTCTTTTTCAAAAAAGACAGTCTCAAGTTTTATTAAGTCTTTTAAAACTCTATTTAAGCTTTGCTTGGTAATTTTTAGTTTTTTAAGTAGCTCTGAAATCGTAATACCTTTATACATTGAAAGAAGGTGCAATACTTTATGGTGTGCTATTCCAATAGAGTATTTATCTAAGGTTTTCTTAGCATCTGAAAAGGATTCCCTATAACTTGTAAATAGTTTTTCAATTAATTCTTTTAATTGAGTATCTTTTAAATATAAAAGTTCTTTCATTATGGGTAAGTTATATTGACATATTATAGATACAAAGATAATTTTAATGAAAAATTAAAATATTTCAATCATGACACCCTACGACAAAAGATCTGGTAAAATTTGGTATAATAACGAGCTTGTTGATTGGGCTGATGCTAAAATTCACGTTTTAAATCATGGACTTCATTACGCTAGTTGTGTTTTTGAAGGTGAAAGAGTGTACGACAGCTCAATTTTTAAATTAGAAGAGCATACTTCTAGGCTTTTTTATTCAGCAAAAAGAATGGGCATAAAGATCCCGTACACTGAAGAGGAAATAAATTCTGCATCTAATAAAATAATATCAATTCAAAATGTTCAAAATGGTTATGTTAGACCAACAGTTTGGAGGGGAAGTGAAATGATGGCTATTTCTGCACAACAAACAAAAATTCATGTTGCGATTGCCACTTGGGAATGGGGATCTTATTTTGATCCAAAACTAAAAGTAGAGGGAATTAGATTAAATATTTCTAAATGGAGAAAACCAGCACCCAATACAATACCATGGGATACGAAAGCATCAGGGCTTTATATGATCAATACTTTATCAAAACATGAAGCCGAACAACAGGGCTATACAGATTCTTTGATGTTGGACCATGAAGGAAATGTAGCAGAGGCCACAGGTGCAAATATTTTTTTTAAAGATAAGAATGGAGAAATACACACTCCAATTCCAGATTCTTTTTTAGATGGTATAACAAGAAGAACTGTAATTGAAATTGCAAAGTCAAAAGGAATTAACATTCATGAAAGAAAAATTAAACCTGAAGAACTTCTAAATTTTGTAGGATGTTTTTTAACAGGTACAGCAGCGGAAGTTACACCTGTGTCATGTATAGCTGAGAATCAGTTTAAAGTTTGTAAGGTTATAATTGATCTTAATGAAAGTTATCAAGCTTTAGTAAGAAAAAAGAGAGCAGCTTAGTTTTTATTATCTTCCGATAGTGCGTGGTCAATGCCTTTCCTTAAATACTCATAACCAGTAAATAAAGTTAAAAATGCAGAAAGCCAAAGTAAAATTATTCCAATAGTCTGAGCATTATAATCCTGAAAGTTTAAAATTTTATTTCCTGTTTCGCCTGTAAGCAGCAAAGATATAGCAATCATTTGTAAAAAAGTTTTAAGTTTGGCTAGATTTGAAACTGGAAGTTTTATTTGCCCTTTAGCCAAAAACTCTCTCAATCCTGAAATAAGTATTTCTCTTGTGAGTATTATAATCGCAGCAATTACTTCGTAGTGTCTAATTGTTCCATCCATTACTAAAAGAATTAATGCGGTGGCCACTATTATCTTATCAGCTATAGGGTCTAACAATTCTCCCAGTCTAGATTCTTCTCCCATCATTCTTGCCAGCATACCGTCTAAAAAGTCAGTGAAAGAAGCAATTATAAACAATACACACGCAGTTAAATCACCATAGAATCCTGGCAAATAAAATGCCAGAACAAAAAAAGGGACTATTAGTATTCTACCTATAGTTAATATATTTGGAATTTTTTTAAGCATAATTATTCGTGAAAGAAATTATATATCTTTTTTGCAACTTTATCTTCAACACCTT
>Ga0114997_10003432_pt1 | contig 12446 bp, 12 predicted proteins | sample ArcticOcean_MG_C_2_FD_87045 | JGI IMG/M metagenome (GOLD analysis project Ga0114997, IMG submission 87045) | Marine microbial communities from western Arctic Ocean - ArcticOcean_MG_CB4_136 | ecosystem: Environmental > Aquatic > Marine > Oceanic | place: Arctic Ocean: Canada Basin | collected... | reverse complement strand
TGCGATAAATGAAGTTATTGAAAGTGATAATTTTACAATGGGAAAAAATGTCAGCGCATTTGAAGAGGAATTTGCTTCTTATCACCATTCTAAATATTGTGTAATGGTAAATTCAGGTTCTTCTGCAAATCACTTGGGTATTTCTTCACTTTTCTTCAGAAAGAATGGCCCTAAGCTCTGTAAAGGTGACGAAGTAATAGTCACAGCAGTTTCTTGGTCTACTACATATTCGCCGCTGTATTATCATGGATTAAAATTAAGATTTGTAGATATTGATATTGATACTTTGAACATAGATATTGAGAAGTTAGCCAATTCAATCACATCTAAAACAAAGGCAATTTTTGCAGTAAATTTATTAGGAAATCCTAATTCCTATAGTGAAATTAAAAAGATAGCGGATGATAATAATCTTTTGTTAATTGAAGATAATTGTGAATCCTTAGGAGCTGAATATTTTGGAGAGAAGACTGGTAGTTTTGGTCTCTTCGGGACTTGTAGTGGTTTTTTTAGCCATCATATGTCAACTATGGAAGGAGGAATGATAACCACAGATGATGAAGAGATTTACCATATTCTGCTTTCTATCAGAGCACATGGTTGGACAAGAAATCTTCCTAAAAAAAACAATCTTACAAAAAAGTTTGACGACGATTTTATGGAATCTTTCAGGTTTATTTTACCTGAATATAACTTTAGGCCACTTGAATTTTCAGGAAGTTTAGGAAGAGTACAATTAAAAAAATTAGATAATTTCATAAAACAAAGGAGGGCTAACGCAGAAGTATTTCAAGACCTGTTTGATAAGTATTCCTTTTTAAAAGTTCAAAAAGAAATAGGCCAAAGCTCTTGGTTTGGGTTTTCCATGATAATAGACGAAGATTCTGGAATTTCTAGAGAGTCATTCGTAAGTTTATTGAATAAGAACGGTGTTGAGTGCAGACCTATAGTAGCAGGCAATATAATTCATAATCCAATGGTTGAGTATTTTGACTACTCAGTACATGATAATCTTATCAACGCTGATCAAGTTCATAACAATGGACTTTTCATCGGAAATCATCACTATTCCTTGGCAGAACCTCTTAATAAATTAGATAAGTTAATAAATAATAATTTCGGGGACTAATAATTGAAAGAAATTCTTATTGTTGGCGGACAAGGTTTTATAGGTAAAAATCTTGCTGAGTTTTATAGAGATGAAGGATACGAGGTTATAATTACCACTAAACATCACAAAAGTTCTGAATCAAATTGCCTTATATTAGATTACTCAAAAGATTCATTTTTAAAGATTTTTCAAGAAAAGAAGTACAAGAAAATTTTTTTTCTTAGCGGTAATCCTTACCCAGGCTTCTCTTTTAATAATTGTAATAAAGATATAGATCAAACTCTTATACCTTTAGTGAATGCAGTTGAAGCCTTGAAAGACACTTCTTTCAAAGGAGATTTTTGGTTCGCTTCATCTGTGGCCGTATATGGTAAAGCTGATTTAGAAGTTCAGAGAGAAACTGATATTTGCAACCCTTTGTCAAATTATGCTGTAGTTAAGCTTGCTGGTGAAAATTACCTGAAGATGATGTCTTTGACTTCAGACTTAAACCTTGGATCCTTTAGAATATTTTCTACTTTTGGAGAGAATCTTAAGAGGCAATTAATTTATGATATTTTTACCAAGATAAAAAATGATCCTTATAATATTTCTTTATTTGGAAGTGGAATGGAAATCAGAGATCTGTCTTATGTTGGCGATCAAGTTAAAAGAATAAAATTAGTGGCAGATAATATAAGACCAGAAGGTGATATTTATAACTTAGGCTCAGGTGAATCAACGAGCATCAAGTCTGTGGCCGAAGAAATTGTAAAAATAATGGGGTATGGTACAGAAATAAATTTTACCTCTGAATATAGAACCTTTGATGGTAATTCGTGGGTGGCCTGTATGGATAAGTTAGAAAAATTAGCTCCAAATCCAAAATCTTCTTTATCTGATTCTTTAATAAAAACTATAAATTCGTTAGAAAAATTACAATGATTCTTGTTTTAGGAGCAACTGGTTTTTTAGGTAAAAGAGTTATAAAAAAACTCAAAGAATCAAATGTTTTATATCATGCTAGCTCTCTGAGTTTGGGGTATGACTTAATGAGTGCTAGTGAAACAATGAGTCTTTTTAATGAAGTTAAACCAGAATACGTTATAAATTGTTCTGCCTTCGTGGGAGGGATAGATTTTGGGTATACTTACCCTGCTGATCTTTTTTTACAAAACACTGTGATGACAGTAAATATTCTGGAGGCCAGCAAAAACCTTGGAGTTAAGAGGCTAATCAACCCAATATCGAATTGCGCTTATCCTGGAGAGGCTACACTTTTTAAAGAATCTGAATTCTGGGATGGACCTCTGCATGAATCTGTTCAGGTTTATGGATCTGTTAGAAAGCTATCCACGATTGGTTCTTGGGCTTATGCAAAACAACATAATCTTGATGTAATAAACCTTATTCTTTCAAATATGTACGGCCCAGAAGACCATTTTGAAGAAAAGAGGTCACACGCTTTAGGCGCTCTTATTATGAAAATGGTTACAGCAAGAATACAAGAAAAAGAAGAGGTTACTGTTTGGGGTACGGGCTCACCCGTTAGAGAATGGATGTTCGTAGATGATGGGGCTGAGTCATTGGTAAGAGGATTAAATATTCCAAAAAATCTAGATCCTATTAATATTGGAGTAGGAAAAGGTATAAGTATTAGAGACCTTGCATCCTTAATCAAAACAGAAACTCATTATGAAGGAAAACTTGTTTTTGATAAAACTAAGCCAGATGGTGCTCCATTTAAAACAGTTGATGGATCTTTAGGCAAGAAAATATTTAATTGGTCTCCTGAAAAAGATTTACTAGAAGGAATAAGAGAAACTGTAAAATGGTACGAATATTCAATTACTGGAAATAATGATGAACTATGAAATAAAAAAAGATGGAAAAGTTTTAGCTAGATTTATCAAAGCAAGCGAAGCATGGGGAGAAGGTAGTTTATCTTTTTTTTCAGAAGATGAAGAATATATTCAAGCTGGTTCTTGGAATTACAATAAAGGAAAAAAATTACTTGCTCACACTCACAATGAAGTAAAAAGATCAGTCTTATTCACTCAAGAAGTTATTTTTGTAAAATCAGGCAGTCTTCAGGCATATATCTATGATGATAATTCAAATCTAGTAGAAGAAATTACAGCTCATGAGGATGATGTGCTGATAATGCTTTCAGGTGGCCATGGATATGAGGTATTAGAAGATAATACAAAAGTTTTAGAGATAAAAAATGGACCTTATTTAGGTGCAGAAGTTGACAGAAATAGGCTTGATTTAGATGGATAATATTTTTTTTGATACTGATCTCTTAAAAAAATGTGGAAAGAATGTAATCATCGGTAAAACAGTAAGAATTCGTTATCCAGAACTTGTTGAATTAGGAGATAATGTAATTATTGATGACTTTTGTTACATATCAACTTCCTTAAGGATTTCTTCTTATGTACATATTTCATCTGGATGCAAAATTATAGGAGGAAAAGATAGCTCTGTATCTTTTGGAAAATACTCTACATTATCTCCTAATGTTGTAATTGCGGCAGGGTCAGATGACTATCATGCTGGTATTGCAACACCTCTAATTCCTGAAAAATATAAAGGGAAAGTTCAGAGAGGAGATGTTGAAATAAACGAACATTGCATTGTTGGCTCTAACTCAACATTACTTCCTAACGTCAATATGCGTTTAGGATCTGTTTTAGGAGCGCAATCCCTACTTAATACAAGCCCTGAAGAATGGTCGGTGTATGCAGGATCTCCCGCAAAGAAAATTGCAGAAAGAGATAAAGATAAAATTCTAGATTTACAAAAGTCCTTTGAGGAGGAAAAGAATGACTAATAGGGAATTTATTATGCAAATGAGGCCTTGGATAGGCTCTGAAGAAAAGAAAGCAATAAATTCTTATATGAAGGAGGATGGCTTTCTTACAGAATTTAAAAATACAAAAAAGTTTGAAGAAGCTATTGCAGAATTCACTGGCAGTAAGCATTGCATAGCAGTAAACAATGGCACAATAAGTTTAACTCTTGCGGCTTTAGCTCTGGGGATTAAACCAGGTGACGAAGTTTTAGTTCCTAACTTTACAATGGTAGCTACACCTAATTCTATAAAGATGATTGGAGCTACCCCAATTTTTGTTGATGTTGAGCCTGAAACTTTGTGCATAGATTTAGATGGGATGAAACGAAATCTTACTCCTCAAACAAAGGCAATTATGCTTGTTAGTGCCAACGGAAGATTTCCAAAAACTGATATCAGTAATTATTTAAATTTTGCTAAGGAAAATAATCTAGAAATAATAGAGGACGCAGCACAGTCTCTTGGATCTTACTTCAAGAAAGATTCTCATATTGGGTTACAAGGAGCTATAGGGAGCTTTTCTTTTTCTATGCCAAAAATTATTACCACTGGTCAGGGAGGAGCTCTCATAACTAACAATGATGAGCTAGCAAATAGCTTACGAAAATTAAAAGATTTCGGCAGGTCTGCAGGAGGATCTGATGTCCATGATTCTATTGGTTTTAATTCTAAATTTACTGAAATGCAAGCTGTGATAGGTTTGGAGCAGGTTAAAAAATTAAAATTTAGGATGGACAGAAAAAAAGAAATTTGGGAAAGATATCGTGTAAACCTTGAAGGAACTCAACAAATCTCTCTTTTTCATCATAATTTAGATTTAACTACTCCCTGGTTTATAGACTCTCTTTGTGAAAATAGAGATAATTTGATTACCTTTTTAAAGGATTGTTCTGTGGGAACAAGAGTCATGTATCCTCCATTAAATAAGCAAGAGTGTTATAACGTTAGTGGTAATTTTCCTATATCTCAAGATGTTGGAGAGAGGGGTTTATGGCTTCCTTCTTATACTCAGCTAAGCGATGAAGATATAGACTATATTTCAGAAAGGATAATTAAATTTTATTCTTAACCATTTGTTATGAACACAGTTTTTTTACCACACTCATTTAGGAAAGGAGTAGCAGCCAGACTTACTCTTGAGTCTTAGAATTACTTAGAGATGAGGATTTGAGGAATAAAATATCTAGGAGTTCTCCGGAAACAACTATGAAATTCTACATTAAAGATTAAATGGTATTAACTTATAAGCTGTATTTAGAAAGATTGATATGAATCAAATAATTAATATCTTAAAATAGATAAAAAAATGAATAAACTCTTACTTACAGGAGCTGATGGATTTATCGGATCTCATTTGGCTGAACTATTAATATCTAATGGTTACAACGTTAAAGCATTAGTGCAATATAATTCGTTTGGAACTTGGGGTTGGCTTGATTCAATAGATAGTAAGATTGTTGATCAGATGGAGATTGTTTCAGGAGATGTAAGAGACCCTTATTTTTGCAATAATTTAGTAAAAGATTGCAATAGTATTCTCCATTTGGCAGCACTTATAGCCATACCTTATTCATATGCTGCGCCTCATCATTATATTGAAACTAATATTTTAGGAACTTGTAATTTACTACAATCAGCCGTGTTTCATGAAATTGAAAAATTTATTCAGACTTCAACAAGCGAAGTTTATGGAACAGCTCAATATGTACCAATTGATGAAGATCATCCATTGTCAGCACAATCTCCTTATGCAGCTTCTAAGATAGGAGCAGATCAATTAGCTTTATCGTTTTATAATTCTTTTGACTTACCTTTAACCATAGTAAGGCCTTTTAATACATATGGCCCTAGGCAGTCTGCAAGAGCGGTTATTCCTTCTATAATTATTCAGCTAATCCAAGGAAAAGAGATATCTTTAGGCGGCTTAACTCCTACTCGTGATTTTAATTTTGTAACTGATATAGCAAAAGGCTTTATTGCTTCGTTAGATTCAGAGAGAGCATTGGGTGAAGTTATCAATCTGGGAAGTAATTATGAAATTTCTATTGAAGATACAGCTTTACTAATTGCTGAAGTAATGCAAAAGGAAATAGAAATTAAACAAGCTGAAGAGAGATTAAGGCCAAAAAATAGCGAAGTAGAAAGATTATTTTCTTCCAACAAGAAAGCTAAAGCTTTATTGAATTGGGAGCCAGAATATCAAGGATTAGAAGGGCTAAGAAGAGGATTAGAAGAAACGATTAACTGGTTTTCTATAGAAGAGAACATAAAGCTCTATAAAAGTGACATCTATAATACTTAATAAAGAAAAATAAAATGAAGATATCCATTATAGGGACAGGGTATGTGGGTTTAGTAACCGCTGTTTGTTTCGCTCAAGCAGGGCATGATGTCTTATGTTTGGATATTGATAAAAAGAAGATATCTAAATTAAAGAATGGAGAATGTCCAATTTATGAACCAGGCTTAGAAGACCTTTTAAAGAGTGCAATAAAGAAAAAGACTATAAAGTTCACTGCAGATAAGAAAATATCAGCTAATCATGGCCTTTTCCAATTTCTATGTGTAGGAACTCCACAATTATCGGACGGCTCCCCAAACCTAAAATATATTAATGAAGCCACTAGGGGCGTTGCTATTAATATGGAATCTAGAAAAATTATTGTTAATAAAAGTACCGTTCCGGTTGGTATGACTGACAAAGTTAGAGATATCTTTGAAGAAGAGTTATCAATAAGAAAGAGTGATTTATCTGTTGATGTAGTTTCTAATCCTGAATTTTTAAGAGAAGGGTTTGCCATAAATGACTTCTTATATCCTGATAGAGTAGTTATAGGTGCAGAAAACAAAAAAGTACGAAAAGAAATGTCTTCTTTGTACTCAAAAGTAGGCATTTCTAGAAAAAAAATTATTTTCATGAGTGAAAAAAGTGCTGAGCTAACAAAATATGCTGCTAACGCCTTTTTAGCTACAAAAATAAGTTTTATAAATGAAATGGCTAATTTATCAGAATTATTGGGTGCAGATATAACAGAAGTATCTCTTGGAATTGGCTCAGATGAAAGAATTGGTAAAAGGTTTTTGAATGCCGGCTGTGGATATGGCGGCTCATGCCTACCAAAGGATATAGATGCCTTGATTGCTATTTCACAAAAGAGCTCTAAAAAAGAATTAAAGATTTTAAAAGAAGTTAAGGAAATAAATAAGAAGCAAAAAACTATTCTTTTTCAAAAATTAAAGAAATCTTATAAAGGTAATATAAGAGGGCTGAAGATAGCATTATGGGGCCTTGCTTTTAAACCAAATACAGATGATGTTAGAGAGTCTCCAAGTATAGATATTATCAATGATCTAATATCTTCTGGAGCTATAGTATATGCTCATGACCCTGAAGCCATGGACGAATTTAAGAAGATTATTAAATCTCCAAATTTAAAGTTTTGCAAGAATGTGGCCTCTACAACAAAGTTTGCTGATGCCCTCATGGTTGTTACTGATTGGGATGAATATATAAATTATGATTTCTCAAAAGAAAATATGAAAATGAATAATATGAGGATATTTGATGGACGGTTGTGTTTAAATAAAGAAAAATTAGAAGATATAGGTTATGAATATATCTCCATAGGAAGTTAAAAATGTCAAAGAGGGCAGTAATACTAGCAGGGGGTAAGGGTACCAGATTAAAGCCTTACACAATCACTTTACCTAAGCCATTGGTTCCTGTGGGTGACGATATGCCCGTCTTAGAAATAATTATTAGACAGTTAAAATCATATGGTTTTAATCACGTAACTCTGGCTGTTAATCATATGTCAGAAATTATTAAGGCATTTTTTGGGAATGGCTCTAAATGGGACATAAAGATAGATTACTCAAAAGAAGATAAACCTCTTGGAACAATGGGACCTTTAAAGAATATTGAAGACTTGCCAGAGAATTTCCTTGTTATGAATGGGGATATTATTTCTGATTTAGATTACGGTTCATTTTACGATAAACATGTATCTCAAAAATCAATCTTTACAATATCTTCTTTTCAAAGAGATGAGCAAATAGATTACGGAGTTCTGACTGTCCAGAAAGGATTTCTAGAAGAATTAAGAGAGAAACCTAGTATAAAATATGAAGTTAGCATGGGCGTTTATATGCTTTCAAGTACCGTCTTAGATTTCATACCAAAAAATGAAGAATTTGGCTTTGATCAATTAATGCACAACCTTATAAAAAATAAAGAAAAAGTGTCTGTTAAAAAACATAAGGAGTATTGGCTTGATATAGGAAGACCAAGTGATTACCAGACGGCTATTGATGACTATGATTCAAAAATAAAGAAAGATCTTTTATAGTATTATTCTTTATGACTTCAATCATCACAGGCTCGGACGGGTTTATAGGTAGAAAGCTTATAGAGAAGTTATCCAAATCAGAAATAGAAACTCTAACTTTAAAGCGTAAAGATGGCGATCTATCAAAAATCTCTCTCAATAATCTGATAGAAGATAATATTAAAATAGACAGGGTTTTTCATCTAGCCGCAAAAACCTTTGTTCCCCATGCATGGGAAAAACCAGAAAAATTTATTCAAGAAAATATTTCTTCTACTTTAAATGTTTTAAATTATTGTAGGTTAAGGAATGTCCCTCTAATCTACATCAGTGCATATATTTATGGGGATCAGTCTATTCTCCCTATAAAAGAAAATACAAAAATTAAAGCAAGTAATCCCTATGCTCAGTCTAAATATCTTTGTGAACAAATATGTAAGTATTATGTAGAAGTTTTTTCTTTAGATATAACTATATTAAGACCTTTTAATGTTTACGGTCCCGGCCAGAATAAGAATTTTTTAATACCACAAATAATTGATCAGATTAAAAATAATAAAGAGCTGATAGTTAATTCTTTTAATCCCAAAAGAGACTATATTCATGTTGATGATTTAGCAGACGCTTTGGTTGCTGCATCTCTAAAAATAACTGGATTACAGATTTACAATATTGGTAGCGGCTCTTCAATTAGTGTAAAAGGTATTATTGATCTTATTGAAGAAATTATTAATAAACCTTTAGGATTTAAAGAAAAAAATATTACTAGAAATAATGAATTAATGGATGTAGTGGCTGATATTTCTGAAGCCACAGCTTCCTTAAATTGGAATCCTCAACTAAACCTAAAATCTGGATTAACTCAAATATTGCTCCAGGAGGGCTTATGTGTCTAAGATTGAAGGAAAGCTTTATTGTAAAAAAATATTTAGAAAAACTATTTTCTATAGATGTGTGTTGCTAAAAATATGAAAGTTCTTATAACAGGATCTAGAGGCTTTGTAGGCAAAAATTTAAAAGCTCTTTTAGCATCTAGAGAAGGTATTTCAGTTTTAGAATATCATAAAGATCATACTGAAGATGAGCTTATAGATAAGATAAAAAAAGCTGATTGTTTGGTACATCTGGCAGGAGTTAATAGACCTACTGAAGAAGAAGAATTTGATAAAATTAATTTCGGTGTCACTAAAAGAATCATTGATATACTAGAAGAGAATGGAAAAGATATTCCAATTATTTTTTCTTCTTCTACTCAAGTCACAGATGATAACCCCTATGGGCGAAGTAAACTTAAAGCAGAAGTTGCCTTGCAAGAAAGGAAAAAAAATCAGAAAAATAGAATATACATATTAAGATTACCTGGAATATTTGGACAAGGATGTAAGCCAAATTACAATTCTGTAGTTGCAACTTTTTGTAACAATATCAAAAGAAACCTCTCTATTCAGATTCATGACCCCGTTAAAGTTATAAACCTGATGTATATTCAGGATTTAATTAACCATATAGATGTCCTTATAAAAGACTTACCTGAATTAAAGAATCCTTTGTTTCTAGGCCCTATTCATAAAATTTCTCTAGAAGAGTTAGCAAAAAGTTTAACTGAATTCCGAGATAATAATCTACTAAATAAGCCAGTAGAACTAGAAACCCCTCTCAGGTTAGCTCTTTATGATACTTATCAATCTTATGTAAAATAATATTAGATTAGATTTAAGAATTAATTATCAAATTGCTTGAGAATCTTTTTAACAGCGATAGTTACTGTAAATCTATTTTTAAAGAGTTCTAGAGCATTCTTTCCTTGAATCTTTATTTTCTCCTTATCTTCTATCATTTGAAGAAGATTTTTATTAAAACTTACCCCATCTCCAGATATTGAAACAAGACCTATATCATTCTCTTTAATAATGCTAATAATCTCATTATCTTTATTAACACTCGCTAAGATTGGTTTTGATAATTGTATGTAGCCCATCATCTTTAAAGGGAAGTTATTGCTCTTTAAGTTTTTATTTAATGAGACTAAGCCAATATCTGCTTTATCAAGAATACTGAGGTAAGTTTTTTGATCAACTTCATCTAATAACTTTACGTTTTTTAAGTTCTTTGAATTTATAAGGGATTTAATCTTATCTAGTTGATGGCCGCTTCCAATTAAAGTTAAAAAAGCTTTATTGTCTAGTGAAGTATCGTCAAGATCATCTAAAAGAGAGTAGAGGTCTTGAGCATCGGCCATATTACCTCCATATATTATGTTCAGTCGGTTTTCAGGAAGCAATAGAGAATCATGCCTTTCTATTTCCTGAAGCGAAAGAGAAGAGCCCCAATTGTCCAGGACTTCTAAGTAAGTTTTTTTATTTAAATACTGTTTAAAATAATCTAGATCTTGAATAGATTCAATGCCTATAAAATCTACAGATGCGTATAGTTCTTTTTCAACCTTCTTGAAGAAATTAAATAAAGGTCCTTGATTTAAGATCCCTGCATCCAATAACCATTTAGGGAATATATCGCGAACTATAAGATACGCTTTAATCTTGTACTTAATTTTTACCCAGGTTATTGCTTTAGAGTAAAAGATAGAAGGGGAGAGGCTTATTATTCCATTTACTTCTTCTATTTTAACTTTCTTTAAACTTCTTATAATCAGCGAAGAGTACCTTATTTCTGCTATAAGACGACCTATCATGCCGTATTTTCTTAACTTACACTTTATTCTGATTACCCTGATATCGCTTTCTTTACTATCTAAAAGGTGTTCTTTTTGATTTTCATTAAAAGTGACAACAATTGCTTCGTGCCCCAATCTAGTTAGTTCAGTTGCTAGATCTTTAATAACTATAGAGCCTGATTTAATTGTAGGATAATAATAATCACTAAATAATATAACTTTCATTGTTTTGGTGCTCTTTGAATAAGTTTCATAAATTATAGATTATGATCACGATAAATCTTGCCTTTATATTCTTCTTAAATGGGAGATTAAAAATAGAATAAGCTTATAATAGATTGTCTAAGACTCTCTAAGCATTATAAGATTTCATATTTTTTATGCCAGAATTAAATAATAACAATTGGTTTGAAGCTACTGTTTCTCCAGAAAACATTAACGAAATAACAGCTTTAATCAAAGAAGAAGGATTCTTTTGCATAGAAGGGGCTGTAAAAAAACCTTTCCTAGAAGAACTCAAAAATAGCGTCAATGAACTTATAGGTATTTATGGAAAAAGGTATTTTTCGTTGATCCACCCGCATCAAGGCAAAGAGAAGCTAAATCTTCCCTTTGAAGATATTTTTAAAAGCAAAGATTTTAACACCCTCTTAAATAAACTATCTAACGCAATGTCCGTAACTAAAATAGAAAATTCTGAAGGATTTAATATTTTAAGAGTTGTAACTGGAGACAAAACAGATGACCAGTCGCTAAAATTTCACTACGATTCAACTCTAATAACAGCTCTTATTCCTATCTTTATCCCTGAAGGGGTAGAGAGTGAATCTGGTCATTTGATAGCTTTTCCAAATTCTAGAAGAGTTCGTTCATCAGTCTTTTTAAATGTACTAGAGAAATTCTTTATACAGAACAGCCTTTGCCAAAAAATATTACCTTATTTTCTCTTGAACAGTAAGAAAAGGAAAGTGCTTAAATTAGAGCCTGGTAATATTTATCTTTTTTCAGGACTGAAGACTCTGCATTGTAATTTTGCAGTTAATGAAGACTATATAAGAGCCACACTTCTTTGCTTCCATGGGAACCCTTATCCAGATTCAAAATTATTAAATTGGGTAAAACAGACCCGTCACAACGAAGAAGACAAAAATATAGGCTTATAGCCTTTTATTTATTCTCCTCGAAATTAAAAAAGAATAAACAGCCTTAATTGGGTGTATTTTTTAATAGACCTTTTATATCTTCAATTAGGTCTTCGTCATATATTTTAATAAAAGTTACATAAGTTAATAGACAGATAGTAAGTATAAGGAGTAATGAATAAGATGAATTTAAGCTATAACTATAAAGAAGACTCTTCATGCCAATGATTTCTATGCTTAATATAAAAGAGAACATTATATATTTTAGTGTGTGTTTTATTATTTCAGGAGAGAATAGGAAAAAGCTTTCTTTTTTATGCCTTAGACAATACATATATAGGGTTAAAAAAGCAGT
>Ga0114997_10003425_pt1 | contig 12466 bp, 13 predicted proteins | sample ArcticOcean_MG_C_2_FD_87045 | JGI IMG/M metagenome (GOLD analysis project Ga0114997, IMG submission 87045) | Marine microbial communities from western Arctic Ocean - ArcticOcean_MG_CB4_136 | ecosystem: Environmental > Aquatic > Marine > Oceanic | place: Arctic Ocean: Canada Basin | collected... | reverse complement strand
TGTTGCAAATACATCCAAGGCAATGATGTATATCCCATAGGATTCGGTCCATAACGCGCGAGTAAGAACTACTTGTCCAAACAAAGCAAGAAAAACTGCAACTAAATCTGCTCCAGCAAGCCAAGCGGAATCACGGCCCATCTGTGGGAGGCGATTCGCTTTAATGGTCGCCTCCTCCATGGCCGTGGGTGTTGTTCTCGCTCTTTGAAGCATCGGATGAGAACGCGCAGGTTCAAAGCCACCTTCACCCACCGCAGGATGAGGCGTGCGTATGGTTGCAAGTGAGTGGGTTGAGGCTGAAGTTTTGAAAGCCATCCCAGAAGCAACCGTTGAAGTCATCGATCTACATGGTTCAGGTGACCATTTTCACGTCCGAATTATTTCCGAATCTTTCGAGGGAATGCGACCACTGCAACGCCAAAAACTCGTGCTTGCAGTCATGAAGCAACACATCCCTCGCCCCGTTCACGCTCTCGACCTCAAATGCATGACACCTGCACAGGCTGAAACCTCAGGTGACACTGCTTTTGACCCGCATGGCGGTGGACAAGGAATCCACATCCGGCGCATTGAGAAAAACAAGGAATGATTACTATGAATTGGACAAATGAAGAATTGCAAGCTATAGTCGATGAACACGCACTCGTGTTGTTCATGAAAGGAACACCGAACCAGCCTCAATGCGGTTTCTCAAACCGTGCTGCTCAAGCAATGCAGCAATTTGGCGAACCTTTTGCCGCTGTCGATATCCTAAGTGACCAACGGGCGATTCCATCGGTTTGTGCTTGGTCTGATTTCCCAACCATGCCTCAAGTTTTCGTTCAAGGAGAACTCATTGGTGGTTCAGATATTGTGCTTGAAATGCTTCAAGACGGTAGCCTCCAAGAAATGTTTGATGCAGGCAGAAAGTGAATTGGCGAATCATGAATCAGGAGGCGATTGTTTTGAATGTCGTGACTTTTGGAACATTTGATTGCTTTCATATTGGACATTTGAACATCTTCACGCGAATAAAAGAAAGGTATCCAAACTCCCGATTAATTGTTGGCGTGAGTACAGACGAACTAAATTACTCAAAGAAAGAGCGATTGCCTGTGGTCTCCTTTGGGCAAAGAAGGGAAATTGTAGGAGCAATTCGCCATGTTGATGAGACCTTTCCCGAAGAATCACTTGAGAAAAAAAGAGAATATCTCGAAACATTTGGTGCGGATATATTGGTTATGGGTGATGACCATTTAGGAGTGTACGATCATCTAAGTGATTTGTGTGAAGTGTGGTATTTGCCTAGAACGCCTCAAATTAGCACCACAGAAATCATCGATAAGATTCTTCATGGGATCGATTAATGACAAAGTTCTTCAACATTTCATCAAGTTTTTCAGTTGTTGGGAATTTAATAGAAGTTTTTTCTTTGAAGTCTAATATTACATACTCCTCGCGCCAATTTCCAAATTTCCAGTCAAGGTACTCTTCTGTCGCCTCTTTATCAGGCACACACAAAACCGTGCTTCCAAACTTAACTTCTCTTTTACCCGGTGAAATGATTCGATCGATACCCTGGCGGCCGACCTCAGGGAATTTTTCGATGTTCATGCCAACTGTGTAGATCGTATCCTCGAAAAAGTGCCCATAAAAAATGTCAATAGCAATTCCTTTTTGAGCTCTAACATCAAGAATTTGCATCCCAGGGATACGCCCGGACCACAGCCATGGTCTGACAATAATTCCCTCCAATGATGCCAAGCGTTCTGTTAATTCAAATTCCCCCTTTCTGTTCAATTTTTCACAAAAAATATCTATGTCGTGGTCCCATGGAATGGTGCCTGAGTATTTTACAGAGCCTAACAGAGTACCCCCTATTGCCCAATAGTCCATATGTTTCTCTTTGAAAAATCTATGAATCACATCCAGTATTTGGTACTGAAAATTATGTCGGTCACTCGGACAAAAGTGCGGTACTAATTGGTCAAATATTTGTTGGCTATCTTCTTCTGATTGCGTCACGGTAAAATCCCTCTTAGTGCGCCAAAGCGCGCCCTATATTACAAGGTAACCAAAGGAGGTATATCATTTGTCCTTGTTGGATTTTGATAACCTATGACTCACAAAACCTTATTCAATGCCTCAAATTTATTTCAACTCATTGAACGCGTGGAATCGGAAGTGAGTTTGGATTGCTAAAGGAACTCACAGAGAAACACCATTCAGTGACGGTGTTTTTATTGGCCTATGCGGCACGACTATCGGCGCAATTAGCAAAGGTATGATGTCACCCTTGCTTAAGTACTTCAATAATTATTACAGCGCCGTCTTTTTTTATCACGAGAAGCCATGCCTCTACAACGGTTGTTGCGTTTTCTTCCTTGAGCCTTTCAGCACCACCACTGATGTTGAGAACAGTGCATGCATCATGTCCACATCGCCTGATGCCAATGCTTGCTGCAAACTTGGCAGAGCCACGGCACTTGGTGTCATGATATCGATGCCTTCGATTGACTCGAAGAGTGTCTTTGCTGCAACGGCATCGCTGCGCTCGGCCACATATGTTTGGCCGTTTGAGTCTTTGAGAATATCATGAACGACACCTACTTGACCGTAGGCGGGACCTTTGTTCATCAGGTGACCTGAATAGACTTCGACATCCGAGGGGTTTCTGTAACTAAGTGGCCTCACTTGGCTTGCCAAGCGTTGTGAATCGGGCAGTATTTACCGTTTTGCGAGAGGTGTTGGCGGGTCCGATATTGTGCTTGAAATGCTTGAAGACAGTAGCCTGCAAGAGATGTTTGATGCTAGACGTCAGTGAAGCATTCTCGAAGAATCTCTTCTTATCAAACTGGGCGTCCTACTGCGTACGCTTTCCATCCACTGTCGTTGAGTTCATCTAAATTCAAAACTCGACGTCCATCATAGATGAGTGGAGTTCGCATTTGCTTGACGAGTGCGGACCAATCCAATTCGAGACAAGCTTTGTGAGCAGTCACAAGAACAGCCATATCATAGCCCTCTGCTTTAGAAATGTCGGAAATGACTTCAACGCCTTCAGGGTAACTTCCGTCATCTAAATGTGGGTCCCAAGCTCCAACAGTGATGCCTTTTGACATCAAGGTCTCCGCCAAAGGTTCGGCAGGCGTTTCTCTCGGATCGCCAACTTCGGCTTTGTAAGACCAACCGAGTAAGAGGACTTTTGCTTCACCTGCTGGAACATTCGCATTCCACATCAAGTCACTCAAGACGCCAGCAACATGGCTTGGCATCGAGCGATTCACTGCTCGAGCCGCGGTGATCAGTCCAGCAGGTACACCAACATCAGCAGCTCGCTGAATCATGTAATAGGGGTCAACAGGAATGCAGTGGCCGCCTACTCCAACTCCTGGCGTGTATCGATGAAAGTTCCACTTCGTCGCTGCTGCTGAAAGCACATCTTCGACGTCGACATCTAAAGCGGGAAGAATGCGAGCAAGTTCGTTGACCAGTGCGATGTTTATGTCGCGTTGAATGTTTTCGATAACTTTGGCAGCCTCAGCCACTTCGAGTTTACCGACATAGCGAACATCTTCGGAAGTCAGGCAGCGGTACAATGCGACCAAAGCATTACCAACTTCTGGATTTGAGCAACCAATCACACGAGCAACTTGGCGAACACCGTGCGCAGCGTCTCCGGGATTGAATCGTTCTGGACAGTAGGCGATTTCTAAATCTTCACCGATGATAAGTCCTAACTCTTCGATAATAGGCATCCAAGTTTGGGCAGTGACGCCGGGATAGACTGTTGATTCAAGGACGACAATCGTTCGAGAGCCTTTTCGAATGGCCTGGAATACATTTCGGCCAGCCTCCGCAACGTAGGAAAGGTCGGGTTTGAGGTCCGGAGTAATTGGTGTAGGGACAGTGACCAAGATCACATCACAGTGCGGAACTGCTTCAAGAGTAGAGGTCGTAAGATTCCAATTATTAGCATCCGGTGAAGGAATTAATGACTCAATATGAGGATCTCCTGTTGGATTCTTTCCGACTTGAAGGAAATCGATGGTTCGTTGAGAAATATCAACTCCCCAAACTTGAAAACCCGCATCAAGAAAACCAATTGCAGTAGGTAAGCCCACATATCCTAGTCCGATAACTCCAATCGTTAATTCGGATGATTCGGCCTTCGATAAAAAAAGGGTAGACCAGTCCATATACTGGCGAGGTGTTGGAGGTTCTTGAAGTGAGAGGTTTCGGGTGAAAAAGTGACAAAACAAATGTTCACTTCTTAAACTCAGTCGATTTCGGAAAGATATGGTTGAGCCAATATCTAATGGAGATGTTGTTGAAGTTGGGTTGAAGCCTCCGCTTATCAAAGCGCCAATATATACCATCAAAGAAATGATTACTCATCGATTTCTGATAAGGAATCTCGTTGTTCGCGAAGTTCGCGGGAAATATCGAAATGCTGTACTCGGATATACTTGGACTTTCATCGAACCTGCACTTCTTGCATTAGTGTACTACTTTTTGTTTTACATGCTTGCAGGCAATCCTGATGAATTATATGCAATGTGGGTCTTAATTGGAATTATTATTTGGGGTTGTTTTGGAAAATCATTGCAAGCAACCGTGAGTTCACTCACTCGGAATAAAAATACAATACACTTAGTTTACTTTCCTAGAATCGTATTTCCAATGACGTCTGTAATGGCAAATGTAGTCATAACAATGATGAGTTGTTTCGTAATAGTTCCAATAATGATCATATTTGATTTACCTCTTACAATACATGTACTCTTAATTCCTGCCTCGGTGTTTATGGCTGGATTTCTAGCAACTGGAGTCGGCATTCTTTTGGCTCCATTGAATTGTATCTATCGTGATATTGAACATTTAGTTCGTTTTATTGTCCGCGCAGGATTTTTCGTATCTCCAGTAATGTGGACCTATGAAATGGCCCTTGATAGGGGTTTCTTTGGTGAAGTTGTAGTGTATAATCCAATGCTAACTCCAATCACGCTTGCCCGACACGGATTAGAAGGGCATGCCACCACATTACCCACTAGCATCATTCTATGGTCTCTTGGCTTTGGATGCATCATGTGGCTACTTGGCAGTATTGCCTTCGAAAGATACGAGCGAAGGGCGGTGAAATACCTATGATGAGATCCGTGATATTTCTTGAAAATGTGACATTACATTTTCCTAAAATAAAAGGTTTCGTTTCTCTTTTCGTCGACCTGATAAAGAAAAGAAAAACCCATTTCACTGCCTTGAAAGGAGTTAACCTTGAAATTAAAGCAGGTGAAGTATTCGGACTCATCGGGAAAAATGGTTCGGGAAAATCAACTATCTTGAGGGTGATTTCTGGAATCTATCCCCCTGATGAAGGTACCTGTAAAGTTGCAGGGAAGATATCACTGCTTGCCGGCCTCGGTACTGGTTTTTCTGCACATCAAACTGGTATTGAAAATGCAATATTATATGGGAGCATATTAGGGCATAACGAACAAGAAATGACCGAAAAATTGCCGGAAATACTCGAATTTAGCGAGCTGGGTGATTTTATTAATGAGCCTATTCGCACCTATTCTGCTGGAATGAAAGCACGACTGGGGTTGGCTGTAGCGAGTGCAATTCGGCCTGACATTCTACTTATCGATGAAGTATTGGGTGTCGGAGATCCACAATTTAGAGAAAAAAGTAAGGCGCGTATTCTCGACCTGGTTGCTGAAACGGGCACTGTGGTAATTGTATCACATTCCTTTGGATTAATGAAGGAGATCTGCAACCGGGTGGGCGTCGTACACAAGGGTGAATTGGTGATGATTGGGACTCCAGAAGAAGCCATTTCGTCCTACTATGAAATTACGGAGTGAGAGATTGTGAAGAATGATAGTTCTGCTTCTATTGAAGAAGCGAGGTTAAGAAATGAATTGTTAAGGATTCGGAACACCTACTCCTTCCGACTCGGTTTACTACTGACTGAAGCATTCTTTAGGAGACCTTGGCTTATTCCCTTACTTCCGTTTCAGTTTATTAAAATGAATTTTGACTTTTGGAGGAGTCGAAGCGCAGTATCTAAATCTCTAACTCACGCCTCCTTTGGCTCAAATAATCCAGAATGTCTCTTAATATTCGTAGCAAGTGAGGGGGGAAGGGCCGCCTGTGAAAGAGCAAAGGAACTTGCTGATGAATGGTTAAGTGAATATCGGCACCACCTTGTCATTGTAAGCAGTAACTCGGGCCTAATTGGTATTAATCAACCAAATTTGAGCCTATATATGATTCCTGATCCAAAATCAAAAAGGGATATTTCTCGTTCAGAGTGGAACAAAAGTTGTGAAAATGTAATGTATCGAGCAATCTATACTCACCTTCCTTCTACATTCATTTTTGATGGACCTTATCCGTACCGGGGAGTACTTAATGCAATTAGTTCAGCCACTGATATGAAATCAATTTGGATTCAATCTGAAAGAACCAATCAGGAAGTAATTGCTAAATCCTCCTCACACTTTACAGAAATGCGAGTTATAAATTATTTAGAAAATCCTCAACTCGCTCCAAGTAATAATAAGCGAACGTATCATTCTTTAACGAATAAAGTTCTAGTTGCTACAGGATATGGAATTCATGAAGAGTTACAAAAAGCACCTACTTTGATATTAAAGATTCTTTCGGGATATGAAAGATTAGATCTTATCGGAGTAAAGAACTCCGTAGATCCCCCCCCATCAGCCCAGTTTACAGAATATTGGGGTGAAGTAATGAGTAACCCCGAGATGAATTCGCTACAAGCTGCGATTGTTTCGGATAACATTGATTTAATTTCAAAATTACATTCTCTAATGATACCTACACTCTGTATTCTTCACCAAAATACAACTCCGGATGTTCACAAGTTGATACAATCGCTTGCACAGTCAGGTACCTTATTTGTAACTCAGGAAAATGAAAAAGAAGAAATTGAATTGTATATTCAAGCATTAATAAATCGAGAATGGAATCTTTCGATCACACATAGAGGGACACTGTCACCAAAATCAACTTTACTTCAAGATCTTATTCAACAATAGTGCTTGTCTAATTCCAGCGACGTAATTGTTCCTTGACCGATTCAGTCACCGGTTCAATGAATTCTAATACGCTACTTGAAACGAAATCACACCATTCTCCGGGACAGAGTAAGAATGATTCAGCGTATACCCTCATGGCCCACTCGGTTTCAACTACAGGCACTCTCTCCAATTTTTCAAGCATTCAATCAGGGGAAAGGTGACCAGCAAAGTAGCCAGATAATTTCGGGATGGGTGCTTTTTGCTTCGTAGTCAAAGGTAACAATATCATCAATCAGTGTGATTTCAGTGCCTGCTCCCTCCTCCCTTCTATTCACATGGGAGCTGTTTTCTTCAAAAATAGCCTTCAGATGACTGTGTCCCAGTATTTCCAAAATTCAAATTTCATACTGAACCTCTTTATTATTCAATCACTTTCGGGAAAAAGGTCAACCGATTTCAAATTTAAAACATCTCCAGATGTCATTGGTTTTGCGAATTTGGAAAGTCTTTTGGTGGTGAAATCATGATAACGCCGTGGTAAAAGTTTTGATGCTGGCTCATAATATCTGTTTAAGAATTCAAAGTCATGTGAAAGTAAATCTTTCAGATCAGGAAACCTTTCATGGATTTTAATTCCTTTTTCCGAAACTCCACCTTTTTGAATAGAATATAACGTGCTTGCTGCTTGTTTGAGGGGGCGTTTTGAAAGAAATATTTCAATTTCTCCCGCCAATTGAAACGGTATCCCTAATAACGAATTTTTTCGGAAGCATTTCCAACACATCCCACACACTTGGCCAGGTTGTTCTGAACGCAAGCATGATTGAGCCCATCCACTCCAATTCATTTTTTGAACTATGTGCATATTGATTATTTCAGAACATCCTGCTACAGGTTGATACAAGTCTAATCCAACATCGGAAAAAAGTTTACTATAATGGGTCCAAAACCAAGAAGTTGAGAAGTCTCTAAATTTGTAACCATGCCACAAAAAAGTATTTTCTAATGGCATCCCAGTACCAATGCTGTCCAATCCGAAATAATCTGCCAAAAGAATAACTTGGACTGCACAAGCATAATCGCTACTAAACCCTGCCATCTTTCCATCTCGCATTCGTATTGACTCATGATTCGATTCGATTCGAATAACTTCTCTATGTGTTGAGCGTGAAAGTTCGTCAAAGAATCGTAAGGCATTGGTATGATTCAACTTACCTTCAATACCGCTTCTTTGATTATAAATTAATACTGTTGAAGTAGGCATCAAAGCAAGGGCTGCTGCGGAATCAATTCCGCCAGAAAAGGCTAGACCTGGCCTCCAACCTCGCTTTCGAGAAGGAGTCCAGTTCTCTAAGGCTGATGAATCCCATGGAGAAACAAGCACAACATGAGCCAGACGAAAGAGATCTTCATGTGTGTTCTTTATTGTCCAATCTTTCGGCATATTGAAAAATACTTTTTCGCCCTCCCAACTAAAGGTCAGTATGTAATCTTTCAGAGCCCAATGTTTAGCTAAGTTATACTTTTTAATCACATCTTTCGCTTGTTCACCTGTATCCAATTCTAATCTCGAATTTGAATAATCAGCAAGCATAGCTTGAGTGTTTTTGTTGGTTGTTATGATGCCCCTCATTCCTCTACGTGAGACAAGTTCTGTATTCCAATTATGGTCCGTCATTATTTTTTGCATCAACTCGAGTGATTTACGATCATTGTTAGGACCAACAACATCGACAAAATAAGAATTACCAGATTTGACTTTTACTGGAAATATACTAGTCTCCACAGAATATTCCCTCTCTAATTTCGTGCTTACTGAATAAGCGACTTTCATTGAACCATACGAACCGACCCTGATAAATCTCTCATTAGTAATTTCTCTTGATTTTTGACGTTCAGTACTTTCACTGCAAACCAAATTTGATAAATTCCATGTATGATGAAGATAAGGCTCATTGCCACTTATTCCCAAACGATTGTAAACATAGGAGAGGTTGAGGCGGTATTCATTTGGTTCTTGGATAACAGATTTTATCATTTTGCGATTATGTGAAGGGTCGGGTTGAAGGTGGATGCGCTTTGTTAATCCCAGTCTTTCAAAGGCATTGATTATGCATTGATGGTTATTTTTATCTTGAGCAGTAGTATTAACTTTCGACGTATTGGTGTTATGTTGCCTGTAAAGGTAGAGAGGGGTTTGCAAATGGTACCCGTCTGAGGCTTCAGCTAATTTCAAAAATAAATCATAATCCACTGCATTCGTTAAATTTGTATCAAAGCCAGAAATTCGATTAAAATCTCTTTTCCTAAACATGCGTGGGTGGTGAATCATCATTCCATCGAGGATTTTGAATCGATCGTACATGCTCCAAGAATATGCTTTGCCATATGCTTTGCCGGTATGATCTGTTAAGTACGCATCACCGTATACAAATCCAACATCATTCTTTTCAAGTACGGATACCAACATTTCTGCCGCTTCTGGTAACAACGCGTCATCAGAATCAAGTTGTAGAATATATTCGCCCCTACAGTGCTGAATTGCAGTATTAGATGCTGAAGAAATTCCTTCATTTGGTTGGTGAATAATTGTAATACGTGGGTGATTGCCATATAATTCGTTCAAGAATTCTCCTGTTTGATCGGTTGAACCATCATTCACAATGACAATCTCAAGGTCTGTATAGGTTTGATTCAAAGCACTTTCAATTGCTTCTTCGATAAATTCAATGCTATTGTATGCTGGAATATACACCGATACTTTTGGAACTTCATAAATTCGGTTTTTCTCCATTTTTCTGTAGAAAGCAGGACACTTCTCGATTAAAATTGGCTGAGTGATTGCCCTTCCTGCATCTCTATCGGTTTCATTAGAACCATGCGGGGGTTCTTGATGGAGAGCTCCTGCTCCTTCGACGGGTATGAGCCAAAAACCATGGTTGTATACTCTGTAGCCAAATTCAGTATCTTCCGCCCCCCATGCTGCAAAATCTTCATCGAAACCGCCGACTGTTTCGATTAATGTCTTATGAAAACAAACATTACCGCCACAAAATGCTCTAAATGGGTATTTTGAATTTTTCAACGAATTTGTATTTCGATAAATTTTATATCTCCAATCTTCCGAGGGAGGGAGGCCGTTTGTTGGTACTTTTCCGGTATCGGTTCGAAGACTGGGCAAATTGATTGCAACATCGATATTTTCTAAAATACCTTCAAACGAAATGTCATCAGTATTTACATATCTTCTGCCTCCGATTAATACCGCTTTCGGGCTTACATGAGCGTACTTCATATAAGATTCAACTAAAGTCGGCAATGGTAACATATCACAATCAAGTATAATCACCTGGTCATGATTGGCTGCTTCAACACCTTTATTTCTGATTTCTGATAATCTGTACCCTTGATCGTCTTGGCGAATATAGTGGAGGGGGAAATATTTTGAAAATATTTCAATTAATTCTTCCGGATGATCTGAACTTCCATCATCTGCAATAATAATCTCAATCAAATCTAAGGGATATGTTTGATGCGTAAGTGCTGAAATTGTTTTTGCTAGTTTTTCTCGACGATTGTATACTGGAATCACCACAGATACGGGTAAAATATATTTTTCTGGATTTCCACTTTCAAATCTCTTCTTGACTTCGTACTCGAAGAGACTCCAATCATTACCTATGCCGAAAATGGGCGGGATTAATTCACGTATTTCTGATTTCAATTTCTCACCTCATCATGTTCAATCGAAATGAGGTCGAATTTTTTTGATAACTCGATACTACCTTTTCCGCTTCCAAACTCCAAAATTAGAGATCCTTGAGGGATGTTTTCATCGATCCAGTTAAAGACTTCAGAAGAGAACATCCATCTGTCAGTCATTCAAATTCCTCCATTTTAGATTTGAGTTGGTTAGCGAGATCCCATGCCCCACTTTCAACCCTATGGGGTGTTATTTTAGAAAGTGTGCCAAGTAATTGCTGAGTCGCCAGATGAATTGTTTTTAATGAACGGTTTTTCACTACAATTCCCCAGCCTTCTTCTTCAGCAACCTTGCAACGAGCCAGTTGGTCATCCATTCCAGTATTCATATTTGGATAAAACAATGCAGGCAGGCCAAACATCCGAGTTTCGTGAAATGAGTTGTATCCACCCGCCTGAACAGTTGCATCAAATCCACGGAAATACATTGAATTGGGATAATCGCGTAAGATTTGAACACGCGGTAAATCAACGTCGATTCTCTCACCAATGAGTGACTCTCCCAGAATGACATAAACGGCTGGGTTTTCTAGTAAGCATTCGAGTGTAAGGCGTATCTCACTTTCAATGTCATTGATTTCTCCAGCACCAAGCTGGACATAGACAACAATGGCATCTTGAGGTAATCCTAATCGAGAACGAGCTTTCTCTTTTGAGAGAAGTTCATCAGAATCCAACATCACGATTGGTGGACAAGTCATCACTTCAACGTTATGTTCAATGTTTTCAACAACTGTGGTGACGCTGTCTTCGGGATGGATGACTGCATCAAAATGTTTGATACTGTCAACAGGGATGGATGACCCTTTTCGAAAAGTTCCTCGTCGCATCCAAATTTTTTCAATGGAATTTTGGCCTTGAATCGCTCGAAGCATTCCGCGATATGGAAACGCACCATCGAACAGAAACATTGTGGGGCGATGGGTTTCAAAACAAACACTCAACTCTTCTTCAAGAAGAGCATTCCACTCCTCAGAACTCATGCCTTTGAAATATTTAGGCCCAGCAATATGGTGTGATGGAATCTCATATGGTTTGAGAAGATGTAAAGTCGGCATAGTCGTGAAAAAAATTATTTCTAATTCCGGATCTAAGTTCTTCATACGTTTTGCGACTGCAAGCAGACGAGTGAAATGGCCGAAACCTACTCCATTTGTCGGAAACATAACCACACAATCTCCCTTGGACGACAATCTTCCAGAAATATTTGTTGAAAATGCGGCTGGTTGCGATTTCCATCCCAGCAGTTCAAATCCAATCATCAGCATTATCCAAGGCAAAGTGAGAATCAGAAAAGGCGCCCTCCATGGCTTACGTATAGCATTTGTAAGATGTGACCCTAGACGTAATGATGGCGATATTCGAAGACGATGGACTTCTCGTTGGAGACGTGTGAGGCGTGTTTCATCTTCATCCATACATACTACCTCCAATGTCTATGATGGTGTGTCATTGGCTCTACATTATTGTCATGTTGGCGAATGTATTGCAATTCACGCTCTTTGTTACTCTGCCGAAAGGGATTCAATCTTCAAAATAATGAATCGATTCGACCGGATATGGTTGTTTCATTGGGCTGAGATAGTTTGAGATATTGTCCCAAATTTCTTCTTTCCATCGTTCTGGTAAAATGTTTTTTGCAGGTGGATAATATGAGGTCCACCAAGAAAGGTCTT
>Ga0114997_10003424_pt1 | contig 12466 bp, 7 predicted proteins | sample ArcticOcean_MG_C_2_FD_87045 | JGI IMG/M metagenome (GOLD analysis project Ga0114997, IMG submission 87045) | Marine microbial communities from western Arctic Ocean - ArcticOcean_MG_CB4_136 | ecosystem: Environmental > Aquatic > Marine > Oceanic | place: Arctic Ocean: Canada Basin | collected... | reverse complement strand
TGGACTCACCGTCCACTACTGGAATTAACTTAGAAACAACTGGATACAGTTACTTCGCATCTTCAAGCACATACACATGGTCGTTCACAGAAGCAGGAACATACACCTTTACCCTTGGAGATGCATGGGGAGATGGTGGACAAATGATGACTGCTGGATGGTATGATGATATGTTTGCTTTCGATGTTGAAGCATGGGATGATACAGATGGTGACGGTCTAACTGACTACATCGATCCTAACTCTACAGCGTACTCTTACACAATAGTACAACTGTGCAGCGGATATGGACAAACAACACCTGGTACTGAATGGTACACTATGTCCTCTTACCCAAGTCCTGCGATTGGAGATTACATAGCTCCTGATTCAGCAGCACCTGACGAAGTGTCTTGTACATTCGATCTACCTGTTGGTGAAACTCTGATAGTTACACTACAAACAGGAAGTTACGGTAATGAGGCAGTAGTTACTGTTAGTGAGCCAAGTTCTACATCAACTACCTACGGTCCATACGCGTTTGCTTCTGGTTCGAGTAATACTATTGGAACTTACACCACAGCTGGTACATACACTGTAACCTATGGTGATTCTTATGGTGACAGTTGTAATCCATCTACATACTATGGTGCTTGTTTCGTACAAGCAAGTTATTCATACATCTCTGGAACTGTTGCACCAACTGTGACAACATACGGAACATCATTAGATTATGATGACGATGGTGATGGCTACTCTGACTTAGATGAGACAACTAACTGTAACGTTGGTGCATATGCAACTACATCTTTACCTCTTGATGCTACAAGCACTCCTGGAGATATTGATTCAGACCTAACTTGTGACGGACTTGATTCTGATCGAGACGGAGATAATTACGCAAATACTGTGGATGTATTCCCTGATGATGTGAATGAGTGGACTGACAATGATGCAGACGGTACTGGAGACAACGGAGATACAGACGACGATAACGATCTGACTCTTGACGTAGACGATGCTTTCCCAATGGATGAGTGTGCAGATGTTGATACAGATGCAGATGGTATGCCAGATACAATGGTAACTGGTTGCACAAGCACATTAACAGAAGATGACAACGATGATAACGATCAAGATACTGATGATATCGATCCGTTCCCTCTAGATAATACAGAGTGGGATGATACTGACACTGACGGAATTGGTAACAATGCTGATACTGATGATGACGGTGATGGTACATTAGATATCAACGATGTCTGGCCTCTGGACCTATGTGCAGATTCTGACTTCGATAGTGATGGTCTACCTGACACAATAGTGGCTGGTTGTACAACTACTTTGACTGAAGATGCTGATGACGATAACGACGGAGTTGACGACGTTACTGATGCATGTCCATTCGATGCTGGTGAGCAAGTAGATACTGATGGTGACGGATACTGTGACAATCAAGACACAGATGACGACGGTGACGGTGTATACGATCTAAACGATCTTTACCCATTAGATCCAACAGAATCTGCTGACAATGATTTAGATGGAATCGGTGACAATGCAGATACTGACGACGACAACGATGGAGTTGACGATCTTCTGGACGCCTTCCCTAACGATGCTACTGAAACAAATGATTTCGATGGTGACGGTACTGGTGATAATGCTGACTTAGATGATGACGGTGACAATGTAAATGACGATGTTGATCCGTTCCCTCTAGATGGTAGTGCATGGGTTGATACTGATGGAGATGGTATTCCTGATTACACAGGTCCACCTCCATTCTCTGGAGACTTCGAAGGTGGAGCTGTTGGTGGTATTTGGACTACATCTACTCTAGCAACTTTCCCAATGACTGCTGACAGTGGAAACCCAATCTCAGGATTGTATTCTGCTATGTCTACTAACCAGGGTGTTGCAAACTCAGCATCAGGTGTTGCAGTAACTTTGAACAACATGGTAAATGACACAGATACAGATGGTGACGGTATTGCAGATGCATCATCTTACTCATTCGCTTACTCTGTTTCATCAGAGTCAAATTGGGATTACCTAGTGTTCTGTATCGATAACGATGCAAGTTGCACAAGGACTGGTGGATACACTATGCGATGGGCTGGACTAACTGCTGGTACTTACGCTGGAACTGTAGATGCTGGTGCACATACTTTCACATGGAATTACTGGAAGGATAGTAGTGCTAACAGCAATGCAGATACTGCATGGATTGACGATATTACAATGTCAGTACCTCAAGGAATCACTAATGCTGATCTTGATGATGATAACGACGGAGTAATGGATGATATGGATCTAGATTCAATTGACCCATGTGTCGGAATGGATACAGATGGTGATGGTATGGCGGATAATCTCGGCACATTAATGCTAGATGGTTCAGCTTGTGATGCTTCAATGTACACAATTGATGACGACGATGATAACGATGGATGGTCGGATTCTGAAGAATCAGTTTGTGGAACAGACAGTCTTCTAGATACTGATATGCCAGCTGATTATGATGGTGATATGATTTGTGACATCACAGATACTGATGATGACAATGATGGATTCTCAGATGATGTGGATGCATTCCCAATGAACAGTTCTGAAGCTCTAGACACTGATGGTGATGGTATTGGTAACAATGCTGACTCTGACGATGACGGTGATTCAGTTACTGATGGTCTTGACGCGTTCCCACTAGATTCAGCTGAATCTAATGATAATGATGCAGATGGTACTGGAGATAACGCAGATACTGATGACGACAACGATGGATGTCTCGATGCTGATGATGCATTCCCAATGAGTGCAGCTGAATGTGTTGACACTGATGGTGACATGCTTGGTGACAACGTAGACCCAGACGATGACGGTGACGGAGTTGCTGACGTAAGCGATCCATTCCCATTAGATTCATCTGAATCTAGCGATAATGATGGTGATGGTCTTGGAGACAACACTGATGATGACGACGACGGTGACGGAGTTGCTGATGTAGATGATATGTTCCCACTAGATCCATTAGAATCCGCAGATATGGATATGGATGGTCAAGGTGACAACTCTGATGCTGACGATGATGGTGATGGAGTCAATGACGGAATCGATGCATTCCCAGCTGATAATACAGAATGGGTAGATACTGACGGTGACGGAACTGGTGACAATGCTGATACTGACGACGACGGAGATGGTGTCGATGACGGAACAGATGCGTTCCCAATGAACCCTTCAGAAACTAACGACTTAGACGGTGATGGCCTTGGTGACAATGCTGACAACGATGATGACGGTGACGGAGATGCTGACGATACTGATGCATTCCCAACCGACTCTGCTGAGTGGGATGACACTGATGGTGATGGTGAAGGTGACAATGCTGATACTGACGATGACGGTGACGGAGTATCTGATGATACAGAAGACTCTTGTGGATCTGACAGTATGGTTGCAGAATCTACTCCATCTGATTTCGATGGTGATGGAATCTGTGACGTACTAGACTTAGATGACACTGATGGTCCTGATGCACCTACTGATGGTGGAGATGAACCTGGATTCGGAAAGTCCGTTCCAGGATTCCCTGCTCTGTTCGCAACTATCGCTCTGTTAGGAGCGGCTCTAATAGGCCGACGTAGAGAAGACTGAATCTAGATTCAGTCTAACGTAGAACCTAGGTCGGGAGCTTTTGCTCCCGGCTTAGGTCCAACACTTTTTTTTAAAATTAAAATTGTATACTCTTTTTTTTGAGTAGCACTTCGAGTAATGCTGATAAGGCGTGCTCTAACCACTTGGATTGATAATCATGCCCGGCACCAATAGAGTTGAAATTAGAACCTTAAAAATTGGTCGTTATGTTGCTCTAGATGATAGTGCATACAAAATTCTAAGTTACTCCACATCTAAGCCAGGGAAGCACGGTTCCGCTAAAGCTAGAATGGAACTCCAAGATATATTTACAGGACAGAAGATTAGTCACGTAGGAAGTGTAACTGACAATATCTGGGTTCCAGTACTTGAAAAAGGTTCAGCAATTATAACTCACATTCAGGGTTCAGAAGTTCATGCTATGGATAGTAATACATATGCGACACTAATTTTACCTGCAGATCCAGAATTTAATTTAGAACCAGGTGGGGAAATCCAATGGATGGAAGCCATGGGTAGATTCCGTATTACCCGCGACCATTAAACAATCTCTTTATTCCACTTTTACTTATTAATATCGCGTGAAGTATAAGCATCCGTTGCTTTACCACGTCTCAGAGGTAATCTCATGGCTGATGTAAAACGTTCTGCGTATCGTCAACCAGTCACTCCTAGTGGACTTGAAGCAATAGAGAATGGAACACTTACTTGGCTTGACCAAGACATGTACAATAACCTCAATACAGGGGTTCTAGAACAATATTTGGAAGAAAAAAATCTTCAAGAATCTTTTGAAATTTCTCATTGGGATACTCGAAAAGTACTGATTGGAATATTAATAGGTGCTATATTCAGTGGTGTAACTGCATATATTGGTTTGAAAATTGGTATGGCGGTATCTGCTGCATGGTATGTGGCTTATCTCTTAGGTATGGCATTGAAGTGGTCTCCTTCTGAAGTTAATATCTCCACAAGTGCAACTACTGGTGCTACTAATGCTTCAATTGGTTTTATTTTCACGTTTCCCGCAATATTTTTATTAGCATATTCTGATGATTATATCGTTGGCGGCGGCCATTTGATTTCTTCAGTAGATACTTTTCAGTTAGCATTTATAGGTATAATTGCCTCAATGTTTGCTGGGTTTTTAGGAGTCATGTATTTCATTATATTCAGAAGAGTATGGTTGGTTGAAGATCCTTTACCAATGCCTGGATTTGAAGCTACACTGAAAATGCTAGATATTGCATCTGATGTTAGTTCTGGTGCTGCTGACGCTGCTAGAGACTCTCTCAAAACAGTTGGTCTATGGACTGTTATTACGATGGGTATAATGTTCTTAATTGACTATCCTATCTCATGGGCAAATAAGATGAAAGGTATCCCTGGAAGTATCGCTGATAGTATTGCAATGACCTTATCTGGCGAGGAATGGGGTCTTTCTTCGATATATACTGAAAGATGGATTCATCAACCATCGAAATTAGATGGTGGTATCCCTGAGTACGGTGGTATAACCCCATATGGGGATGGTGGCAATCCATTTGCTTACACATTTTTAGGGATTGAAATAAGCCCTACTCTTTTTGCTATCGGATGGTTCATGAAATTCCGTGTGGCTTTCTTGGTCAATCTTGGTTCAATTGTCGCTTGGTTTTTCCTTGTCCCTCTAGTTGTGTTACAAAATGCACCAGTCTATGATCCAGCTCTAGAGGGTTATGTTTTAATCCAAGACTATGGAGATTCTAGTTCCGCGCCATATTATCCAATTGTTCAATGGAAAGCATTTGCAACAGTTGTCCGTATAATTGCTATAGGCGCTATACTTGGCGGTGGAGTACTAGGACTTTTGAAAATGGCACCAACCTTTGTATCAATATTCGGTGATATTAGAACAGCATTTTCTGGCGAGAGAGGTGAAGAATTCATTGAAGGTAAGGGTTGGTATGAGTGGCCACTTTCACATATTCCAATTTTCATGATTATTGCATTCTTTGCCATGATCATAATATTCGTTATCGGAGGATTTCCTGTACTACCTTCAGTTATATTCTCTATTGTACTTCTATTGACTACTTTCCTTCTTGGAGCAATTGCTGTGAGGGTTATGGGTGAAACAGGGATTGAGCCAGTATCTGGAACTTCTTTCATTGTACTATTGCTTTTATTAACTATATTCTTAAATTTACCATTAGGGCTAAATAAAGAAGAATCTGTACTAATGGCCTTAGTAGGGACGACAGTCTTTGGTTCAGCAATTTCTATGTCAGGGACAGTAGTTGGTGATTACAAAAACAGTCTATACATTGGTAATCGCCCATATCATATTTCTAAAGGGAATATCATGGGAGTAGTACCTGGTGCAATCTTAGGAGCAGGTGTTGCAATATTCTTGTCTAAATTACTTGCAGAGGGAAGTATTGATCTTCTTGCACCTCAGGCTAATGCCTTTGCAACATTCACAATTATTATTGCTGAAGGTCAAGGTGATTGGTATGCCTTAGGTTTAGGTTTCATGCTCGGTGCATTTGTTGAATGGGCAACTGGAATGGGTACTTCATTTGGTTTAGGCATGTATCTACCAACGGTTGCAACATTCCCTATGCTTATTGGTGGCGCTGCAAGAGACTGGTGGGAAAATAGAAGATTATTACCTAAAATCGAAAAAATACGTGTCAAAGAAGGTAGTGAAAAAGCTGAAAAAAGTCGCGCTTTAATGCTTCTTTTCACATTTATGATTGCTGCTGGTGCTTTGACAGGTGAAGCATTCTTTGGTGTTGAATCCGCGATACTAGCCGTTGCTGACGAAGTTGAAGTCGAACAAACATACTATGAATCATCATGGATGGATGATACTTATCTTGATGAAATGCTTGGTACAGATGATTTCAATGAAGTTATTTTGTATGCAGAGAGTAATCCCGAATGTTCAGAAATAAGTCCAGATGAAGTGACGTGTCAATCTACTCTCAGTATGAAATCATGGTGGCCTTATGGTAGAATGGCTATATTCGCCATGGTAAATTTATCTTTAGGAGTAATGATATATGTCTTGTTTAGTAGAGCTGGAATTATTGGAGTCCAAGAAAAAGAAGTATCTGATGATGATATAATGGATGCTGAATTGGCGGAATGATGATGGCTCAGGTCAAAAATAACATTGCACCAAGAGGTGCTTGGATACTACTTCTTGTGGCATTATTTGCAGTTTCAAGTGCTGGGGCAGTACTCCAGTCAATGAGTGAAATACCTCCGATATTACGTGCATCTTGGAGAATGCAAGGTACCGCATTAATTCTTCTACCCGGTTTTATTTATCAATTATATTTTCTCGATAAAAGTAATTTTTCATTGAGAGATTTAACTATAATTGTTCTTTCTAGTCTTTTTTTAGCAGCACATTTTGGTTCATGGGTTTGGTCTCTAGATCATACTAGTCTAGTGCATAGCCTTCTTTTTGTCACTAGTCATCCTCTTGTAATTGTTTTACTTATGCCAATTTTAGGTTCTAAAATAAGGAAAGGCCATGTGATTGGTGCTTCTGTAGGTTTCTTTGGTGCTGCTTTAACTCTGAAGGATATTGATGCTGGTGGTGAGGTGACATTGATTGGTAATTTATTTGCCTTTATTGGAGCAGTTACTGTTGTAGGGTATCTTTTTTCAGGTAGATATTTAAGATCCGAAAGAAATATGCCTCTGTTTATTTACGCATTCCCAGTGACTTTCCTTTCAGCAGTTTGGTTAGCTCCTGCGTCAGTTATTTTTGAAAGTACTACCTTAGCTCAGACAGTCCCTGAATTAGCAATTTTTGGATGGTTAGATCTTAGTTGGATATTTTGGATCGGATATCTTTCTTTAGGGCCTGGCCTTCTAGGTCACACCGGAATTAATGCAGTTTTACGTTGGTTTTCCCCACTTATTGTATCTGTAGCATTACTATTCGAACCAGTGATTGGGGGATTAATTGGATGGGCTTGGACTGGTGATATCTCTTTGGGAGTTTGGACACTTATTGGTGGTTGTTTGATGTTATTTGGAGCAATGCTGGTCAAAATCGAAGAGGCTAATGAGCAAACAATTGATGAATCGCCTTCATGAACTATAGTCCTCTCGGAGTGTTATGAATAAACCCACATTATTTATTACGAATGATGATGGAGTTGATGCCCCAGGTATTCAACACTTAATTCGAGGTTTAAATTCTCATGGATTTCCTCTAATTGTGCTAGCACCCTCTAATGAGCAGTCTGCAACTGGTATGAAAATATCTATTCGTCAAAAATTGAAAGTTTCTAAAAGAGATGATTTAACTGAAAAGTTACAATCTAATACAGATGTACCTCTGAAAATATATTCTCTTGATGGTTCACCTTGTGACTGTATTATTGTTGGATTGGATGGTGGTATTGGTGTTTTAGAACCAGATATGAATCCTACAATGTGTATATCTGGTGTTAATCAAGGACCTAATGTTTCAATTGATATTTTACATTCTGGTACAGTTTCAGCAGCTAGAGAAAGTGCCCTCTATGGTATGCCTTCAATTGCTATTAGTTTAGCAACTTATGAACATAGTAATTTCGATGATTCAGTTCAAGGTGCTATTAAAATTATTGAGTCCTGCCTTGCTTTCTTACCTCTTAATCCTCTTGATTTTCTCAGACAAGAGGGTTCCAAATCTAGATCTGATTCAGAACCTAGCTTAGAGTCTATAAGGGAGAATTTTGCTCATGGAAACATATTCCTTAATCTCAACGCTCCTTTGACATGGAATGGTAAGTTCAATACAGTATCTCTAGGTTCAAGATGGTATCGTAATGCAATAAAAACTCATCGAATAGACGGTTTAGATTTGTCATTTGAAGTAGGAGCCGCTGAAATAATCGAAGAGGATATACAAGGTACAGATTGTTTTTCATTAAATTCAGGTGAATATGCGATTACACCGCTTTCATCATGGCCTGTTAATCATCAACTAGGCATGACGAAAGAAATACTTGATTTAGCAACACTATCTGATGATGATGGTTTACCGCTTTGGCTCAAATTATAGTTTATCCAATTCATATTGCGTAATGGTAATACAGGAATGTCCTTGTAACCATTTCTCGCCTAGAGATATTTTGTTGTATTGCTTAAATTCTTCTTTTTCAGCATCATTAAATGGTAAATCATCAGAGAGGATTATTCCAATTTTCTTTACATCAGATAATTTAGAAATTTTCATCCCATTAGCATCTAGTATGTGTATTTCTACATTCTCTCTTTTCCATTCATTCAATGTATCAAAAATATCACCACCAGAGTGATGTATCCCTTGAGTGACTTCATAAAATTGTCCAATTGGAGGTATTGGTAATTTCATAATGGCTTTTATTTGCCCCGCAATTGATCTTTCATCAGGCCTTACACCTGCTAATCTTCCACCATCAAACCATATCCTTCTATCAGGGCCTTCCCCTCCTTGTAGATGTAATGTGATGTGAGAATCTTTTCTTATTCCATGAGATACAAATAATGCTGAATTTATTGCTCTGACTAAAACATCCATTCTTCCAGCACCGGATAAATCATTCAGATTTAATTTCCCCATACTCGGCGCTCTATGGCCAATGATGGCATAACGCCTCTCCAAGGAATCACCCTAGGTCAAAGTCAGCATCATCAATATTCATCATTGATTGCATTTGCCTTCGCATTTTTCTGTCGCCTTTCATTCCTTTCATCATTTTCTTAGATTTATTCCATTGCCCAATCAGGTCCTTTACGTCTTTTTCAGAACATCCAGATCCTTTTGCAATTCTTCTTATTCTACTATGTTTTAGTAAGAGTGGTTCATCTTTTTCGGTTTGAGTCATAGAATCCATGATTACTCTATACTTCTCCAAGTTATCTTGCATCTGTTTTTTCTGACCTCTGCCTAAAGACCCCATTCCTCCAAACATAGTATCTGGAAGGTGAGAAATTAACTTGTCAACAGTTCCTATCTTACTCATCATTTCCATCTGGGAATACATATCTGTTAATGTGAATCTACCTGACATCAATCTTTGGGCTAATCTCATTGCTTCTTCTTGATCTAAATCTCCTGGTGCTAGATCAATCAATCCCTTTATGTCACCCATTCCAAGAAGTCGCGAAATGAATCTATCTGATTCGAACTTTTCTAGGTCTTTTAGTAGTTCACCTTCTCCTACGAAGACGATGGGTGCTCCAGTAGTGGCTACCGCTGAAAGCGCACCACCACCTCTAGCAGTACCATCTAATTTTGTTACAATCGTACCAGTGACTCCTACTAAGTCGTGGAATGTCTGGGCAACTTTCCCTGCTGCTTGCCCTACTTGAGCATCAATTACAAGGAATCTTTCTGTTGCATTAGCTATTTCTGCAATTTCAATTAACTCGTTTCGTAAATCTTCATCTAAACTATCTCTTCCTGCAGTGTCAATAATCACTACATCTGCATTTCCAACTATCTTCAAACCATTTTTTACAATTTTAGCTGCATTTTTTTCTTCTGGTTCGCCGTATACTTCTACGTCTGTACCTTCCAACAGTTGGCATAGTTGTTGATATGCTCCTGGCCTGTGAACATCCGCTTCAATGACACCTACTTTGACTCCATATTTTCTTCTCCACCAATCTGCCATTTTAGCTGTAGTGGTAGTTTTACCTTGACCATATAATCCAACCATCAAAATTGTTTCATTATGTGGTTTTATTTCTCTAGGAGGACCTAAAATCCTTACTAATTCAGAATAAATAAGATTCATGGCGTGTGTTTGAAGTTTCAAACCAGGAGGTTTTTCTTCCTCTAAAAGTCTTCTTTCAATTCTTTCAGTAATCTCTTTTGTCTGCCTTACATTGAAATCTGCTTCTAATAAGGCTCTTCTTAGAGATCGACTTAGGTCCTTTACTGATTCTTCATCTATCTGTTTTTTACCCTTCAATAAACCAATCGAACCAAGAATACGATTCTTGAGCCCGTCGAGTGCCATAACCTTGGGTAATGTTGGGGTGGTTTGAAGGTTATTGGAGGCGGTGAACTGAAACGTGGAACCCTATCGCCAATCGTGGCAGTTACTCAGATACCCATGATTCAGATGCAATTTGCCTTTGCAATTGGCTTGTTAGGTGTGTATATTGGTTGGAGAGGCATCATAGCAAAGATGACTGGTTTCTATGATATGGCTGGTGCATTCAAGTATCTTCTATATGGTATAGTTTCAGGTATGATATTTGCAGTTGCATCTGATGAGATGATATTGCAATTTTCAGTGATTGAATCTAGATTAAATATTGTTAGTGCATTTATGGTTTCAGTGCTTATTGGATCCTCTGAATCTGCATTTGTTTTATTCTTACTTGGTAGGCCAAAAGTAGTAGCTTTACGCTCATCTACTCCCTATGGTTGGACTCTAGGATTAGGGATGGGAGCCATGCTTACTTCAGTATTAATTGTCAGGCTTTTTGATCCTCAACTTCCGGGTTCGGATTTTTCAGGTTTCGATATACTTTCAGTGTTGATGTCTTTTTCGATAGCCATAATTGCTTGTTTAGGTAATGCATTAATCTCAACATATCAAGGGTCTGGGGTTTTAAATTCTAAGAGGTTCAAAACATTCTACATTAGTGCGATTTCTCGTTCGATTTTAATATTAGGATTGATATTTGCATTATGGTACCCTTTGATTATTATTTTTTTGGCACCTATCTTACTTTATTTTTGGCCAATAGCACAAAAAAGTTGGTTACCAATGGGCCTTACTCCTGCCGCTTCACAAGCATTTCGTCGAACTATTCGTCAAGATAAAAAAATCAGAATTGCAGCTAAAGGTAGAGTTCGTGGAGAGAGAATTCTTGAGGAAGAATAATATTTTAAAATAGTTGGGAAATATTGCTTAATCACAAGATTTACGACTGACCAATAAGTATGATTATATTGGTTCAGTTAAGGCAGGTTAATGATGAGAGTTATCATTGCTGGTGCTGGGGAGGTCGGTAGAGGTGTTGCTGACGCATTAAGGCAAGAGAAACGCAGTGTCGCTTTAATTGATCCAAAACCTAGTGCAATAAATCAATCCCAATCTTTAGATTGTCTTCTAGTTACAGGTTCAGTACTTTCACGAGATTCATTATTAAGAGCAGGAATTAGTGATGCTGAGATTATTGTTATGGCTACAAATAATGATGAGGTTAATCTTCTTGCTTGTGCATTTGCGAAAAGAGTTTACAGTGAGCAGGTAGGGGATAGAAATGCTACTGGACTTACTGCAATTGCAATTATTAGCGACCCCAGTTTAATGAATAATGATAAAGGAGCAGGACCTCTTGAAAAATGGACTCGAGCAGACCATATTGTTAGTGCATCAGATGAAATTGTTGAACAATTAGCAGCCGGATTACTAGCACCATCTATCGATGAAATACTTGCTTTCGGCGACACATCTTGGATATCAGTTGTGGGAGTGACATCAAACTCTGTATTGATAGGGGTAGAAACTGGTGATGTGAGTAATGTAATGGTAGATTTACCATCAATTGTTGCAATATCAAATGATGAAAAAGGCGGGATTTTAACAGATGGTAGTGAAATAATTGAAGAAGGTGATAATCTTGTTTTTGTTTCTAAATCTACCTCTCAATTCGGACAGATTACTAAAGCGGTAGGGCGCACAGATCTCGAACTTCCTGATAAACCACAGGTAGCAATTTTTGGTGCAACCCAATTTGGAAATAAATTAGCTAAGCATTATCTTGATTTTGGTTCAGAAGTAGTTGTAATAGAACCTAATTTAGATGCAGCCAATGAATTAGTTGGCTCACCAGTA
>Ga0114997_10003421_pt1 | contig 12478 bp, 12 predicted proteins | sample ArcticOcean_MG_C_2_FD_87045 | JGI IMG/M metagenome (GOLD analysis project Ga0114997, IMG submission 87045) | Marine microbial communities from western Arctic Ocean - ArcticOcean_MG_CB4_136 | ecosystem: Environmental > Aquatic > Marine > Oceanic | place: Arctic Ocean: Canada Basin | collected... | reverse complement strand
GTCTATGGGTTAATCTCACACCAAGTTTTAAGAGTTGGGCACGAAAATTTTGATACAACCAAAATAGAAGGTGGCTTTTCATTTTACGAAACAGGCTATAACGAAACTCAGCCATGGCTACTCTTAAAAGCTAAAAATACTAACAGCATATTTAATAAAATAGAATATACCCCTACACTAAGGCTGATTAATAAAACCATATTTATGGATGCTGGGATAACGTCGGATGGAGCTCCATCTTTTCATATGATGTATACATTTTAGGAGACTTACCAATGAAAAAATTAATATTGATAGGAATAGTATTTTTTAGTTTAAACAGCCATGCACTGACTCAAAGAGTTGAGGTTCTTGGAATGGTATGTGCTTTTTGTGCTCAAGGCATAGAAAAAAGTTTTGAATCGGCTAACAATGTAAAGGCTGTATTTGTTAATTTAGAGGATTACTTTGTCGCAATAGAATCAAAAGACGAGAAGGGTATTGAAGAAAACATCATTAGAGCCATTATCACCGAGTCAGGTTACGATGTTAAAAAGATTGAGGTTGTCTCTGAATCTGTCAGTGAGATTAAAAGAAAATATGAATCTAAATAAAGAAACAGATGTAATTAAGTCAAATAAATTAGTGCATTATCTAACTTTATTTGCTAGTAGCGGGACTATTATTTGCTGCGCATTACCTGTCCTATTAGTTTCAATTGGCGCGGGTGCTGCGTTAAGCTCTCTAATTTCCGTATTCCCGCAATTAGTTATTCTTTCCATCTATAAAATACCAATATTCATTGGTGCTTTTATCATGCTTATAATTTCTGGGATAATTCAATACCTTTCAAGAAGCATGCCCTGTCCTGCAGATAAAAAATTAGCGGATGCATGTATCCAAACTCGAAAAGTATCACTAATTATTTACTTTGTATCGATAGGATTTTTTACTATAGGACTTCTCTTTGCTATTATATTTCCCATTTTTTTATCAATCTAGTTAAGCAAACAAATAGCTATTTTAGATAGGATAAAAAGGTAATAATAATAATAATGAATGCTGTACCCCAGCCAATTCTATCCATATATTTTTTAAGCATATAGTCGATTTTTTCACCGAATAACTTAACGAAAAATGCTACCAAATAAAACCTAGCACCTCGGCCAATAGCAGAGCCAATTACAAACGGTAAAAATGCCATATTGAGGGCACCGGCAGCAATAGTAAATACCTTGTAAGGTATTGGCGAAAATCCTGCAACCAGAATAGTCCAGAATCCCCACTCATTAAACCAATGAACTGCATTCTGATAGGCCATCATATAATCCAATTTCTCAATTAGGGGCTCAATGTTGTCAAATAAAAACTTACCTATTAAGTACCCTACCACCCCGCCTAACACAGAGCCTATCGTGGTTATAAAGGCAAAATTCCATGCTTTGGAAGGGTTTGCTAAACACATGGGTGCCAACATAACATCGGGTGGTATTGGGAAAAAAGAAGATTCCGTAACGCTTAATATAAAAAGATAATAGCTGGCTTTTGTATGCGACGCTAAACGTAAAATATAATTATAAAGTTGATGTAATTTTTTCATTTAAATTTATCTTTTCCTAAAGTTATAATATTTTTTTTATGAATAGAATAAGTTAAATGCGACCTAATAAAGTAAATGCAAGAATTTTAAGTAAAATGTAATGAATATAAAGATTTCATTAATGAAATTTGTAATTGGAGCACCATAGAAAGTATTTTATTGTCTTTTGACGTTGATTCGGCTCCTGATTACATGCTTGATGATTTAATTAAAAGTTAGAGGGTTAAGCCTTAATAGTTATTCATTTGTTATGTATTGGGATCTCATACTACATAACACATCATCTATGGATTGTCATATCAAGAATTATTTGATTTTGGTCTTTACCGCAGTAAAGCCACCACATATCATAATCCCACTTTTATAGTCGGAAGACATCGCACCACCGCATCTATCAAGAGATTCTGGGGTCTCTGAGCAGGAAATACGACCAACTTCGCCAGTAAGGTTATTCGTGCCGAAACAAGCCAATCCAGATGATTTTTTGGCATATAATATTTTTACATCTAACCCGGCAGCTCTGCCATGGGCTTTAATTGCCTTTGCTAATGCTGTAGGATCGGCAAGTCCTTCGAACTCTTTTAATACTGCATCATCTACTGAATTAAAATCCTTAAGATTAGCTCTTTCTTCCGCAGAAAGCTCTCTTCCCTCATCGTGAATTTCTCGCTCCAGATCAGTCATTTTTTCGTACTCCTCATGGGTTACGGTTGATGAAAATCCACCCACTCCGGATACTCCATCACCACCAAATGAATCTCCAGATTCTCCAGCCCATGTTTTTGCGTCTTCTGCTCTTGCTTCAAATGCATCCTTTTCTGAAGCTGCTGTGTCTCTTGCTGCTTTTTCTTCTGCTGCTTCTTCCTTAGAACCTACATCTGGACCAGAAATCGTAAAGCCAGGTGCACTTACATCTGGACCAGAAATCGTAAAGCCAGGTGCTTCTGCAGTTGCTTTCTCCGCTGCTGCCTCAGCCTCCGCCTTAATAGCTGCGCTATGTTTTTCTGCCATAGCAAATGACTCTTTCATCATTGTCACACAAGCACTGTCGCTGCCGCAAATGTCGGCTATAAAATCTGCGTCTCCAGCTAACGCTAATGTTGATAACGTTAGTCCTGTTGATAATGTTAGTGATAATAATGCTGTTTTTAATAGTTTTTTCATGTCATTCTGATCCTCTATCTGATAACTAAAAGTTACTGAAAAAATAAGCTTTAATAGTTAATAATCATAGACTTCAATAATAATCATAGACCTCAATCTTATTTTTAGCAACTCATTCTACTTGCCCTTACCAATTAGGCATTCTAGTAATAGTCAGCTCTATTTAAATTCAAAGTTATAAAAGGATTATTTAGGTAATGTATAAAGTAGGGGTAGTTTTTTTAATTTAAAGAGTAATTTTTCTTTACCCTCAAACATTTTAATAACATTTACTTAATGTCACCTTAAATAATTTTTTCTTGACACCGTCATCTATTGGGAAGATAGTAAAAAATCACAACTGAAGGAGGAGTAATTGTTATGTCAAAAATAAGACGGATTGTAAGTAACTCACTGTTAAAGGTAGGATTAACATCAATGCTTGTGACAGTAGGTATGCATAGTGCTTTTGCTGGAGAAGAGGTATCTGCCGGCACCTTGTTTGGAGATATGCAAACTGTTACGCAGGACTTGTTAGATAAATCAGCGGGAGATTCAAACAATTTTCTACATACTAATGGTAACTATAGCCAGACTCGCTTTTATCCTGCAGAACAGATTAATCGTGAGAACGTCCATAATCTGAAACGTGCTTGGACATTTAAAATGGATGTTGTGGATTCATTAGAAACAACCCCAATCATCATTAATGGCACGATGTTTGTAACATCTTCCTTCAATCATGTATATGCATTAGATGCTAAAACAGGTAAAGAAAAATGGCACTATAAACACAAAATGGGACCTATAACAACATATTGTTGTGGCCCTAATAACCGTGGTGTTGCTGCACTTGATGATATGGTTTATATGGGTACGCTGGATGCTAGATTAGTAGCATTGAATGCTAAGACGGGTAAAAAAGTATGGGATGTTGAAATTGCAGACCCCGAAAAAGGATACAGTGAAACTATGGCACCAACTATAGTTAATGGAAAAGTTTTGATTGGTACCAATGGAGGAGAATATGGTATTCGCGGCTTTGTAAAAGCATTTGATGCCAAGACGGGAGAATTACTATGGACATTTAATAGTGTCCCAGAAAACTCAACTGGCGTTTGGGCTGAAAATGATGCAACTGGTCTTTATATGCATCGTGATATTGCAGCTGAAAAAGCAGCACTTCTGGAATTAGGCGACCCGTTCGCAACGCTAGGTGGTGGTGTATGGCAAAACATGGCAATTGATCGTGATAATAACCGAGCCTATTTTGTAGTTGGTAACCCATCACCTGATTTATATGGTGCAATTCGTCCAGGTGATAATTTATATACTAATTCACTTGTAGCAGTAGACTTGGATACTGGCGAAAAATCTTGCCACTTCCAATACATTGCTCATGATGTATGGGACCTTGATGCTGTGAGTCCCCCAATTCTTGTTCCAGTTAAAAATGAAGATGGGCAAACAGTAAAGGGTGTTCTTCATGGCGGTAAAACTGGTTATGTTTACGTGCATAATGCATCTGACTGTAGCTTGATTCGTCATTCTGAGCCTATGGTTTCGCAGCGTGATCGTTGGGTATTACCAACTAAAACAGGTGCTAGTATGTTACCTGGCGCAAACGGCGGTGTTGAATGGTCGCCAATGGCAACCGATCCTAACCAAGGATTAGCATATGCTCTTAACATACATCAGCCAATGACTTACCATGTTGAAGAAACGCCTTACCCAGATGGTAAATTATGGCTTGGTGGAGCATTCAAAGTAATACCTACTGAGCAACAGTGGGGAAATGTGACCGCTGTTGATTACAATACTGGTAAGATTAAATGGAAAGTTAAAACACAGCAACCCATGATCGGCGGTATTCTTGCTACAGCAGGTGGACTAGTGTTCACTGGTGAAGGTAATGGCTTGTTCAAGGCTTTTAACTCAACTTCTGGTGAATTGATGTGGCAAGATCAAACCAGTGCGGGTGTTAATGCACCTCCTGCTTCATATAATGTTGCAGGTGATCAGTATATTGTTGTTGGTTCAGGTGGTAATGCACAAATGAACTACAAACGTGGCAATGAAATTATTGCCTATAAGTTGAAAAAAAAGTAGCAGCAGAGTAAATTTTGGCTGTCTTTAGTTAAAGGCGGCCATTTTTTTGTCATGTGATAATGATTGGCCTGATATTGTTATATATATTATTTAAATTACGGAATTTATTAAACTATGATTAATGTAAAAAAATATTGGATAGTGTTAGGGGTATTGTCATTTTTTATCAACTCAGTTATGGCCACGGATGAGAAACTATCTCCTGGTAGTAACCCTGAAATAAACGAACAAGATAAATACATCTCAGTACGCAAGACTTTGCAGACTTGTTTTACCTGTCATGGAGATAAGGGCTTACCAGCCATTAGTGCGGTTCCTATTCTTGCTGGCCAGGAATTTTATTATATGTATGTTCAGCTTAAAGATATGAAAAAAGGGCTTAGAGCTAGCCCCATTATGAGTCCTATTGTGGCTAATATTAAAAAGAAAGATTTAAAATTACTGGCTCAATATTTTTCGGAACAACCTTGGCCTAAAACTGATTACGCAATAGATTCCAAACGAGCTAAAGCTGCTAGATTGGTTCTAAGTGCAGGTCAGTGCACCGTTTGTCATTTAAGCACACTAAAAGGTAACAGTAGGGTGCCAAGACTTTCCAACCAACATCCTGAGTACTTGAAAAATGCGATGCTTGATTACAAAAATAATATTCGTAAGAATGCGCCTGCTATGTCAACTTTATTTAAGACGTTTAATGAACAAGAGATACAGGATGTGGCAGACTATCTTGGCAGTTTTAACGCTGAATGAATTTAAACTTAATTAGGGGATTGAGCATCATGAATGGCAGAATTAATATACCAATATATTTGTTTATCCTTTTTTTTCTACAATTTTCGTATGTGCAAGCAGATGAGTTTCGTGATCTTAATTTCAAACTATTCGATGCGGCCAAAGCGGGAAATCTTAAACAGACAAAGAAATTAATTGAGCAGGGTGCATCCGTTAAAGCACGTAATCGTTTCGGTAATTCAGCACTGATATATGCCGCAAAATCAGGAAGTATTGAACTTGTGAAATACCTAGCTGACCAGGAAGCTGAAATCAATATGGTTAATACCCGAGGACAAAGTTCATTAATGATGGCATCAAAAGGTGGTTACTTTGATATTGCAAAATATCTATTGGAGCATGGTGCTGAAGTCAATCATTTTAGCTTGAAAAAGGTGACGGCACTTACTGAGGCCGTTTATGGTGAGCATAGTAAAATCGTTCAGTTAATATTGGAAAATGCTGCTGTAGTCGATGTTGCTGATAATACAGGAAAAACAGCGCTAATTTACGCAGCAGCAAATGGTAATTTACAAATAATTAAGCTCCTTCTGACTAAGACAAAAGATGTAAATAAAAAATATGGGCATGATTTAACACCATTGATGTGGGCATCAGGTTATGGAAAAAATGATGCTGTAACCCTACTATTAAAAGCTGGTGCAGAGACTAATATTCAGGATGATCGTGGTCAAAGTGCCTTAATGATGGCAACTAGTGCCGGATATATTAAAGTAGTAACGCAACTTTTAGACCATGGCGCTCAATCGGGATTAAAAGATAACACAGGTAAATCTGCTATCGATCTTGCTTCTAAAGGAAAAAATGAAGAGCTTATATTGGTTTTAACGACAGCTATGTAATGCTATAAAAGTAGTTATTACGCTAGTTGATTATTGTGTATCGCATACTGGGAAATTTAATATAATTATACGATTGCTCTTTAAAATTGAAATTTAGGTAAGCTAAAAACCCTCTATAGAAATATTTTTATGTTCCACAAAAGGTCTGGTAGTTAGGATCCGGTTGTATAGTTGGATTACGATAAGCTTCATTGGATAATGTTTCCTCAAACGGATTCTTCAAGGCTTCAAGCAAAGCTAAGAAAGGTTTCAGATCACCGTCTTCTGCTGCTGCCAATACCTCTTCCACATAATAGTTGTTCGGGATGATTGCGGGATTACTTTTACGCATCAAACAAAAAGAGGCTTTTAGTGACTTTAAATTTCGCGTAAGTCTTGCCTTCCACAGTATGTGCCATTTTTGAAATTCTGGTGAATTGTAGGATTCATTTTCTGGTAAATTTTCTTGGGTCAGATCACGAAAAGTTCTTGTGTAATCAGCTTTCGAGGTTTGCATCCAATCCAAAAGGTTTTGGGTTAGAGAAAAATCGTCTGCTTCCTCGCCAAATAGTCCGAGCTTGCACCGCATTCCTGAAATCCATGCGTGATTAAAGGTCTCGCTATAACCATCAATCGCTGTTTCTGCGAGTCTCACTGCTTTTTCTATGTCCCTATGTAAAAGCGGTAGTAAGCTGTCAGCCAGGCGCGCCAGATTCCATTGGGCGGCATGTGCTTGACTTCCATATTGATAACGTCCATGAGAATCAATAGAACTAAATACTGCCTTCATGGAAAAAATATCCATAAAAGCGCAGGGGCCATAATCTATCGTTTCACCACTAATGGTCATATTGTCGGTATTCATTACGCCATGGATAAATCCAATATGCATCCATTCAGCGACGAGTTTAGCTTGCCGCTCAATCACTCCATTAAGAAAGCCGAGATAGGGATTTTCCTGGTCAGCAAGTTTAGGGTAATGCCGTGCTATTGCATAATCAGCTAATTTCTTGAGTCCCTCAAGGCCTTGAGTAGCCTTAGCATACTCAAAGGTGCCTACGCGCAAGTGGCTAGAGGCAACGCGCGCCAGAATTGCACCATCCAATAACGATGAGCGTATGACTGATTCGCCAGTTGACACCAAGGCAAGACTTCGGGTTGTAGAAATGTTTAGTGCATGCATCGCTTCACTAATAAGGTATTCTCGAAGCATTGGAGCGAGAGCAGCGCGCCCATCGCCACTTCGTGAATAAGGTGTTGGGCCAGAACCTTTAAGTTGAATATCGAACCGTTTGTCATCGGGCGTAATTTGCTCCCCAATTAAGTGCGCACGACCATCTCCGAGTATCGAGAAATGACCGAACTGATGTCCTGCATAGGCTTGTGCAATAGGATTTACATCTTCAGGAAGTGTATTACCAGAAAAAAGCTGAGCGAGCATCTCTTTATCATCAGCAGGCAAATCAATGCCGAGTGATTTAGCTAGATCAATATTGAACAGCAAAAGCTGTGGCTCATTTACAGGCGTGGGATTAATGCGAGTAAAAAAATGTTCTGGCAAGCCAGCATAGCTATTTTCTAATCGCCAACCGTATGAATGATTCATAATGGGTGAGCTAGGTTCATAAGAACTCTATTTTACCCATATAATTCTGAATTAGATTAACGTAATAGAAATTCTTTTATGCACTATCCATATAAATATTGGTGGAGCTAGGGGAATCGAACCCCGTCCGCAAATCCTCTACAGATTAGATCTACATACTTAGCTATGTTGTTTATAATGGGAATGATCAATGCTATATTGAATGATTCCATGTTATTAGTTGGTCATTGAATTGCACGGGGCTAAAATAAGAAATAAAGACTTTTAAGTAGTTAAAAAACTAGATCGCCGAACATTTATGACTGATAAAGGAATTGTAAAAATGCAAACCAAATATAAGTTGCAGCGCCTAGACTTAATCGTATTAACGGCTCTAGCCGCAGCCTATTTTATATTATTAAGGTATTTACATCACGATATCTCAAACACATTAATTTCTTGTAATGATGACTTTTTTAATGCAGATACTGCAGAAGTCTACGAACAAATTGGTGGGTTTTATCTGAACCTTGATACTATGAAGCATACAATACCTTATGCGCTACTGTTTTTGTTAGAGAAAATAAGAATGACATTGCCAGGAGTACAAGAAGTCTTGACAAGACAAGACATCTTTTTACTGATTGCTTCTCTAAACGTCTGTTTGGCTTATGTGATCACAAAAGTCACTACTAATAACTATATTTCTTCCTTACTGATCGCAATTTTATTTGGCCTGTCATTTAGTCAACTTACGGTGGGCTCCTTTCCTGAAACTTATGGGATAACTATATTTTGCCTTTTATCATACCTCGCTTTTTATAATATCTGTTCCAAATCAATTAAGAAAAATGACTTTATTCTTCGTGTAATGGGATCTGCTTTTCTTGGCTTGTGTCACCTGCCGCTAGTCCTCGTGGGTTTATATTCTCACAATCATCAGCAAAATTCTTTTTTGACTAAGTCAAGTCTAATTGTGCTTTCTGGGGCTATATTTGCAACATCACCAATGTGGTCTGTATCGCTTATAAGCCCTAGTGCTGCAGCGTTAATTTACGACTACACAGGAAACAATGCGTCGATTAATAACTTTTTGGAATTTGAAAACTGGCTGAATGTCATTAATAATTTATATGTTGTTGGTTTGTGGAATCCAGCGCAAATTGTTCAAGAAATATATGCTGTGACGGATACGGGATATTTTGCGATATTAGTTTTTGTAATTGTGATTGGATTAATTTGTAGACTTACTGCGAAACTTGATGTTTATAGACGAGCGCAGGCTCTATCAGTGTTGTTAATTAGTGTTGGGCAAATATGTTTTTACATATTTTTCGCACCTGACTATTCTGCCCTGTTTGCTGTTACTGCAATTGCAATAGTCATACCATTGATGGCTCTCATTATCAAAGACTTCAATTTATCGCATAAATCACTGGTACTTGGTATGATAATTTTTATTGGGTATACAAATAGCATCACTATGCTTGCTACCCCTAGCGAACCTATAGATGGCAATTGTTATAATTGGGGTGTGAAGCAGGGTTTGATGAGGGTTTTTTGAAATTGAAATATCGCGCTGAAATAGATGGCTTGTGAGCCCCATCAGCCACATCATTATTCGAGGGTTTTCCTTTATTACCTTCCTTCAAAAACCCTAAAAATTTAATGTTATATATAGTAATTAATAAATGTGCGCTATTACAATCAAAGATTATAATAGAATGTAAGAAAAATGATATTTATTGCTTGTGCTATGCGAACAATAAAAACATAAAAAATACTAACTGAATTCAAATAAAATTACCAATTGGAAGTGCTATGTTTCAATTATTAAAAATAGTCTATGATATTAAAATAATAAGATTTATATTTATTGGTGGATTAAATACTGTATATGGAATCACGCTTTATTTCAGTTTAATTTTTTTTGGAGCTGGATATACAATGTCTCTTATCTTGCTACATACTACAGCCCCACTAATTAATTACTTTACCTATAAGCATTTTTTATATCGAGACAAAAAAGGTAACATTTATCTATATTATCTTATGTCACTTTCATTATTTTTTATAAACTATATATTAATCAATTTACTTTTATCAATTAATTTCAATGAATATTTCTCAGGTCTTATTTCAATACTTTCTACTTCATTTATAACATTTTATATACAAAAAAAAGTTATTTACAAATGATTTAAAAAAAGAAAAACATAAATTTTAATAAACAAATATTAAATTATTAATCATTTAAAATATTTTTTAAATATAGGTTTTGGACAACTTTTATCACAAGCAATTGCATTGCCGTTTATAATGACATTATCATTCATTTTTTTTAAATTCTGGGTTTTAGGGTATAGCGTATGGATAAAAAATTAATAAGCATAGTAACTCCTTGTTTTAATGAAGAAGCTGGAATAAGTGATTGTTATAATGCAGTGAAAGAGATATTCGATAGTGAGCTAGCGCTTTATGATTATGAGCATATCTTCTGTGATAATTCCTCGACAGACAATACAGTAAATATTTTAAAGGAATTGGCTTCAAAAAATAAATCGATTAAGGTGATAGTTAATTCTAGAAATTTTGGTATTTTTAAAAATACTTATAACGGAGTTATGAATGCAAATGGAGATGCTGTGATTCTATTATTGCCTGCTGATCTTCAAGATCCTCCATCATTAATACCCAGCTTTGTAAAACAATGGGAGTTGGGATATGAAATTGTATATGGAATCCGTGCAACTCGTGAAGAGAGCTTTCTCTTATGTATATCTAGAAAATTTTATTACAGGCTTCTGAGCCGCTTAACATACGTAAATTACCCTGTGGATGTTGGTGATTTTCAACTTATTGATAAGTGTGTATTAAATGCTATGAAAAAAATTGATGATGCGCAACCATTTATGAGGTTAATGACATTTGACTGTGGTTTCAAATCTACTGGTATAAAATATAACTGGAGTAAGCGTAAACATGGTAAATCCAAAAATAATTTAAGACATATGTTTGATCAGGGATTAAATGGAATTATTAGCTTTAGTGGGGCACCACTTAGATTATGTTTAATAACAGGTTTCATCATTTCCACCATCAGTATCCTATACGCTATTTATATTTTCTTAATTTCTGTTTTTGGTAAAGTTGATAGTCAACCTGGAGTTCCAACTTTACTAGTTGCAATGTTCTTCTTTGCAGGTGTTCAGTTGACATTTCTTGGAGTTTTAGGTGAGTATATATTTGCAATATTTAATCAGGTACGTCGTAAACCATTAGTTATTGAAAGAGAAAGAATAAATTTTAATGAGATAGATTCATAATGACTCTATGGGTATTTTGACGTCCAATATTTTTAAAAAATTATTTTCTAGGGTATTGGCCTAATTAAATACCTTAGTTAAATTTTTAGTTATTTAAATAAATTTATTAGAGAGAGTATTTTAAATGAAAGCAATTATTTTAGCCGGTGGGTTGGGAACACGTATAAGCGAAGAAACATCTTTGCGGCCAAAGCCAATGATTGATATTGGCGGCCGACCTATCCTATGGCATATTATGAAAGCTTATTCCGCTCATGGTATAAACGATTTTATTATCTGCTGTGGCTATAAAGGATATGTGATCAAGGAGTATTTTGCTAACTATTTTCTTCATATGTCTGATGTTACTTTTGATATAGCTAATAATAAAATGATAGCCCACCATCGCTATGCGGAGCCATGGAAAGTAACTTTAGTAGATACAGGCGAAGAAACCATGACTGGCGGACGCATTAAGCAAGTGGCCAACTACATTAAAGACGATGAGGCTTTTTGCCTCACGTATGGCGATGGTGTTAGCGATGTCAACATCACCGAACTGATTGCATTCCACAAGGCACAGAACGTGAAGGCCACGCTGACCGCGACAATTCCACCGGGTCGTTTTGGTGCCCTATGCATGACGGGCAATAAGGTCAACAACTTCCAAGAGAAACCTAAGGGTGATGGCGGCATGATCAATGGTGGGTTCTTTGTGCTCTCACCGGAGGTGATTAACTACATCACCGACGACAAGACTCTCTGGGAGCGCGGACCACTTGAGCGTTTGGCAGAAGAGGGTCAGTTAGCCGCATTCCAGCACCATGGCTTCTGGCAACCGATGGACACGCTTCGCGACATGAATCACCTAAAAGAGTTGTGGCAGTCCGGTAAGGCGCCCTGGAAGGTTTGGTAATGAACGCACAATTTTGGGAGGGCAAGCGCGTATTCTTGACCGGGCACACGGGTTTTAAGGGTAGCTGGCTATCCCTATGGCTTCAATCTATGGGTGCGCACGTGACCGGCTTTGCACTCGTGCCACCGACCAGTCCAAGTTTATTTGCGGTCGCCCGTGTAGCGGATGGGATGCAGTCCATCATTGGCGATGTGCGTGACTTGGCGAGGCTGCAAAATGCCATGAATG
>Ga0114997_10003420_pt1 | contig 12483 bp, 8 predicted proteins | sample ArcticOcean_MG_C_2_FD_87045 | JGI IMG/M metagenome (GOLD analysis project Ga0114997, IMG submission 87045) | Marine microbial communities from western Arctic Ocean - ArcticOcean_MG_CB4_136 | ecosystem: Environmental > Aquatic > Marine > Oceanic | place: Arctic Ocean: Canada Basin | collected... | reverse complement strand
GGATTGAAGAGATGTCATCGATATCGACTTTGGAAGTAGCGTGGGAGCATTTTCCGTGGGGCACGTTTGACCACGAAGTGCAAGAAGAGATGGACGAAACATATTTCTCCGCGAAAGTTGCTTACACGAATAAACTCGAGTTGCTCAAGTGGGCGCGAGAGGAGAAAAAATGTAAGTGGCATGAATATACGATTCTTGCGGCCGCAGATGAAGGTAATATGAAAATGGTAAAGTATTGCGTTGCAAATGAGTGTCCTATTAATGTATGGGCGTGTGCATGTGCCGCCCGAAACGGTCATCTCGAGTGCCTCAAATACTTACACGAAGAAGCCGAAGCGCCTTGGGGTCCGGGTACTGCCAATTGTGCGGCTTTAAAGGGTCATCTCCACATACTCGAATATCTTGTTGAGCGTAAGTTTGATAAATATAGCGAATATGTGTGTGAGTATGCGGCCGAGAACGGCCACTTCGACTGTTTGAAGTACTTACACGAAACCGCCAAAGCGCCTTGGGACTCTGACGCCGTTCGACAAGCGCACAAGAACAACCAACCCGAATGTGTACAATACCTCCTTGACAACGACTGTCCTCTACCACGCGGTTGGTCTTACGAAGACGGAGAGCTACACGTTCCAGAATCAGAATCAGAATAATAACTTGTAATAACACAGAGAGAGAGAGACACACACAAATACAAACTAAAGCGCTTAAAAACTCGTTCCTTTCGATATCGAGTCCGAAGCAAAAAGCCTCCTCACTTTCCAATCCACATGCTTCTGCTCGAAAGAGCGTCTACCTCGTCGAGATGTTATCATAGTTTTCTCTTAACAACGCAAAACGTAAATGAGAAAAGAAGTGTTTTATCGCGTGATACTCTTATTTGTCGTCGTCGGGGTAACGACAGAGTGCTTTTAACGCGCTGTGAGAATGTGAATTTCGGGGAAAAGAATACCGGCGAGACCGTTAGAGAAGAACAACGCGTCTTCGAGGTGGTCGAACTCTTCTCTGGCATCGGCGGGATGCGGTTAGCTTTGGAACGCGCGAACGTGTTTACGAACGATAGTAGTGAAGTGCATTTTACCGCCGTCGATAACAATTGCAACGCGAACGCGGTGTACAAAGCAAACTTTGAAAATCTTTCTTCGACGACGACTCGAGTGCTGGAGGGCAACATCGAGAGTTTCGACGTCGAGCGCCTGCTCGCGTCTTCGAACGGCGGGTGCGAGATATTGACTTTATCGCCACCGTGTCAACCGATCACGAGGAAAGGGAAGAATCAACGGGAAAAAGATGCGCGGTCGACGGCATTGGCGAGGATAATCGATATCTTTGAAGACGCCGGAGAGGAGAAGGAGGAAAGCGTTGGTACACGAACGGCGTTGCCGAAGAGGATCTTGTTGGAAAACGTCGTCGGATTTGAGCTCGGTACGGAACGGGAGAGATTTATTGAAGCGTTGAAGAAGAATAAATATCACGTGAAAGAGTTCGTTGGTTTGTCCCCGGAGACGATGTTAGGCGTTCCGGTGAAACGGCCCAGGTATTACTTGTTGGCGAGAAGGAAAGAGTTGTTTGGGAGTTTTGACGTCGACGGTGACCCGCCTTGGATGTCCTCGCAAAATGTAACAACGGCGGTAGAAGATATAGCTCAGTATTTAGATAAAGAAGTAGATATAGGTTTAGACGTAGAGAAGAAGAAGATTAAGTATTGGAAATTTTTCGATGTTGTGAACGTATCGTCGTCGTCATCGAAGAACAACACCGACAACGTGGCGTCGACGTTTACGTCCGGGTACGGGAAAACGGTGTTTAGCGGGAGTTTCATTCTCTTCGAAAACGGCGATATCGCAAAGAGGGATGTAAATGCAAACAACGCGTATCGATTGGTGAAGGATGATGATAACGAAAGCGATGAAGAATTCGCAAAGAGGGTTTCAAAGTCTGTCCGTTATTTCTCCCCGAGAGAGCTTTGTCGTTTACACGGGATTAAAGATGATTTCGTTTTCCCTCCGTCGTTATCAATACGACAACAGTATAAACTCATAGGGAACGGCATTTCCGTACACGTCGTCGCGAAATTGCTAGGATGTCTATTTAAATAAGGTACTACGATGGACTAGAAGCTAGTAACTTGTGCTCTGTTTATGGCGGCGCGATTCACATGCCCGAAATTTTGTTGTTGACGATGAGGATATTTCCTTCTTTTTCTTTTCCCGGTGCTAATCGCGAAGATGCCAATCGCCAAAATCGCCAGCGCGAAGAACACGTGTTCACCGCCAAACACATTTTCGAGAAAGACCGGGAGCATCAATATCGAAGTGGTAACGCTCATTTTTTCGCGACGTAATCTGCACCGCGCTAATTTAATCCTCGCGTTCTCAATCGTCAATCTCGACCGTTCAGCGAATTCCATAGCTTTGATCAAGACGAAATCGGATTGTTCGTGCACAGCGTCTTCGTTCTCTTCAAACGAAGATAAAGTTCTCGCTAACTCTTCAAACGCGTAATTCATGTCTCGCAGATTTTCTCGCATTTCCTTGGCAATGCGTTTTGGTAAAGAGTGCGGCAGCGTGTCGTGATACTTTTCGTCGTCATCGCTCTCGTTGACGTATTCGCTCACAAAGGCATTGTACGTCTCCGTCGCCGCTTCCACGATGTGTATGGCAGAGTCCAAACGAGAAACAATGTGATTTCTTCTCCCGGCGTTTGCAATGACCTCGGAAACATCTTCCGTGTTTGAAAGGTCTCCGCCAAACGGGTGACAGCCCACCGCCCACAACAACGGCTCAAAATCTCGTCCTTTGTGTTTCCTCGCTTCAAACGGTAACGGCAACGCACCGAGCGTTTTCGCGAGACCGGCGATGATATCGCGCGTCGGGTTTGGATTTGGAATCCAATTGCGCGATGGTGCAGAATTACCGCTTCCATCCATTGCTGCATCTTGCGAAGAAATCTCCGAGGCGTCTTGTAAAACAACCACCAAGCTTTCATCGGAAGCGACGTCGTTTCGTATGTAATCGTCGTCATCGTCATCCGTGGTGTCGTCGTTCTCACTCACGTCTAAACCCTCGTCCTCATCTAACGTAACGCCTTTACCGTACGATGCAAGCGATAACAGGTACACTGGAACCACTCTGGTACCGAATAGTTTTACCGTATTCGTTCGATTGTTGGCCAAGAACTGCGATCCCCCGACATCGCCACGTTTCGAATGCAAATGCCCGACGTTTACGTCTTCCTTCAAATGCGTATCTAACAGCATCGCGTGCGCGGCGTGCTCAGCTGCTTTCGGCCCGTATCTGGAGTACAACAAAGACGATGCTCTTTCGACGTGTTCACTCAAACCATGTCCAAGCACGTCGCTGGAAACGCGAAGCTCTTCCAACACGTGGCGTTTCGAAAACTTGACGAATCGCTCCTCTCTGTTCACGACGCTGTGTCTCTTCGCACGCGCTATGGCAGAGGCAATGTGGTGATGTAAATGTAACTCGTGCGTCCCAGACACCAAAACGAGTTCCTGATCGGGGAGCAAGAACTTTCTCACTTCTCGCTCAATCGCTTGTAAATCCACGCTCGCCTCGTTGGCGGTTTCATCGACGACGTCTTTATTCTTAAAATCGGCGTGTTCGTAATGCAACTCCGGGTCGAGAGGATCGAACGCCGCGTGATCTCTCAGCGCAATAATCGGCACCAACACTCGCTTCGCGAAATTCATCGTCTCGAACGCGATATCTGGCGCGTGCAAACTCCTCACGCCATCAAATATTGTCTTCCCTAATTCTCCGTACACGTGCGCGTCAAAATTCCTCCGTATGCTCTCAAAAACACCTTCCTCCGTGTTCAAAAACTCCTTAAACGGCTCTACGATGCTATGTCTCGTCGGAAACACCCACGTGCTCTTCTTCTGGCCTTTCTTGACTGGCGGTCCTTCCGCTCTTAAATCGACCACGGCGTACTTTCCACTCCCGACCCACGCGTTCGACGTCGCGTACTCCCTGTGCCTCTTCTTCGGCGCCCTCAACTCTTCGTGTTTATCTACGTTTTTCAAATCGTACCCGTACGTGTACGAGAACTCTTTCGTGTCCACGTCGGAGGTCCCGTTCGAGTTATAAATAATCCTCGTCGCGGATGGCAAGGCGATGACGACCGTAAATTTCCCATCCGAATCGACTTCGCCGTCGTTATTCCCTCGAATCACTCGCTCCACCGTAGGTTCCAACGCTTTCGCGTCGACGATAAATCGAGGGTGCGGCGTGCGCGCGCGCCTCGAAAATGTGCCAACCGCGTCTTCGTAATCCCGTCTTAATTTCCCTAACTTTTCCTCGTATAGCGATACTGATCCGTGTTTCACCGTCCATTGGATGGTAAAACGCACTTTGCTCTTCGTTGGGACGATGACATTTTTCTCTTTCCTATCGTTGTGTAGGACTGAAAACTCACGAAACGCTTCGTTCATATGCAAAAGCAAACCAGATTTGTCCACCTGTAAATACGGATCGTTCCCGGGGGTGTCGTCTAATCCGAGCAAAAGGACGTCGACGGAAAGTGGTAAAATGAATGACGACGATTCAGACGACGACGTGAACGATGACTTTTGCGTCGTTGACGTCTTCTCAAAGCTTTCTTCTTCTTCCTCCGCGCGAACGATGACATTTTCCCCTAAAGGAAGAAAAAAGACGACGACGACGAAAAGAAAGACAAAAAACGACGAGAACGCAAACGACGATAACGTTTTTGCAAAAGGTGTTCGTCGTCGTTCTCGTCTTCTCGAAAGAGGTTTCTTTGACGTCGAGAAGGCGTCTGAATCGTCGTCCTCTTCTTTTGTCCTCATTGTAAAAAGAAGGTGAATTTGTGAAGCCTTGATGTGAGAGTGTATGAGGCGCATTAGGATGCATTCGAGTATTCGAGAAGATGTACGAGTACACCGCGCTTATATACGTATTAAAACACACACACGCGCCGCGTGAGTGAGAATTATTTTACATTTTGGTTTACCTTAAGACGATTTCACCTTTCGCGATGATTTTCCCGGCGTCTCCGTCGTCTCTTTCGGTCGTAAAATCATCCCTCTTCTCGCGAATCACAAACTCCTTCCCGCCTATAAAGTTCTCCTTCTTCTCGTTCAAACTGACGTAAAGATCCTTCACGTTTGCAATATTCCCTTCGTTATCGACGGAAATGTTCCCTAAATCTCCGTAGTGTCGGTTCAACACGCACCCGTCGCCGACGAAATGACACGCGCTCGCGCCGAATTTCTTCACCGAGTCCGGAGCGCCGTGCGGTCTTACCTCTGGATTCCAACTCTTGCCGTTCTCGTCGTGAATGTTAACGCCGTGCTTGGTGTTCGGCGCTAATCCGTCGACGGAGGAAAAATCAAACGTCACCGTTTCTTGTAAACTTCGGTTCAGTTTCGATGTGATTTTCACGGAACCGGAGACCTTCTTTTCGGATGTGGATGTCAACTCGACCTTGTAATCTTTCGCGGTATCGGAGAGCGATTGGGAGGTTTTCGAATCGAACGCAAAAGATGAAGGCGTTGAAACAACACCACCCAAAAGCGCGAGCGATATCGCGAAGGAGGAAACAACATTAACGGTTGACGACGTAAACGACGACGTTTTCGACGCATCACATCCCCTTTTTACGGGACTCTTTGCAACGCATCTTCTTCCGTGAGTATTCGTATTCGTATTCAGTCGTCGTCTCGCGAAAAGCGGTGGCAATGGTAAGACGAACGAAGTGGACGAACAGAACATCCTCCTCTGTGGTTGTTGTCGCGTGTCTTTCGCCGTTTGTTTGCCCTTTATGTGCCTCTTTAAGGGGAGTAAAAGTAGGGGAAATTGGACATCCGAAAGTGGATAAAATGGAAGCATTTCACCTCAGAAGAGAGAAAGCACGATGAGAAAGCGTGAAGACGAGGACTCGTTAAAACAGATGCTCGAACGCAATTCTCGAATGCACTCGTTAAAGTCGGTCGAAAACGGACGCAATTTTCTCGTCCGCGAGAACGATGTGTTCGTATCTACGTACCCGAAGAGCGGGACGACGTGGATGCAATTTCTCTCACACAACGTGCGATTGGTAATCGAAAACGAATTCCTAGACGAGAAAAAAGCGATGCAGTTTAACGAAATCACGGAGAAAGTGCCTTGGGATGTATTAGCGGAAGATTGCCGATCAGTTGGGACGATTGGTGGCGCGCAGGATTTACGAGCAGGGCAGAGCAAAACAGACCCGAAGAATGGGTTGAGGCTGTTCAAGTCGCACGAAAGCGTACGGACGATCGCGAAGAGGAAGGACGGTGCGATGATGGCGAGATACGTGATCGTGTGTAGGAATCCAGAGGATGTTTTTCATAGTTTTCATCAGTTTTTGCCGGCGTATTGTGGGATTGACCCGGAGGAGATTACAGCGGAGACGTTTTGCGACGCGATATTCGCCGGAGCTTCGCACAGCGGGCAATATTGGGAATGGAACATGGATTGGTTCCAGTTTGCTGAGAAACATCGAGAGAGAGTGTTGATGGTGTGCTTCGAAGATATGAAAGAAGATTTAGCGAGTGTGATTAGAAAAGTAGCGAAGCTCATGGGCGAAGACTTCATCTCGAGTGCGGATTTAAAGGAGATGTGTCGTCGCGGGTCGTTCGAGTACATGCGAAAACACAAGACGAAATTCGACGACCATTTCGTGAGGAATAAGGTGAAGAAACAGATGGGAATACCAGACGATGCGCCAGAATTCTCCGTGGGGAAAGTCAGGGAGACGGGCGGTAAGATTGGCGACGGGAAGAATAAGCTCCCGGAATCCGTGCAGAAGCGATTAGAAGAACGCTGGATGGAAGTGTTCGGTAAGAAAGGCTTCGATTCGTACGAAAGTTTTCGGATGCGCATCAACGAGATATGGAAGTAGTTTATTCATTATTTCGTGTAGCGCTTTAGTAGTGCATAATAGCATAGCGCATAGTATTTACAGTGCAGTACAAAACACGTGAGTTATCAGCTCTCGCGTGCTTTAGAGTTGTGGCTTCTCTTCGTCTCATTCCGAGATATCCGTGTCGTCGTCGTCCACGTCCCATTTTTCTTTCGCTCGAAGCGACAAGGTGTACTTAACAATTAACCGCAACCTCTTCAGTGCCTTTTCCGTGGTCACAAAATCGATCCGAAGCTCCTCGTTCTCTCCTTCTAACCGTTCTATTTTCTCTTCTAATTTCTCCACCACGTCTCCTTCGCTCGCGTTGTTCCTTCTCGCTTTCGCCAAGGCGTTCGTGCACCTCCACCTTTGCAGAAGCATTCGTGCATATGTTTTCCTGCAATGCTCTCGCGTCTCCACGTGCATCTCTAAAACCTTACGAAACTGCTTCTCGCATAACTTCAACCTTTTCGCAATCCACGCGTTCGGTTCCGAGAGTTTCCGCAACGAGTCGATCTCCTTTTTGTTCTCCGCGTCTTTCTTTTTATACAGTTGCGCGTCTGTCTTTAACTTTCCAATTTCCATTCGCATGCGCTCGTTTTCCTCGATTACGTTCGCAAGAGAGTGCAAACCGGCGTCTCGAACGGATTCGTTCGACGCATTCTCGTCGAATATTTTACGTAATGTTCGTCGAAGTGCGGACGGTGATGATGATGTCATGAGAAACACACACGTTCTTTGTGATGGAAATTTTCAAATTGGAAATCGACAGATACGGCACAAAAAGCGCTTTCGTTGACGCGGAAAAAGAGAGAGAGAGAGAGAATGTCCTCGTTCAAAGTCGTTGTTCAAAGCGACCGCAACCGTTCCCCATCTATGTCGTCGTTTTTCTCGCGAAAAGGAAGAAGAACAACCCAAGAAGTCGTCGTGGCATCATCATCAACGACGAAGAAAAGAGAGGTCTGGGAAGTCTCCAAACCGGGAAGTTTGTCCGCGTTAGAACTTCGCAAAGACGTCCCTTTAACTGCATTAGACGAAGACAAAGTTCGCGTGGAAGTGAAATGCATCGGGTTGAATTTCGCGGACGTGTTCACCGTGCTCGGGTTATACGGCGCGACGCCGAAAAACGAGACGTTTATTCCTGGTTTAGAATTCTCAGGAGTGTGCGTGGAGGAAGGAAAAGGAGGAAAAGAAGGAGAGAGTTTAATCGGAAAGAGAGTGATGGGGGTGACTCGATTTGGTGCGTTCGCGACGGTCGTGGACGTGCCGAGACATCAAGTTCGCGTGATTCTAGACGCGTGGAGTTTCTCGGAAGGTGCTGCGTTTATCGTGCAATCGCTCACGGTGTATTACGGTTTATCCGCGCTCGGGAGGATACGCGAGGGGGACGTGTGTTTGATTCATAGCGCGAGCGGTGGGTGTGGATCGCAAGCGCTGCAAATTTGCGACAAGATTGGAGCGAAAGCGATTGCGGTTATCGGTGATGCGAGTAAGAAAGGGTTTTTGGAGAAGAAACACGGAGGTTCGTTACCGGCGAGCGCGATTATCGTGAGAGATAGAAAAACTTTCGTAGACCAGGTGAGAGAAGCCGCGCAGCGCAGCTACGACCGGTCTGAAGTCGATATCGTGCTCGATGCGACGTTAGGTGATTTTTTCGAAGGTGGGTGGAACAACTTGTCAAAAGGTAGAGGTGTATACGTTGTTTACGGCGCGGCGGATATGACGCCTCGTGGAGGCGTTAAGTGGTATAAACTTTGGAACTGGTTGGTATTGATTAAAAAGTTCATGACGAGACCAAAAATTGACGCGATGGAACTTCCCGGGGAGAATAAGACCATAGCCGGCTTTAACTTGATATGGATGTTTGATAAGAGTGACTTGCTCTTATCTTTGTTATCAGAGTTAGAAAATTTGAAATTGCCGCCTCCAAGAGTTGGGATGGAATTCTCTTGGGAGGAGTTACCGAAAGCGTTGGAAGCGTTTCAAAGCGGCAAAACGAGCGGTAAAATTGTAATTAAACTGTAATTTTAAATACCAGCAGTACACACGTAGTATATCGTTTGCTATCAACTAATCTTTACTAAGCGCTAATTTGCATCGAGAGCTCCTCGATTCGTTCGTCTATTAACGATATCGCTCGGTCATTCGAAGAATACGCCCCCGTGCGCATCAAATCACCTCTTTCGTTGACCAAACGTCGAACTTCTTTTTCCAACGCTCGCTTTTCAACCATCGACATTGGATGGTGATTCGCCCGTGGAATTTCAATATCCTCGTCCTTTTTGAACGTGGACGATGACATTCTCTCAGATGCGAGAAGCGCGTCTAAGCGAGCGTCGACTCCTCCCGAAATAGAAGAAGAAGCTTTCTTGGTATTTTTACTCTTACCCGCAAAAGAAATGTTCCCGACGTCGTCGCCGCCGCCAACGCCGCGGTACTCACTTTCACTTCCTCGGAAAGCGCTACTCACATCCATCATGAGCGATGACGAATATGGCGCCACGTGCGCGCGGTTCGGGAAAACACCTCCGGTTTTCTCCAACGCGTCTCGTAGCTGCGCCTTCTCGCGCTCTAACGCAACAATCTGCGCGGCCATTTTTCGCATTTGGACTCGAAAGCGGTCTCGACTCGAACTCGCGTCTTCCAGTGCACTTTCCGCCGATTCTAATCGCGGCCGTAACGTCGCAATCTCGCTGTTCAATTTAGCCACATCACTTTGGAAATAGCTCTTCTTGTACTCGGAAAACATGTCTTCAATCTCGCGCTTTTGCTTTTCAAGCTTACCCGCTTTCTTCGTCGCGTCGTCGCGCTCCTTCTTGGACGTTTTCTGATCTCGGATGGCGTTTTCAACTTTCTTCTCTAACGTTTCTTCCTTCGTAGCGTACTCGCGCTTTAATTGTTCCGTTTTTGAGACGTGCGCTCGTTCGAGTTCTTTCTTGCGTCGTTCAATAGTTTCTTCCGCTCGAACGACTTCCCGTTCCCGATTTTCCAACATTCGTGTGAGTTCTTTCAATTTGTTTTCCGCGTCTTTCGCACGACGAGACGAGAGTTCGAATTCTTTGTTCCTTTGAATTTCGCGTTGCTTCCAGGCTTCCTCGAGCGATTGCATGCGTTTGGTAGCTTCCTCGGTGAACTTGCTCTCCCAGACAAGCATGCGTTCGCGCTTCCAGCTCTCGAGCGCGAAAGCGGCGTTGTATTCCGCAGTGTTTCGAACGTCGTCTTCGGATGGAAAGCTATACACAGACAACGTCGGTTGTTGTAGCTGCTGCGGCGGCGGCTGCGACTGCCGATGTTGCTTGTTTTTATTTTGTTGTTGTTGAAGAAGAATATTCGCTCGCGTTCGGCGAATGCGGTCGTGAAAATCTGTCGGTTTCGGGTTGCGCGCAGCCAAAGGCGGTCTCGGCTTCGGTTCAAAGTTTTCCTGCTCTTCGTCCTCTTCGACAAAGTGAGGCGAAGAAAACGAGGAGGATAAATCCGAAAGCGTGAGTTCGAGACGCACTTTCTCCTGTTCTTCGCGAATCACGAGAGACTCTTTCACGGTTGGCTTCTGTAACAATCCCGACATCGAGACCGAAGACACGGAAGACGATGAGTGCACTTTCAAAAGCGCGTCCGGCGAGGACAACGCTTCGGCTAAGCTCGACGGATTGGCCCAAAACTTGAACGTTATCGCATCATCGACACCTTTTCCTATTCTATTCGCATTCCTTGATTTCTTGTATTTTTTCTTGTTTTCTTCGTCGTTGCTATACGAGGAAGTCACGTTGAATATTGAATTCTCGAAAACGTTCGGGAGTCGAAACGTAACCGGGACGCCACCGCTCGAGGCGAGTCGAACTCGAAGCGAGAACGGTTTTGCATTTTCACGGTTCGCCGTTGCATGCTTCTTTTCTATGACGTCGCTCTCTTCGTCTTCGCTCTCTTCTTCTTCGTCGTCGTCGACGTCGTCTTCATCGCTCGTGGAAGCGCGATTGCTCATTTCTTCTTCATCAACCGATAAATTTTTCAACACCGTATCTATTTCGTCGTCTATTTCGTCCTCGTCGTCGAATAACTCTAATTGCACGCCACCGTGTCCGTATCTCACTCGTTCTTCGTACCCAACCTCTTCGTCTCCATCTTCATCTCCCTCTTCTCCAACCAACGCTTCTCTCACGAACGCAAACGCTCTCAATTCAGGCACTTCCCTCGATTTCGCCAATCGATACTTCGCCGCCGCCAGCGCGGTCCACTCGCCCACCATCTGCATCCCTCTCGTCGTTTTCCAATCAATCCCCGCCGCTTTAATCGCCGTCGCGTTCGCCCGCAACGTCCTCGGTTCAACGATTATCCACCCGTGTTTATTCTTCGTTGAAGAACTCCCGCTGCTCGTCACCCGCAAAAGCTCTTCTTCCTCCTCTTCTTCAAACGCCGTCGTATTCGCCGTTTGTACGGTCAACTTCAACGAAGCGCCGCCGCGTTGCAATATCTTCTTCATCTCCGAAGGCGTTCGTCGGAACACTAACTGCTGGTTCCATTTCGGGTTCGTCGACGGTCTCGCCGCGTTCTGTTGTCATTTTTAATATTGGAGGAATAAAAGAGAGAGAGAGAGAGAGAAAAAATGGTCGTCAGCGGTGGTCAACGCAGAGTGCACAAAAAAAAAAAAAAAAGAGAGATAGTACACTTACGGTCATCTTTTCCTCGTCGTCAAATTTCGCGTGCACTCTCAGCGGCGTTTCTTCGCGCATCCCTCTCGCGTCTCGAACGATCACGCGTAATTCGTGCACGGTAGTAGCGTTCGTCGTTTTGCGCGTCATTTGTTCTTCTTCTTTGTCTTCTTTGTCTTCCCGCATCATCGTCCTTAATTTTTTTCTTAATTTCTTTTCAGCAGAGTAGAAAAAAAATTGGGGAAATTCTCTCGTCAATAAAGCACAAAAAAGAAACGGAGAGAAAAGAAGAGAGCGCTCGACGACGACGACGAGAACAACAACTTCTCTCGCTGGTGCTAACGCTGCTTCTCTCCTCTCCCTCTTATGTGTATGTATATATAAACAAAACTCTCTTTTCGAGTGAGAACTTTTTTTGTGAAATTTTGCGAAAGAAAAAAAAATGTCAACTTTTTTTTCTTTTTTTTTGAATTTTTTTCTCTCGATCGTCTTTTCTCTAAAAAAATTTCATTTCTGACGCACACAAACCCCTAGAGAGTAAAGAGACTGATTGACACGATGATGATGATGATGATTTCTTCTTCTTCTCCTCGTCGCGCGAGCACCTTTTTTGCCTCCTCCTCCGAAGGACGGGCGAAGATGAAGACAACGACGACGATGAGAACGACTTTGTCGACGAAAACTGCCGCTCGTTTTACGAAGACGACTTCTTTTTGTGCGGATGCGTTGACGAATTCGAATGACGTTTTAACGGTCTTAAGACGTGAACGAGGAGAAGCGTTGCGTCGAACAGCCTCCTCCTCCTCCTCCTATAACAACAACAACAACAACAACCGTCCTTTCGACGACGACTATTTCCAATCGTTAAAGAAACAACCCTGGGACGCGTTACCGAAACCTTGGAAAGAGTTTTGGGGCATGCGACCAGCCG
>Ga0114997_10003419_pt1 | contig 12483 bp, 8 predicted proteins | sample ArcticOcean_MG_C_2_FD_87045 | JGI IMG/M metagenome (GOLD analysis project Ga0114997, IMG submission 87045) | Marine microbial communities from western Arctic Ocean - ArcticOcean_MG_CB4_136 | ecosystem: Environmental > Aquatic > Marine > Oceanic | place: Arctic Ocean: Canada Basin | collected... | reverse complement strand
TGATGCGATGGAGTAAGAAGAGGACGAAGGAAAAGGAAGCGCGCAGATACAAAGCAATAATAAATAACTTAGAGTAATTAATATAACTACTGAATAAGATTAGACAATCAAAGATTCGATTTCGGTCTGAAGGATATCAAACGATTCGTTTTCCTTCAAACATTCTTCAACGTAAGGTTCGCACGATTTCAAGAATAACTCGAGCTTTTTAGAGTTTAGGACGCGTTCTAAGTCCACCCCGTCGGATTTGTACGTTCTGAACTCGTATTGCGAAGAGTGTTCTGCTCGAGCGGGTGGCGAAACTTGAACACTTTTCATTTCCAACTCTGCCGTACTTTGGATACCGAAATCGTGCGCAATAAAAAAGGTGTCGCTCTCGTTATCGTCTTCGTCTATATCTTGATCTGAGTTGTTATCATCATCATTATTTTCTTGATTTTCTCTCACCTTCTCCATCTCCATCTCCAGCGCCGACCCGAGATCTACCCAAAGTTTTGGCTCGTACTCGAACATATACGTCTTCTTCGCCTTCGCTTCTTCCTCGGCTTTTTCCTCCTCAGCTTCTTTCTTCCACATCTCGCCGAGTTCTGAGGTCAATGCGAGTTCGAAATTGTTCCCGTCCCCGTACTTATCCTCCTCATTTCTTCGCAACACAAACGTTTCCTCGTTGAAAACCGTCTCGTTTTTCTTCTCCTCTTTTATCAGCTGTTCTTTCAAACAACAAAAATCCGAGATAGCGCCGCGGAATCGAACGTCTTTGAGTACCTCGCATTTCTTCACCTCTAATAACTTAAAAGGTTTCTCTTCGCTTTCGTCCTCGTCTGCGTCTGCGTCTGCTTTTCCTTCTTCGTCTTTGTCTTCGTCTTTTCCGTCGTCGGTCAATACGTTATGTTTCACTAGTATATCCAAAGTGCCTTGGGTGAGAAAAAGAGAGCAAATATTTTCGGGAATAGAAGCGCCTTCCTCTTTGGGTTTTATTTCGTCATAAGTCTTTGTCTTACTCTTCGTCTTCCTCTTGTTCTTGTTGTTGTTGTTCGAGAGTTTCTTCTTGGTGGTGGTCGTCGCCGTCATCGCTGGTCCTCGCTCTTCTTCAATTTTTAATAAAGTTTCTAAAGAGGAGGTAGAGGTGTGCTCGTCGTATTTTTTTGTCTTCTGTTCGTTCTTTTTGTGTTGACCCGTCAAACAGTCTGAGGAATGCTCAGGAATCGTCTCTCTTGTTTGTTTGTTTCAAAAACTTCTCAACTCTCGTCATTATTACAATACCCCGATTTATCTCTCCAACATCATGGTGAACGCACCGAGAACTGTGAAAGATACTCCGGCGAATGAGTTCGTCATCTCCTTAGCGCAATACTTTCGATCTTCGGGCAAGGTACGTCGTCGTTGAAACGCTCTCTCCTTGCGTTTCGTGTCACTCGAGTTGTTGGTCTGCGTAGACCTCTTTCCTTTCCTTTTCCTGTCAGTGGGGTAAAGGGAGAACGAATAGAGAATCGCAGATTTGTAACCCGTATCGCGCCGTTCCCTGAGCGCTTTTAGATGTGTTCGCGGATCATTCGTATGCATTCATTGCGTATGAATGCTAAGACGATCAGTTTATCCGCTTTATGCGTTCGCGAGCGCGTGTTTGAGCGCGCGTGAGAATCTCTGATTTTCGATTGAGGGAAGCCCTTCTTCGAAAGGCGGACAAAATGGTGTCTCATCGAACGCGCGCGTTCAAACCTCTCTGCACGCGACCGTGGAATGCGTTCATTCTCGATCGAATCGCGCGTTTAGTTATTTGTTTCGCACAATACTCACCGATTTACTTCTTTTTATTCGAACAGATGGAAGTCCCGCAATGGGTTGATATCGTCAAAACCGCCACCTTCAAAGAGCACGCCCCGTACGACCCGGATTGGTTTTACATCAGATGTGCCTCTACGGCGAGAAAGATTTACGTTCACGGCAGAATGGGCGTTGGAGCGTTGAGAAAGTCGTACTCTGGTTCCAAGAACAACGGACACAACAAGCACCACCGCGCGATTGGTTCGGGTTCGGTGGCGAGAGCGGTATTGCACCAGCTCGAAAGTTTAGGCGTGGTTGAAAAAGACGGTAAAGGAGGCAGAGTCATCACGGCTTCGGGTATGAGAGATTTAGATCGCATCGCTGGTAGAGTGAAGGTTGATCACAAGATGATCTAAGAAAGAGAGAGAGAGAGAGAAATTGTAGCTACTTAAAAACAACCTTGGCCTTTTGTTTTATAGCCGCGTCGGCGCAAACGAGTTGTCGTTCAAAAGCGGTTGTCGATCGAAAGAGAGAAGAAAAAAGAGTACAGTAAAAGTACACGACGACGCATGTAAAGAGAGAGACTAGCTCCTCGCGGTGTGGTTTTTCTTCGCTTTCGGCGAGAGAGTTTAGCGCTTAAACATATTTGTTTGTAATGACCTGACGAAAGTCGAACCTTTTATATAAAAATTTTCACCATCTCTTTTTTTGTCCTTTTTGACTCTTCTCACAATTTCCGAGAAGAACTTGACGACGAAGAAAAAAACGACGACGACAGTTAATCTCGTCGCAAGCATCCTTCTTCTCTTCTTGAAAACAAGCGCACATTCCACCACCACCTTCACCACCACCACCACCCTCTCTCTCTCTCTCTTTCTCTCCTTTTTTGTCCTTTCTCGCGCTTGAACACTCCTCCTCTCTCTTACTCTTCTGTCCGTTTTTAGCAGCGCCAGTTTCGAGCACATTGATTGAAAAAAAACGTTTGACTCATCTGCAGAAGAAGAAGAAGAAGAAGAAGAAGAAGATTTTTGTACTCTCGATCGATCAATCGATATGGATAGTACGAAAATGAGTTCCGCGACGAAACGTCAACAACAGCGTTTGTTCCGAGTGTTCACTCGCAAAGAAGCCGAGGAGTCGTACAAAAAAGCCATCGAAGGCTTGACGACCGTTCTGTATTGCGAAGAAGATTTGGCTCGATATTTGCTTCACGCTTTTGGCGCCAAGACGAATAAAATACACGACGCGTATTTCGGCGACGAGGAGAGAACGAAACAAAAGTTAGGTCTGTTAACCGAAGAGGAGGAAGAAGAGGCGGAAAAGAACGACGTGTTGAAGTTATCGGTGGAAAAGAAAGAGAAAGGGAAAGAGAAAGAGAGGCAAATGGAACCCGTAGTTGTGGTTGCGACGGCGCCGCCGCCGACGAGAAGCCCTACGCGCTCTGTGGCAAAATCGGCAAAGGCGGCGGTTGTTCCAGAGGAGCAAAAAGAGAAGGAGGTGCAGGTAAAGTGCGGAATTTGCTTCGAAGATTTTCCCGTGAGTAAGGTGTCGACTGCGTCATGCAGAGTGCATCCTTTCTGCGACGAGTGCTGGGAAGGCTATTGCGATTCGAAGTTGCAAGAAGGGAAGACTGGGATTTTAGACGTGCGCTGTCCGGATCACGGGTGCGGAAAGAGAGTATCGACGAAGAAGGTTTTACGTTTTCTTGGCGACGCGGAGAAAGTCGCAAAATACCACGCGTTCGAGCTGGAACATTTTCTTGAGCAAAATTCGGCGGTGAAGCACTGCCCGGCGGCCGGGTGCGATCGTTTCCTACTCCTGGAGAACAAGGACGGATTAACTCTCGATCAGATTCAGTCGTGCGTGTGCGAGTGCGGGAAAGTTTTTTGCTGGAAGTGTCAAGAGGATGAGCACATTCCCGTGCGATGCGACACCGCGCAGCTTTGGATTGCTAAGAACAGCTCGGAGTCCGAGAACCAGAACTGGATTTTAACGTTTACGAAACCGTGCCCAAAGTGCTCGAGACCGATTGAAAAGAACCAAGGGTGCATGCACATGACGTGTTCGCAGTGCCGATACGATTTTTGCTGGACGTGCTTAGAACCGTGGAGCAAGCACGGCGAATCTACTGGCGGATACTATTCGTGCAACGCTTTCCGCACGACGGGCGCTTCAGATCCATCGAAGGTGGGCGAAAAGGAACGAGCGGTGAACGAGAAGAAGAGACTCGCCCGCATGGCCATTGAAAGATACTCGCACTATCACGAACGCTGGGCGTCGCACGAGGACGCGGAAAAACGGGCAAAGAAAGACATGGAAACTTTGATCGCGAAAAAGTTGGACGATGTGGGAAGAAACCACGGCGCTGGCCCGGGAGAAATGACGTTTGCCGTCGAGGCGCAGCGACAAATCATCGAGTGCCGAAAGCTCTTGAAGTGGACGTACGCGCACGCGTACTACGCGTACAACGAAGAAGAAAACGACGCCGATTGGAAAAGAAACAATCCATTCACGCAAAAACCCACGAAATTAGTGAAACAAGAGCAAGAGTTTTACGAATACGTCCAAGGAGAGGCTGAAAACCGTTTGGAACAGCTTACGAGGTTTATGGAAAGAGATCTCGAAGATTTCGGAAACTATGATCAAAGCGATTACGCCCAAGCCGTGGAGCATAAACAAAAAGAGGCAGAAGGAGAGAAAGATTTGCAAACTCCAAGAAACAAGGAGGATAGACCGATTATTTTGAGAGGAGATGGATTGTCTTTTGAGGAGTTCAAGAGGAAAGTGTGCGAACTGACGAGTTTGACGAAGAAATCTTTCGAAACTTTATCGAACCAGATTCACAAAGGTTTTGGATCATCAATTACCAATGGAACGCCACCCTTGGGAGTGAAAACGACTAGCGTCACAAAGGACGACCCCATGGAGATTTAGTGAGAGAAAGAGAGAGAGAGTCGGAAAGAAATATATAATAACAGATACACGACGATGAGTAGAAACCACTTAGCAGCGAGAGAGATACACAGCATCAGCGCAGAGCAGCACAAATAGAAAGCGTTAATACGAGAGATACAAATAATATACCTTATTCGATTTGTAATACCTACATCGTACGTACCTCTTGTATTATTGTCGGAATACTTCAATTACAAACACAACTATTTCACGCGCTATAAACCTATTTATTGTTTGGTATTAAGATTTCTTCAATTTTCCTGCCATCTTCACAATAGGCGTTTCCAAGTCGTGTTCGCAAATCACAACTCCTTCTGGAATATCTAAATTGGCAATCTTAACGTTATCTTTCACGTTCATGTTCGATACGTCCACGAAAAACGCCTCTGGAATCTGATCACTCCGACATTTCACCTTGATCGTCTTCCTCGTGTGACTCACAAACGCGCCTAGCTTGGTCCCCGGACAGTCATCCTGTCCCGTCACTTTCACCGGTATCGGTACTTTTACAATCGTCTCCGGATCGACTCGCATGAACGTGATATTATTCACCTGATTCTTAAACGCGTGCATTTGTATTTGCTGCGGAATCGCTTTAACCGTCCGTTTCCCATCGTCCAAAACGATATCGATAAGTTTCGTTCTCAAACCATATTTCGTAAACTTTCGCAAAAGTTTCTCCACCTCTCTCTCGCTCACCGCGCACACTTCGCTCGTCTTTTCTATTTCTCCTTGCTTAAATACCGCGCACGGGATAAAACCATCTTTACGCGCTCTGTTCGCCGAGAGTCGTCCGGCTTTTTCTCGGTCAGTCGCGATCAGTCGTAGTATTTTATTATTAGTATTCTCAGACGATGATGATGATGACGACGAATCTGCGGCGGAGTTTCGTCTCTCTTCTTCGTTCGATTTGGTGAACTCCCCAAATTCTTTGTCTTCTTCTTCTTCGAGTTGTTGTTGTTCCCTCAGACGAAGAAGAGAGGATGAAGAGAAACCTCTCGCTCCATTTCCTCCTCCTCTCGAAAGCGATGTCCGAGACAGTCGTAACAACGCCATTAAAACTGCGCCGGCGGAAGACCCACCAGGAGCAGCCATCTTTTTCAATGAAGATTTTGTTTTTTTTAATTCTGTGGAAAAACTTTTTTACTTCATGACACAAAAACAATCAGAAAAAACACTTCTTGACTTCTTCTTTAAAATCTTCTTCTTTATCGTGTAGGTATGAACACGGCCACCACCACGCCATCATCATCATCATCACCAGAAGCAAAAGAAGCGCTGCTTTTTGAACGACAAACGCTCTCGGTTTTAAAGAGAGAACTGGAAAGTTTACCTTCTTCCTCTTTAAATAATAATACTAATGGGAATGCGAACAACAGAAAGGTATGACTCTCTCGTAGTTGTTGTTGTTGTTGTTGTTGTTTATAGTATTCTCATAATCTGACTTTTGATTTTGCTCTCTTATACGTCATCGTCGATTTGTTCAGGTGTACAAACAAAGAGGGAACGTCTATTATCTCGTCACGAAGGAGGAGGTGTTGAGAGAAACCGAGAAGAAAATGGTAAGAATAACGGAGAGAGTTTAGGTCCTCTTTTGAGTGAACTCTCTTCTCTCTCTTCGAGCTTTGATAAGCCGAACGATGATGATGACCAATATGGTTGAACAAAAACAAAAACAACAACGTTTTCGAGAAACGATTCAAAGACAACGCGAGAAACTTCCGATTTACGCGTCCAAAGATGAACTCGTCGCGCACATCGAACAGAATGAGACGGTTATTATTCTCGGCGAAACCGGGTCCGGGAAGACGACGCAAATACCGCAGTTTGTGTACGAACGGATGATGACGATGAAAAAGGAGAATAAGAACAACAACACGAAATTTGAGTCAAATTTTCCTCCTAGAAAAGAAAAAGGAACGATGGTTGCCGTGACGCAACCGAGACGGGTCGCGGCGGTATCCGTGGCGAAACGAGTGAGTCAAGAAATAGGCGACGGAGGGAAGTTGGGCGATTTGGTCGGGTACGGCATTCGTTTCGACGACTGTTCGAGCGAGCAAACGAGGATCAAATTTTTCACGGACGGGATGTTATTAAGAGAGGCGTTGAATGATCCACTCTTGTCGAGATATGGGGCAATTTTAGTCGACGAGGCGCACGAAAGAACGTTGCAGACGGATTTCTTGTTAGGAACGCTGAAAGCGATTCAAGAAAAACGGAGGATGAATATACTCGAGAAAGACGACGACAACGATAACAACAACAACAATAAAAGAAAGAAAAGAAAGAAGAGACCACCTCCACCTCCGCTGAAGCTGATAATTATGTCCGCAACGCTCGACGCGTCTTCGTTCTCTGATTTCTTCGATGCGTGTCCAATCATATACATCAAAGGCAGAACGTTCCCGGTGGAAACGTATTATTTGAAGGAACCTGAGGAAGACTACATCGATGCCGCGTTGTGTTCGGTGATGCAAATAAACGAGGACGAAAAAGATATCAAAGGTGATGTTCTCGTCTTTCTCACCGGACAAGAGGAAATTGAAAGTTTAGGGAAACTGCTCACCCAAAGAGGGAAGGATACGTATCCGCAACTCAACGTCGTTCTTCTCTTCGCAGCTATGCCTGCGGAGGAACAGATGAAAGTCTTCGAAGAAACACCCAAAGGTACGCGTAAAATTGTTTTAGCGACGAATATCGCGGAAACTTCGCTCACAATTCCCGGCATTCGATACGTCGTTGATACTGGTTTGACGAAAATGCGCACTTTCAAAGCGAAATCTGGCGTAGAAGAGCTGAAAGTTGTCCCAATTGCGCGTTCGCAAGCGGCCCAGAGGTGCGGCAGAGCCGGAAGAGAAGCGCCTGGGAAGTGCTATCGGCTGTATACGGAAGATACGATGTTTTCATTGGCTGAACAGGTTATCCCAGAACTCCTTCGAACGAACTTAGCTGGCGTCGTTTTGATGCTCAAAGCCATGGGAGTAAACGACGTGTTGACTTTTCCTTTCATCGACAAACCGAGCACGGAAGGCTTGTTGAGAAGTTTAGAACTTCTGTATTCACTCGGCGCGTTGGATGACAAAGGTGAGTTGAATAAGATAGGAAGACAAATGAGCAAGTTCCCGTTAGAACCGATGGCGTGTAAATGCATCATCGAGAGTCGAAATCAAAAGTGCACAGAGGAGATTGTCGCAATTTTAGCCATGTTGAGCACGGAAAATGTGTTTGTGGGGAGATCTATTCAAGTGGCAAAGCACAAGACGGGAGACCACATGACGCTATTGAATTTATACGCGGATTATTCAAAAGTCTCTCGAAATGGGAAGAAAAAATGGTGTAACAGCCACGGAGTTTCGTTTCGAGCAATGAATAAAGCGGAGAAGATCAAAGAGCAGTTGAGTCGAAGCATAGGGCACATCGAAGATTGGGACGAGGATGAGGAGAAGGTCGAAGAACGAGAAGGCGAAGAGAAAGAAGAAAAGCAGGAAAAAGAAAACAAGTCTGTGCGAATACGCAAAGCACTCACGGCTGGTTTCTTCATGAATGCGGCAAAAAAGGAGTCAATTTCCGATGGTAGTGGCGGCGGCAGTAACAGTATGTTTGTGACTCTGATTGGCGGTAACAGACTTTTCGTGCACCCAAGTTCGACCACGTTTCACAAGTTTTCTTCGAGAGAGACAGCCAAAGAAGCGGTTGGGATCTCTTCCTCCTACATCATCTTCAACGAGTTGATACGAACGAATAAATTGTACGCGAGAGACGTTTCAGTCATAGAAGGCGAGTGGCTGACTGAATTTGGTCCACGAGTGTTCGGTACTCAACGGTAGATGTTCTGCGCTTGTCTGAATAGGAGTAGAGAAGTTTTATTAAGAGGTAGAATAGTTTAGCGAACCCACACCAAGAGCTTTTTTGTTTTCTTTGTTTTTTTCTTTTTTCCCTCTAAACCAAAATTCTTCTGTTTTCCATCTTCATATCTTTTCCCAATTGTCCCGAAAACAGCACATTTAAGGAAAAACTACGGATTCTCCTGCTTTCAATTTTTATATTGAGCTATTACGCACCCATGAATACATCTTAATACGGGAAACTATTCGTATAAAAATTAATTCAATATTTAATTAATTCTTCTTTTCATCATTTATGTATATATTACTATTAAATCATAATATATTGGATTGATATGAGTTACATTAAATACATACATCTATTATCATTCAAAAGAGCCCAATAAAAATAATGTTACCCTCATTTAGATATTTAAATATCGGTTTTATTTTTATTTTTCTCGAAATAAAAACCATTTAAATAAAATTTACAGATCAATCCCGAGAAATAATCGTATCGATTAATATTCCGCGTACGAATAAAAATATCAAGTAATATGAAGCAAGAATACATGGGGAAATCGAGGAACCAATGGTAGAATTTCCAATTCAAAAAAAAATCAGTCTCTCTAGTGAAAATCCGGAGACAATGCACCCAAACGTGCGCGTAAAACGCGGTTTGAACGATCAAAACGAGATATAGACACTACTAGTAGTCCATTGCAGGCTTAATGCGGGAGTTTACGCGCGTTCAGCCGAATCCGGGAAAAAAAGTTGTCATGCTCTCATTCAGGAGGAAGGAGAGGGGAGGAAACGGAAGAAATGAAATCGCTACAAAAAAAGAGGCAGGATGAACAAAGGAGAAGAAGAAGACGAGGACGGCCGGCCGCCAAACGTCACCGGGTCCATCACCTTCACTCCGAGTGCGCCTTCTTCTTCTTCTTCTTTAAATCAGCAGAGCGCGAACAAAAAAGAACGGAAGACGATGGCTTTTTCCTCCCCTCAACAAATTTCAATCGCCGTTTCCGCGTGCACGCTCGTCGTGGCTATACTCTTCGATCAAATAGGAAAGAGAAGGAGGAGGAATAGACTAAAGAATGATCAAAAGAAGAAAGTTAAAGATTGTGGAGCGTTCGTGGAGATCATAGACATCCCGTGTCCTCCACCGCCGGAGAAACACGTCGTTCGGAAATTGGCCAATTTGAAGTTTGTCCTGAAAGATATCTTTGAAGTGAGTGGGAGAAAGGATGAGAACGATTCGTCGTGCGGGTTCGGGTCGCCAAAGTGGAAAGAGTTTATGAAAGAAAAGAGGGAAAATAGCAACAGCAACGGAAACAACGCCGGCGTGCACACAGTGAAAAACGCAGCCATAGTGGATATGTTGTTGAAAAACGGCGCTTCCTTGGTCGGCATCACCCACATGGACGAGCTCGCCTACTCCATCGACGGCCAAAATGAACACTACGGAACGCCAATAAATCCAGCTGCCGATAAGAGATTACCGGGTGGTTCGTCCTCAGGATCAGCAGTCGCCGTTGCATCGAGACTGAGAGACTGCGATTTTGGCATTGGAACTGACAGCGCGGGTTCCGTGCGCGTGCCGGCGGCGTATTGCGGCGTGTATGGCTTTCGCCCGTCCCACGGGATGGTTTCCACGAAGGGATGTCAAGATTTTTCCAAGACGTTCGATACCGTCGGATGGTTTGCCAAAGGCTCAAAAACATTGAAAGACGTCGGTGACGTTCTGTTAAAACCCGCGGACGATGAAAAATACGGCATCAAAGAACCGAAGCAGTTTGCCATCCTTACGGATTTGATGAAACTGGCTGATCCGCAAGGTTCAGCGGCAGTAGCTAGTGCTTTGAAAGCGTTCGGATATGACGATAGATACGCGGGCAAGGTTTCAAAATTAGATTTAGGCGAACGATTGAAAATGTTATGTCCGAGTTTACGAACGGATACGAGTGGTAAGACGGGTTTAGAGTTGATCAGGGACAAGATGCACGCCACGATGGGTTTTGAAATTCACGAAGCTTTGAAAGAATTTCTCGCCTTTCTTGAAAAACAGGATGGCAGCGATCAAGCTACTGCTACTGCTACTGCTACCACCTCGAACAAGACGACGACGACGACGAGTGGTTTAGGAAAATTCACCGCGCAACGGATCGAAAATGCAAAGAAAATAACCGAGCAGGATTACGAAAACTTGATGAAAGTGAGAGGTGAAATCCGAGAAGTTATGGATCAAATCATGGATAACGGAACGGTTTTGATCTTCCCAACCGTCCCGGGCGTCGCTCCAATGCGCGAAGGACGCTCGGAAGAAGAAGTTCAAGCGTGGAGGATGAAAACATTCCAGTTTTTAGCGATAGCCTCCTTTTGTGGATTGCCCCAAGTCACCATTCCTTTGCGGTATCCCGACGCGGAAGGACCGCACTCGGTTTCCCTCCTCGGAGGATTCCAAACCGATAAGATGCTTCTCGAGTGCGCTTTTAGATATTCAGCGCAAATGCAGGAGCACTTCCCAAATTACGTGATCACGGAAATGATGAAAAGCAATCCGGCTCCGAAAGTCCCGGGCGAAGAGGAGAAAGTGAATGGAAACAAAGCGTTTGCAGAAGGCAAATACGAAGACGCGATATCGTGGTATGACAAAGCGCTCGAAAAGAAAAAGTTACCGGCATATTACGCTAACAGAGCTTTAGTGTATCTGAAAATGGGCAAAATGGAAGAAGTCGAGAAGGATTGCACAGAAGCGTTGGAGATGGACGGTAAATACGTAAAGGCGTACTTGCGAAGGGCGAAAGCGAGAATGATATTAGGCAGCTTTTTAGAAGCCGCGATGGATTACGAGGAAGCTTTAAGGTTAGAGCCGACCAACAGAGAGGCGAGGAGCGAGATGGCGAACATGCAAAAGCACTTAGAAAGTGGGGCCATGGACGCGTCCATGCCGAAAGACGATTTTGAAATAGCTAGAAGTTTCATTTGATGCAAGAAGTTTTGTTAAATACATACATGTCACACAAATAAATAAAGATGGTAATAATTTTATAATTTTCGTCTCAAAGTCTCGACCTGAGAGCTGATCCGTATTTCCCGCTCAATACCTTTCCTTTTGTTCCTACTATGGTCGTTCCTGGAGGCACGTCGTGGACCAACACCGCGCTCGAGCCAATTTTACAATCATCCGCTACTTTTACGTTTCCTAATATGCTCGCGTTACTACCAACCACGACGCGTTTGCCTAACTTTGGATGCCTATCGCCTCTAGTTTTCCCAGTCCCACCTAACGTGACCCCGTGAAATAACGTGCACCCGTCCCCGATGACGGCAGTTTCCCCGACCACGATACTCGTCGCGTGGTCAATCACCACCCCGCGACCAAACATCGCGGCGGGATGTAAGTCCATCCCGAACGTCTCCGACACTAACGATTGCATGTAGCACGCTAACGGTTTCCTCCCGTGTCCCCACAGCCAATGACTCACTCTTTGCGTCTGTAACCCGTGGAACCCTTTATAAAAGAGAAAGCAGTGCGTCGGGTTTGGACATGCCGGGTCCCGTTCCACGCACGCGCGAATATCCGTAGCTGCACAATAGGAGATTACTGGTTCCTTTTGAATGGCTTCGAACATCAACTCTTGCCATTGTCCGGCTAATACTTGCGCGTTGGCGATTTTTGAGCTCAACACGTACGATAACGACTTCTCGAACGTCGGTTGGTTCAATATTTTGCTATAAATCAATCCTCCCAAAAGAGGTTCTTGGGAAACCAATTCGCGCGCGCCGTCTTTGATATCATTCCACAGGGTATCCACAAATTCCCGTTTCTCTTCGTCCGTTCGTTCGTATTCGTCCTTCTGTCTCGATGATGACGACGACGTTTCTTCTCGGTTTCGGTATAAACTGTCCTCTCTCTCCATCCTTTTTTACATATGTT
>Ga0114997_10003417_pt1 | contig 12488 bp, 10 predicted proteins | sample ArcticOcean_MG_C_2_FD_87045 | JGI IMG/M metagenome (GOLD analysis project Ga0114997, IMG submission 87045) | Marine microbial communities from western Arctic Ocean - ArcticOcean_MG_CB4_136 | ecosystem: Environmental > Aquatic > Marine > Oceanic | place: Arctic Ocean: Canada Basin | collected... | reverse complement strand
CTACCAGCAATTATACACTGGTATCATTAAGGATAAGCTATAACGAATAAATGATTGTCACTTATTGTAACTAAGAAAATTTCTAATTACCCTTTATTCTTCCTAAAAACCTTTGAAAGGCTGGTATTTCCAACTGGGATTCTTCTTCCTTATCATCCTCTGACGGGTCAAACCTATCATTATTAAAGAGGGGAACACCATCATCATTTTCCCAGTCTTCAGGATCAGGTAAGTTTGATATATTTTCATCCGCTAACAAATCAGTACCTTTGGAAAAGTCTTCTTCAAAAGAAAAATCCTCCTCTGAGGACATATTATGAGGTTCTTCAGAGGAAACTGTCTTAATCTCTAGGTCAATACTTTCATCATTATCGCCTAACAATGAATTTTTTTCTTCTATTATATCAATAAAATTTTGTCCTAAGGGATTCTTCTCAGCCTTATTAATATCAACAACGATTTCTTCTGAGCCCTGATTCATTCCAGTCGCAATGACTGCAGTTCTAAAATTATCACCAATTTCATCATCCAGGAAAACACCAAAAATAACTTCACAATCCTTCCCGACATCTTTTTGAATTAGAGATAATGCGCTATCAATTTCAAAAGGATTAATGTCTGATCCTGCAGTAAGAGATACTAGCAATCCTTTTGTTCCTTTTAGGGATAAGTCGTCTAGCATTGGATTTGAAATCGCTGCTTCGGCCGATAAAACAGCTCTATCCTCTCCAGATGCTGTTCCAACACCAAATATCGCCTTACCTTTATGTTGCATGATAGTCTGAACATCTGCAAAATCAATATTAATAGAACCATTCTTCATAATTAAGGCGCTAATTGCAGAAACGCCATCATGTAGGGTTTTATTCACCAAATCCTCGCATTCTTTCATTGGAGTCTTTTCATTGATAACTCTAAAAATATTTTGATTAGGTATCACTATAACGGTATCAAGGATACTACACAATTCATCAACTCCAGCTTGAGCCGATACCATTCTTTTTTTACCTTCAAATCTCCATGGGGTGGTAACAATACCTACGGTAAGAATCCCCATATCTTTCGCCAGCTGGGCAATTACTGGTGCAGCACCAGTTCCAGTTCCACCGCCAAGACAGGCTGTGATAAAAAGCATATGAGTACCCTCAAGGTATCGCCTGATCTCTTCCTGGGACTCTTCTGCCGCCTTTTTACCAACCTTAGGATCAGCACCAGCCCCCATGCCTTGAGTAGAATGAGATCCAATAGGAATAGATGTTACGCCATTTAAATTTTCTAAGTCTTGGACGTCAGTATTAACTGCAAATAATTCCACCCCATCAAGCCCCTGATCGACCATGGTTTTTAGAGCATTTCCTCCTCCACCGCCAACTCCAATTAAGGAAATACGCGGTCTTAATTTTTCGACTTCGGGAGACTCAAGAGTAATACTGCTATTTGAAACAAAATTTTCATCTTTATGCGTGGTCATAATGCACCTCGTTTGAGAATATTTTTATTTTCAACTGATTCTATTCATTTAACAATAATAAGTTATTGATTAAAAACCAGAACCCATAATTTTTTGTATAAATTTAGAAGCAAAATTTTGTTGGTTAGGCTTATCATTCATACCTTTTTTCAAAGATAATATCGAATGAATAAGCATACCGGCACATGATGAAAAAGCTGGGCCAGAGATTTCTTCATTCAACCCATCAATATTTAATGGTTTACCTGACCGAACTCTGGATTCTAAAATTCTTTCAGAAAATTCAATACTCCCTATTAATTCCGAACCTCCGCCTGTAATAACAGTGTTTCTTTTTGCAATATCGTAATATCCTGATTGCTCAATACACCTCTTTGCATGGATAAGTATTTCGTAGAAACGAGGCCGAATAATTGAAATTAATTTTGATCTTGAAAATGATAATCTTTCGTCGGAATCACTTCCCATTAGAGGTGTTTGATAAATATATTCTCCGTCATTTGGTCCCCTTAAAGCGCTGCCATAGAGAGTTTTTAAAGCTTCTGCTTGCTCAAAGGGTGTTGATAAAATTTTAGAAATGTCACTTGATATATACCACCCTCCAATATTAATAGATTTTGCAAAAACCATTGAACCATCAATAAAAATAGAAATAGAGGTACTTCCCGATCCAATATCAAGGCAAACAGCGCCCGAATGCTGTTCTTCCTTAGTTAGGGTAGATAAAGCTGAGACGTATGGCTTGGCTGTAAAATTTATTACATTTAAAAAACAATTTTTTACAATCATTTCAAGGTTATCTAGGTGGTTAGGCATTCCATATATAAAAAGTAATTTAACGCCAAGTTTATTTGCGCTCATACCGTTTGGGTTGGCGATGTTTTTAATACCGTCAGCTGTAAAGTGAGAAGGAATAACATGAAGCACTTTTTTATTTTTAGAATTAAACTTCTTTTTAGCTATACTAATCACCTGAGCAACATGGTTATGATTGATTATACTATTACCAATGATTATCTCGCCAAATAAACGTTCAGTTTTGATATAATTTCCTGAGATATTGACTGATACATTCTTAACTTCCACTCCTGCTGAATTTTCAGCTTGATTAACCGCTTTCCTTATCGACTTCTCCAGGTCGGTGATATCAGTAATACCAGCGTTCTTTAAACCCTTCGACTGGGAGCATCCAAAGCCTATTACACGAGGCTTTTTTTTATCTAAAATCCTATCAACTTTTGCTATAAAACAAATAATTTTATCCGAACCAATATCAATAGAGGTAATAATATTATCTGTCTGATAGTTAATCTTACTATCGATAAAAAAATCATGCTGTTTATTTTTTATATTAGCCATTGATAAGAAAACCTAATTGAGAGTTAATCATTTTTCATTACTCTATCTGTTGTTATTTTTCCATCCACCCTTAAGTCTATTTTCTTATGACCTTTCTCAATCAGTCTATTATTTTTAATGTAAGATTGAAGGATGGAAAGTGAATCATTGACTTTATCCTGCGGTAGGAGAATTTTAACTCCAGTTTTGTAATGTAAATCCCAGCGCCTTCTTCCTATGAAGTTTGCATAATCTATTTGGTTATAAATTTCAGGAAAATTTTCAAGATTTTCAATTAGCATCATAAGGTTTAAATCTGCTTCTACTCCCTTGACTGTAAAATAATTTTTATACTCCTGATCAAATATTTTTTCTATTAAATAACCATTTTTATCTAGAACAAATCGGTCCCGACCTCTCACCCAAACTGCTTTTGGAATGAACTCTTCAATTGTTAGGCTTAATTTGTTAGGAAGAATTCTCCTAATGATAACCTTCTTAATCCAAGGAACTTTTTCAACTTCCAGTTGAATGCTTTCTAGGTCTAAGGATAAAAGAGTGGTATTCTGATAATTTTTTAAAATAGACAATAACTTAGGCTTGGAGGCTCTCTTCCTACCAATCGTTTCAATATTTTTAACTAAAAAGAATTCTTCTACTTTTTTTACTATATGATCGTTAAGAACACCTTCCTTATAAAAAAGTATCCCAACAATTGATAGAATAATAATTAACGTTCCAGAAAGAATGAGGTATTTTTTTATTTTTAACGATTGCAAGATGCACCCTCCACTAGAGACAAGACAAGATCGTTAAAGCTGAAACCTAATTTCTTAACCAATTCAGGAACTAAAGATTTCGAAGTCATACCAGGCTGTGTATTTATTTCTAAAATGAATAACCCCTTTGAATTTAATTTATTATTCCATCGAAAATCAGATCTAGTAACACCTCTGCACCCAAATATTTTATGTGTTTTAAGGGAAATATCCTGAACTAAACTATAAATCTCAGAAGGAATTTCAGCAGGAATAATATGTTCAGAACCATCATCACTGTACTTGGAATCATAATCATAAAAATTATTTTTAGCTATTACCTCCATAACACCCGTAGGATTACCGTTGAAAACAGCACAAGTAAGCTCTTTTCCTTCTATATAGTCTTCAATCAAAACCTTATCTCCATAGCACCAAAAATTCTGAATGCCTGAAATACCGAGCTTATCTGATTCATTTAAAATAGCATAAACACCTTTACTTGAACCACCGTTAATGGGCTTTATAACAAAAGGATTTTTGCGCTGAATCATATTTAGTTTATCCACATTAACTATTTCATATGGAGGGGTATTGATATCGTTTTCTAAAAATAAATTCTTTGAAAAAAGCTTATTCATTGCATTCATCGATGCTGTAACTCCTGAATGAGTATAATGAATACCCTCTCTTTCAAGCAGCCTTTGCATAGAGCCATTCTCTCCGTCGCCCCCATGCAATGCATTAAAACAAATATCAGGGTTAACCTCCATTAAAACATCAAGAAAATCTTCTATACAATCTATCGCTGTGGTCTTAAACCCCATATTACTTAACGAATACAAAACATTATTTCCAGAAGAGAGGCTTACGTCTCTCTCTGATGAATCACCTCCCATTAAAACAGCAATATGCTTATTATGAACCCATCTACTCATTATCACCAACAATTTGAATTTCCCATTCGAGCAAAATGCCTAATTCATTTTTAACTTCTTCAATAATCATATTACCTAGATTCTCAAAGTCTTTTGCGGTTGCTTTACCTTTATTGATTAAAAAATTGCTATGGACATTGGAGACAGTTGCTTCCCCACAATAAGCTTTAGACATTCCAGATTTATTTATTAGCTCCCAAGCCTTATAGTTTTTAGTATTTTTAAAGGTACTGCCTCCAGTTGGTCGTCCTTGAGGTTGCGACAAAGTTCTCTGAAGATTGATATCTTTCATTATTTCTTTTATGTCGAAGGAGTCTTTCAAAAACCCCTCCATTAATACTGAAGCTATAATCATATTATCGCAAAGATTGGTTTTTCTATATCCAAAATCTATTTCATCCCTTTTTTTTATAATTTTTTTTCCACTTTTCGAAATGAAATTTACCTCTAAAACAATATCCTTAAATTCCGAACCAAAAGAGCCGGCATTCATAAATACACCGCCACCTATACTGCCTGGAATTCCAGATAAAAATTCCATTCCTCCTATTCCTAGGCTAAGACATCTATTTGCCAAAACTTTATCAGAAACGCCTGATCCAACCTGAAGTTTTGTATCGCTCACCAGCTCAATACCGCAAAAAGAAGAAGGGATTAAGATAGTTAAGCCAGAAATACCACCATCACGAATAAGTGTATTCGATAATTTTCCGAAAATATGCAAATTGATTTCATCATGAAGGGAGCCGAGTAGCAACGAAAGGTCCTCCTCATTAGAGGGGATGTAGAGGTATTCTGCTGATCCACCAACTTTTAGCCAGGAAAGACTTCCGACTGATTTATTACAAAAGCTTTTACCAGATAATTGAGAAAAAATTTCTGGATAGACCAATATATCTAGGAAACTTTTATTCATTATAAATTTTTCAATTTCATTTCTTCAGAAAAAATATTACACCAGGAAGAAATCGATCCAGCCCCCATAAAGACTACTGTGTCATGGGGTCTAAGCATCCCCAAAATTCTCTCCTTAACTTCAGAAAAGTTATCTACATAAATAGCCTCTGAGTAACCATTTTTAAATATATCGTTTACTAAAATATCTCCCCTTATACCTTCAATCATAGCTTCACCCGCTTCATATATTGGTAAAATAATAGTTATATCTGCTCCATTAAAGCAACTGCAATAATCCTTGTATGTATCTCTCAATCTGGAATATCGATGTGGTTGTAGAACACAAATCAACCTGCCTTTATTTGACTTTAGAGCCCTTATTGTTTCTTGAATTTCAGTAGGGTGATGGGCATAGTCATCATAAAAAATAATATCATTATTTTCGTATATTTTACTAAGTCTTCGACCTACACCACTAAAAGACTCCAATGCTTTTTTTATTACCTTATCATTAATCTTAAAATTATAAGCAACAGTTACAGCAGCAAGTGCGTTTTCAATATTGTGCTCTCCTAACATTGGAAAGTATATATTTTTGATATGAATTTCTTGTTCTTTTTTTTCTTTTATAACAATATTAAAGAAAGTCCCATTTCTGTCCTTACGAATAATTTCACCACGTACATCGCAGTCATCACTAAAGCCATATTTAAAAATATTCAAAGAATGAATATTTTTAATAAGATCTTTAATATGTTTATCTTTTTCCGAAACAGCGAGAAAACCGAAAGGTGAAATATTATTACAATAGGCGCGAAACGAATCTAGTAATTTACTATAGCTTCCATAATAATCTACATGCTCATTATCGATGGATGTTATAACCCCAGAAAAAGAAGGTAGAAAAGAAAAACTTCCGTCAGATTCATCTGTTTCAACAAGCATTAAATCACCAGACCCTAGTTTCGTATTTGACCCATAAGAATTAATAATTCCTCCGTTAATCACAGTTGGATCGAAGCTGGCTTGATCTAAAATTTCAGCGATAATTGACACTGTTGTAGTCTTCCCATGACTACCCGAAACTGTAATAGTTTGTTTCATTCTCATGAGCTCTCTCAACATATCGGAGCGCCCTATAATAGGAACATTAAGCTCTCGAGCACCTATTAACTCGCAGTTATCGTTTGGTATTGCTGAAGAATAAACAACCAAGGATGCACCAGAAATATTATCAGGGTTATGTCCAAGAAAAATCTTTATTCCGTTAGCTTTTAGCCGTCTTACATTAGAATTATCCTCTTGGTCAGAGCCAGTTATGCTGTATCCGAGATTATTCATAATCTCAGCTATTCCACTCATACCAATTCCGCCAATTCCCACTAAGTGAATATTTTTCAAGATAATACCTTCATTTTAATTTAAAAAACCTCTAACTATTTTTCCAATATTGGCAGCTCCGTGTTTATGCTTATTAACATTTGTCTTTTTATTCATTTTTATCAAAGTATCTGGAGAATCTATTAATTTATCTATTGTCTTATAGAACCAATCAGAATTAGCCTCTTTCTCTTTTTGAACAATCGCTTGTCCGGATTTTTCTAACAAAGAAGCATTTAATTTTTGATCATTATCTATCGAGTGAGGGAGGGGAATAAATATAGCCGGTCTGCCAATTGCAGCAATCTCACTTACTGTAGAGGCGCCAGATCTAGAAATTATCAAATGAGATGAATTTAATAATGCTGGTAAATTATCAAAAAAACAAGAAACCTCAGCAATAATTTTATTTGAATTATAAAAATTCTTAATATTCTGAACCTCCTCAGGCCTTACTTGATGAAAAACTTCTAACGATAATCTCTTCTTGCTTGATAACATTTTTAAGCTGGCGGGAATGGTTTTTGAAAAAAAAGAAGCACCTTGACTACCTCCAAAAATAATTAACCTAAACTTACCGTTTCCGCTAAAAACTTTGTAAGGATTTATTGTGTTAATCAACTCATGTCGAATTGGGTTACCAGAAAAAGAAGTTTTATCTCTATGTTTGTCTGAAACCCCAGATGCATCAATAAAACCCAAGGTTATAATGTCTGCTAAATTAGCTAAAAGCTTATTGGCCCTACCAAGAATCATATTCTGTTCATGAATAATAATCTTTAACCCGAATACTTTTGCAGCAAGGATAACTGGTACAGTAGGATAACCTCCAAACCCAATAACTAATTTTGGTTTGAATTTTTTTATCCATATCAATGAAGATACAAAACCAAACAGTAATCTAGCGAATACTAATGGCCACTTATATATTCTCTCATTGGTGAAGGAGGCAGATGAAACCTCTTTAATATTATCTAGCTTGAAGCCCTTTATTAAGCTTTCAACCCTCCTGTCGGTTAGAAGATAAACATTACAGCCCTGAGAATCGAGCTCTAGTGCAACACTTTGCGCCCCATGAAGATGTCCCCCAGTTCCACCGGCTGCTAATAATATATTTTTATTTACACCATTCATTAGTTAAAATTGTATCCCCGAATAATTGTATTCTGTTTTTTCTTGCTCAGCCCTAGGATTATTTTTTTTGGTCAAAGATAAAAACATTCCCATACATATCCCTAATGCCATTATTGAAGATCCTCCATAAGAGATGAAGGGAAGTGTCATGCCTTTGGCGGGAACTAAGCTTAGATTAACAGCCATATGAAATAATGTTTGAAGTCCAAAAATTAATAGTAATCCTGAAGCAGCGAGTTGATTAAAATAATTTCTAATCCCTAGGATCTTTGAAAACCCTCTCATTATTAAAAATCCATAAACAAAAATAATTAATAAAATAATAAATAAGCCACCCTCCTCTGCGACAGCAGCAAAAATAAAATCTGTATACGCATCAGGTAAGTTATACTTCATCCAACCCTCTCCAATACCTTGGCCAAAAAGTCCGCCATTTTCAAATGCATCTATTGCAGACGATATTTGAGTTGGTCTAGTGTCCAATGATTCCGTTTTAAACCATACGTTTAGCCAATTATCAACTCGTAAAGATACATGTGAAAAGTTAAAATATAGAAAAATAAATCCTAAGATAACTGAGGAAACCAAACCAATGACAATTTTCCAAGGAAGACCATTAAAAAACATGAGTCCCATAACCGTTAGGACTATAAGAACTATTTGACCTATGTCCGGCTGCTGCAATAAAAGAATAACGGTTAATGATATTAGAAAGAGTGGAATAAGCTGTATCCACTTATTATTTTCGATTTGAGATCTAGCCAAAAACCAAGCAATGACAACAATTAAAGATGGCTTTAAAAATTCGGAAGGCTGAATGGTGAAACCAAAAAAGGGTAACCACCGAGATGCACCTCCGCTACTAATCCCTATAATTAACGTTAAAAAGACTCCAATTAAACTCATAAAAAAAATTAACAATGATAATTTTCTTGTGATATGTGGAGATAAAATAGAAATGAAAATCAAAAAAAACAAAGACACACAGCAATAAATAAGATGCCTTGTGAGAAAAAAATATGTATCGGCCTTTATGCTTATAGCTTCAGCAGGACTCACTGCTAGAGAAAAGAATAAACCAATACAGCCAAGAATAATTAATCCGAAGAGCATCCATCTATCAACAGTGTACCACCACAAGCCAACTGGCCCCATATTATTTCTAGAAATTCTTAGCATTTAATTTTTCATCTCAATTAACGATAGGGCAGTTTTTGAAAATATATCCCCCCTTTCCTCATAACCATCAAATTGATCATGAGAGCTACAGCCAGGGGAAAGGACAATGCTCCCACCCCCAGCCTTTTTTGCAGCTTTATATGCTGCCTCTAGGGCTAAAGTTAAGCTTTTAAAAATTAATGGTTTCTTAACTTCAGGTGTTAATGAAAGTAATTTCACTGCGGCAGACCCTATTAAAAAAACTCGCTTAAGGTTATCGGAATCTAAATTAATTTTTGATAAATCATTACCTTTATCATCCCCCCCTCCAATCCAAAAAATATTTTTATTTAGATCAAAGGCCATATTTGTTGCCGAAGGATTAGTTGCCTTTGAGTCATTAATAAACCTTATCTTTCCAGTATCATAAATTAACTCCATTCTGTGCTTTAATCCTTTAAAATTATTAAACCCATTTAAGATAGAGCTATTTGATATATTAAGAATTTTTAAAGTTTCCCATATTGCATTTAGGTTTTTTGAGTAATACCTTTCATCAAGAAAGTTACTGGATTCCTTGAGAACTATTTTTTTTGATAGAAACTTATTTTTAGAAACAGTCTCAGTATGTTTATCAGTATTGCATATTATAGAGTAGTCATTAGAATCTTGGTTACAAAATATCTGACTCTTAATATTTCTATACTCCTCAATAGTAATGTGCTTATCTAAATGATCTTCAGATATATTCAATAAGATTGCTATCTCAGGTTTAATATTTTTTGTTAATTCAAGCTGAAAAGATGAAACCTCTATAATGTATATAGTCTTTTCTGTACCCGGCTTCAGACTAAGGATTGGTATTCCGATGTTACCAGCCAACCTCACATCAAATCCTTCATTTTTTAAGATCTCATGTAGTAACGTTACAGTAGAAGATTTACCATTTGTTCCAGTTACGGCAATCATCTTCCCAGAAGGAAAAATTATACCCCTACCCTCTTCAAATAAAGAAATATCACTCATCAACTTAGTTTTTTTACAATTAAAATTTTTTGTTTTTTTATTATTATTTAAATTTAGGCCAGGGGAAGGAAAAAAATAATCCAGTTTATCCCATGGCCATTTTATTGGATCCATTACTACCTGATGGCTCCTTGAATACTGGCTTCTTAGATTAGCACTATCATCCCATAGATAAATTTCAGCTCCACTAGAATCCAATGCTTCATTAATGGATTTCCCAGTTAGCCCAAGACCATAAATACCAACTTTTTTTGAATTAAATTTTTTTAAATTAATCATTTCACCTCACCTTAAGGGTAGCCAGTCCTATGATTGCTAATATTAAGGAAACAATCCAAAACCTTATTACTACTGTTGCTTCAGACCACCCCTTTTGTTCATAATGATGGTGTAATGGAGCCATCATAAAAACTCTTCTTCCTGTTAGTTTATATGACGAGACCTGAATAATCACAGAAGCCGCCTCTAAAACAAAAATACCGCCAATAATAAAAAGAACGATTTCATGTTTAACTGAAATAGCCACAGAAGCTAATAATGCGCCAAGAGACAGTGAGCCAGTATCCCCCATAAAGATCATAGCCGGAGGAGCATTAAACCATAAAAATCCTAACCCAGATCCAAAAAGGGCTGCGCATATGACAGTTAGTTCTCCAGCACCAGGAATAAATTGAATATAAAGATAATGTGAAAAAATATAATTACCTGCCAAATACGCTATCAATCCCATAGATGATGCAGTTATCATAACTGGAATAATAGCAAGCCCATCAAGACCGTCAGTTAGGTTCACGGCGTTAGAGGTTCCAACTAGAACACAAAGAGAAAATAATACAAAAACCCAATTATAAACCGCCCATGGAGATTTTAAAAAAGGAAGAGAAATAGAATAATTTATAAATTCAGGAACACTATTAATAATTAAATATATTACAGACAGGGAAATTAAAATTTGGAAAATTAATTTAATTTTCCACAACACTCCATCAGATGAAGAATTTAGAATCTTCTTCATATCATCAATAAAACCAAGAATTCCAAAACTCAAAGTTGAATACAGCACAATCCAAATAAAATTATTTTCTAGGTCTGACCAAATTAGTGTACTTACGATCAAAGAGAGGAGTATTAAAATTCCTCCCATAGTTGGTGTACCTTTTTTACTTAATAGATGTGACGGAGGTCCGTCAATTCTTATTGGTTGTCCTTTTTTTTGTTTATTCTCCATAAACTTTATGAATCTTGGCCCCACAATAAGACAAATCGATAGCGAAGTTAAAATAGCACATACCGACCTAACGGTTAGGTAATTGAATATTGCTAATCCAGGAATATCTGAAAAAAAATTATTTAAAAAATATAAAACCATTATATAATTTTCCTTTTTAAATTTTCTTCATTTAGAGAATTGAGAACTATTTTTATTCCGCTTTTATATGACCCTTTAATCAGTATTATATCATTTTTTTTAATTTTTTTTATCAAAGGCTTAATTATATCCCTTGGGTTACTTGAATAGTAACCCTTTTTATCAATAGAAAGGCTATTCCAAAGATTAAGCATCTCACTACCAGCACAAAAAACTGAATTAATATTAGACTTATTGATAACTGATGCCATCTCGCTGTGAAAGAATTTTGATAATTTTCCCAACTCAAACATATCTCCTAATATTATAATTTTATTTTTGAATTCCAAAAAATTAATCTCGGACAAAAGATTTATTGAGGCCATAATGGATTCTGGGTTAGCATTATAACTTTCATCAATAACCTTAATCCCCTTACCCATCACGCAATAATTGCTAATATTCCCGCGACCTTTTATAGGCTCGAATTTTAATAACTCTTTTATGATGATTTTTAGATCAACGTTTAATTCATTACAGATACCGATTACAGCTAAAGAATTCATTGCCATATGCTTACCTGGTATATTTAAATTAAAAGATATTTTTAATGATTTAATTAATACATCAATCAATGATAAATTAAGAAAATATTGATATTTTTTTAAAGAAAAATTAGAATCCCTTCTATCGCCGAAGTAAAATATTTCTATATTTTTCTGTTTTAAAGTTTTTTTAATTGATTCGCTTATTGACAATTGATCATGAAATAAAATTTTTCCATTTATAGTTACGCCGTCTATTATTTCAAGTTTAGCATTTTCAATTCCCTTTTTAGAATCAAAAAATCCTATATGAGCATTACCAACATTATTAATTAATGCAATATTAGGCTTAACCAACTTACTCAAAAAGGAAATTTCGCCTGGATGATTCATTCCAAGCTCATAAATAGAAAAGTCTGAGTCACTCGGCATTCGGGCCAAAGATAATGAAACGCCAATTTTATTATTATAAGATGCTTCGGAATAATGCAGCTT
>Ga0114997_10003415_pt1 | contig 12491 bp, 10 predicted proteins | sample ArcticOcean_MG_C_2_FD_87045 | JGI IMG/M metagenome (GOLD analysis project Ga0114997, IMG submission 87045) | Marine microbial communities from western Arctic Ocean - ArcticOcean_MG_CB4_136 | ecosystem: Environmental > Aquatic > Marine > Oceanic | place: Arctic Ocean: Canada Basin | collected... | reverse complement strand
ATTTAAAATTTTTTATTATTTTTCTAATATTATTATCTTCTATTATTTTCTACGAAGTTATTTCTGTAGATAATAGATATATTAATAGGTCAACAATAAATATAGATGTTAATAATATAAGAAATCCTCAAATAAAAAAAATCGTTAGAAAAATAGATTTATATGTCGGTTCTATTTATTTTAATTTAAGTAAAAAAAAGCAAGATGAATTTTATAGCCAAGATTTAGAGAGGTATAAAAGTCTACCTGAGGAGGAGGTTATTCTACCAGCCTCAGATAACTTAACAATATCAAATAATAAAAATTACAACAACTTAACAAACTGGAAAAGAAGTCATGGAAACCACTCTTCAAATAAATTCTCTAACTTAAAAAAAATAAATACAGAAAATGTTAAAGACTTAGATGTTGCATGGGTTCATGAGTTTGACAAAAAAGGTGATATTCCTGGAAATTTAATTTATTTTGACAAGACTATATATTTATCATCTACAGATAGATCGTTAGTTGCACTCAATGCTAAAGATGGTAATAAAATTTGGGAATATAAGACTCAAGGCATGGCAGCAAGACGTGGATTAATTTTTAATGAAGAAAATAAGTCAAAGATTTATTTTTGTGATCAGGGAAATCTAATAGCCCTGTATGCTTCTAATGGAAACGAAGTAAAAAAATTTGGAAAAAAAGGTAAAATAAAACTTAAAAAAAAATGTAATATAACTCCAGTTATAATTAATGATAAAATTATAATTGGAACATTTGAACCAGCTGTAGAAATTTATGATATTAATAAAGGTGAGCTTTTATGGAAATTTCTTTTAAAGAAAAAAAATAAAAAATATTTTAGATATGGTGGAAAAAGGTATGATTATTCAGGTGGTAACCCTTGGGGAGGGATTTCTGCTGATCTAGAGAGAGAAATTTTATATGTTACTACTGGTAATGCAGGTAGATTTTATGAAGGAACAACTAGACCTGGGAATAATAAATACGCTAACTCTATAGTTGCAATAGACATAAAGAATAAAAAATTACTTTGGGAATTTCAAGAAATAAAACATGATATTTGGAACTTAGATATAGCTTCTCCACCAATTTTAACTTCAATTAAAAGAAAAGATATGCAGATTGATGTTGTTGTTGTCCCAACTAAGTTTGGCAATACTTTAGTTTTAGATAGGCTTACTGGAAAAAGCATCTTTGGTTATACTAATAAAAAAGTACCACTTTCTTCAGTGCCTGGAGAAAAAACTTCTTTTTATCAAAAAGTATTTGATTTGCCTGAACCATTTTCAAAGCAATATTTTAAGAATAGCGATATAACAAATTTATCCATAGAAAGCCAAGAGCATGTAATAAGCCAGATTAAAGATTCTACTTTTGGATTTTTTGTACCACATTCAATCAATAAAAAAAATATTGTATATAAAAGTGGTGCACAATGGATGGGAGCTAGTATTGATAACAGAAGTGGCATCATGTATGTACCCTCTAACGACATACCAAATTTAATTTGGTTAAAAAAAACAAAAAAAAAATATACTTATTATGAGTATGGAATGAATACAAAATTATTAGAAGATCACCTTGGGTATCCTGGATCTAAGCCTCCATGGGGAAGCTTAACAGCAGTAAATTTGAATACTGGAAAAATAATTTGGAAAGTGCCCTTTGGTGAATATAAAGAACTATCAAAGAAAGGTATTCCTATCACAGGGACTTACAACTATGGAGGGGCTACAGCTACGGCTGGAAACTTAGTTTTTGCAACCGGTACCTTAGATAACAAGTTAAGAGCATTTGATTCTAGAAATGGTCAAGAGCTATGGAGTTATACACTACCATTTTCAGGTTCAAGCCCTCCTACAGTTTATGAATATAATAATGAGCAATATATCTTGGTTTCATCGACAGGGGCCATTTCCTTGAGAAAAGCTTACCCAGGTAAATTTAAACCTGGAAATAAAATTTATGCATTCAAGTTAAAAAAAAAATCTAATAAAAAAAATTAAGATTAATTTTTAGATTTACTTATCAAAATAATCTCTGCGTGATCTTCTATATTTTCACCAGTATCTGTCAAAAGTACAATACTGCCGTTGTCTAATACTGATATATCTCTTATTCTTTTATTGATTGGTATATATTCTAAATAAAGAACTGAGTTATTTTTGTAATTATAAACAAAGCGTGCCAATTTCTGGCTTGCCAAAGAGGAGACAATAATATTTTTATTCCATTTTTTAAAATATTCATTTTCATAAACAATAAGATTAGACACACCAAACGAATTACCCCATGAAAATATTGGTTTTGCATAATTATTATGAGTATTGTTAGATTTGTCTATTGGCCATACTCTGGAGCTTTTATTATTGCTTTTGTCTACTTCTTTTTTGTAAGCATTATATGAATTGTAGTTTGTACCAAAGGTTGCATAAGGCCATCCATAATTATTATCTTTTTTGATTAAATTGACCTCATCACCTCCACGTGGACCATGTTCCGTCGAAAAAATATTATTATTTTTGTCAATATAAAGTCCTTGTGGATTCCTATGACCATAGCTAAAAATTTCATGTTCTTTATTATTAATATTTATTTTTAAAATTTTTCCATAATCATTATCTAAGTCTTGACTTAATATGGGTCCATTCACTCCATCAGCATAAAAATCACCTATAGATAATAAAATATTTTCATCATCAAGCTTAACAATTCTACCACCAGCAGATGCAGCAGCAAACTTGGGTTTTTTAGTTAAATTTATAGACAAACACATTTCTGATGTAAAAATTTTTTTCCATACAGAAATTTTTAGAATATCTTCATTTAAAATTTCCGAAAGATATACAGCTAAATTATAGCAATCCTTATCATTGTTATAATTAAGTGAGCTTATTAATAAAACCTTATTTTCAAAAGATTTAAATTCTTCAATTAAAACATCTTTTACACCAAAAAATAATCTAGCTTTGTTTCCTAATATCGGCTCGTTTTGTTGTACGAACTTATCTTTATTATTATTAATTTTATTAAGTGATAACGAAATAAAATCATATTTACTTTGATCATCAATGTTCTTTTGAAGTTGAAAAAAGTCTAGGTCACCAGAGATATAATAAATCTTTTCACCAATTGTCTCTATACCTCCATACTTTGAGTAGACAGGAGTTTTAATCTTTTTTAAATTTAATGGATAATATGCGGTATTAATTATTTTATCTTGATCTAAAATTTTATCTGGTTTTAGTTTATCTTTAAGTGCCTGAACTTTATCAGAGTTTTCAAAAGTCCATACAATTGTAATTAAAACTGTAAGAAACCAAAGAAACAAAAAAATAAAAATTTTCTTATTTAACATATTTAGTAAACATATAATTATTAAGATTAATGTTAGGCAGAAATATTTTTATTAATATCACAATTTTGAATTATTAATTTATAAATTTTGATTTAAATATTTTAAATATAGTTTAAATTAATTAATATCAAAAATTTAAATATATCAAAGTGAATAATATAGCTATAATAATTCCAACCTATAATGAATTAGAGAATATAGAAAAATTAATTTTAGAAATAAAAAAAAAAGTACCAGAATCAAAAATATTCATAATCGATGACTCAAAAACACAAGAAATAGGAGAACTAATAAAGAGAAAAAATATCAAAGTAAGTTATTTTCATAGAGAGAATGAATCAGGACGAGGTTCTGCTGTTATTTATGGGCTTAACAAAGCTATAAAAGAAAACAAGTATCAAATTTTTATTGAGATGGATGCAGATTTTTCTCATGACCCAAATGAATTACTTAGAAATATAGATTTTTTTATCAATAAAAAATTAGATTTATTAATTGCAAGTAGGTACTTACCAGGGAGTAAAATAATAAATTGGAGTTTATCCCGAAGAGTTTTATCCAAGATGTCAAATTTTCTTGCAAGAAATCTATTAAAGATTCCATTAAAAGATTTTACAAATGGCTTTAGAATTTATTCTTCTCGTTCAGTAGAAAAAATTATTTTATCATGTGGAAATATTGGAGATGGATTTATCCTCTTATCAGAAATTATTGTAGTAATAAAAAATAATTATATGAAAATTGATGAAATAAAAACCAATTTTATTAATAGAGAAAGAGGAGAGAGCTCAGTAAATTTTAAGTTAATTATTGCATCACTTTATGGGATTATTAAACTAGCGATAATTAAAAAAAATTTAAAATAATCTTCTAATAATAAATTTTAAATTTCATTAATCTTAAGAAGTTTATTTTCTAGTAAATTTAATTTTTCTTCAGAAATTGGATCTACATGAATACCAATAAAAAAACCTCTTTCCTCAACATCTTGAGATCCATTAAATATTTTTTTATCTTTATTAAGCTCATATAGTTTTATAGAGGGCTGATTTAAAAAATTTCCACTTATAATTGGTCTAGTCTCAACTCCATTTTTATTTAAAAATGATAAAAATTTATCTTTCTTTTTTTTGTATTTATTATTAATTAATATAGGTAATCCAAACCAGCTAGGATCTAATTTTTTTATAGGATCTATAAAGGTAAATTGATTTTTCCATTTTTTAGAATTTGTCAGTTTATTAATTATTTTAATTCTATTATTAAATCTTATCTTTTTAAACTTGTTTAATCTTTTAAACTGGTTAAAGCCAATAGCTGCTGATACCTCAAGTGGCCTTAAGTTAAAACCTGAATTTATAAAATTGAAATTATTTTTTTTATTCCTTAGGCCTCTGTCCCACCCATGTGCACGCAGAGAATGAATTATTTCATAATTATTTTTATCATTGCATATTATCATTCCACCCTCACCAGCAGTTATTTGATGTGAATAATAAAAAGAAAATGTACCAAAATCTCCAAAGTTTCCTAGGTATTTTTTATCAAATTTTGAGCCTAAGGATTCGCATGTATCTTCAATTAAATATAATTTATTTATTTTTATTATATGCATTAATTCATCCATATTTGTAGAGTTGCCTAGTACATGAACACCCATAATTGCTTTAGTTTTTTTACTAATTTTTTTTTTTAAATCTGGAATTGATATATTTAAAGTTTGAGGATCAATATCAACAAACTTTGGAGTCAAACCCGCCTGAACTATCGGCCATAAAGATGTTGACCAGCATAGAGATGAAATTAAGCACTCATCACCTTTTTTAAGTTTATCTTTCTTTAAAGGGTTTATTAATGCAAAAGTTGCTAATAAATTCGCAGAGGATCCTGAATTTACCATTAAAGCATATTTAGATCCTATGAATTTAGCAAATTCTTTTTCAAATTTTTTAGTTATCTCAGACATGGTAATTTTCTTTGTTAAAAGGACCTCAATTCCTTTTATTATATCTTCATTTGAAAATGAGTCTGGTGATAAACGATAGATATTTTTTGAGCTCTTTTGCTCTTTTTTGATTAGTTTGTTTATAAATGCTTTAGCAGATTTTTTCATTATAGTTTTATTTTTTAACTTCTATATTATATATTAATTAAAAATCATTATTTAAATGAAAATTATCAAAAAAAACATTTATTTTTTTTTATTCTTAGGATTATCGCTATGTCTGAGTACTTTTTGTTGGAAATTAATTAATTTACCCTTATCAAATAATGAGATTGTTGGTTATTACTCCATAAATAATTCTAATTCATTAAATGATATAGTTGGATATTTAATATTTATAACTATTCCAATTTTATTTTATTTTATTTGGCAACTATTTATTGAAAAAAAAAAAATGAAAGACTTTTTATTAAATATTAAATTTAATAATAATGTTAATAATAATACTGATACTGATGTAAAAATTTATGTTTTATTTTCATTATTTATTTTTTTTATCATTTTGGAATTTTTATCAATTCAATTTTCAATTAAAGAAACTGATTTGTATCATGAAGGTGCAAGGTTAAGCTCAGCTTTCAAAAGTAATTTAGACGGATCTCTATGGTCTGGATCTTATATTTCTACAGGTATTATTCATGAAGTGCTAGGACCTAAATTGATATGGAAAATTTTCAACCAAGAAAGTGTAGGTCTATTGAGATTTTTAGATATTATTTATGTTTTTGTTACAAAATTTATATTAATTTTTTTAAGTTTAGAACTATCAAAAAATACAAATTTTAATTCCTTTTTTAAAAATTTATTTTTTCTATTTTTGACGATAATTTTTTTAACATGTATTGATTATAGCTCCTCTTATAATAATGGATCATCAGCTAATTTAATTAAGTTTAGAGAAATTCCAATTCTTTTAACTTTATTATTTTTTATGAGAAGTTTAAAAAATATAAATCAGCTATATTTACCTTATGCTTTCATAGGTTTTTTGAGTGTATTTACATTTTTTTGGAGCATCGATAGAGCAATAGTTTTAAATATAATAGTGTTTTTCATAATTATTTTTTTAATAATAAATAAGAATTATAAAAATATTATAACAATTTTTTTATCTTGTATTTTTTTTTGGTTTTGTTTTAATCTATTCTTTAAAGAAGAGTTCTTATTCTTTGTTTCAAATACGGTTAGTATTTTGAGAGAAATGTCAGAAATTAATGGATTTATTCATCCAATACCTTTCAGCGATGGTGCTAATGCAACAAGGTCTACAAAAACTATTCTATTAATTTTGATATGTTTGTTAATCTCGTTTAGTTTTTTCTTCAAAAAAAAAAATAACCTGTCCTACAAATTCAAAATATCTTTAACAGCAATCAGTTTAACTGCTTTTTTTAGCTATTTGTATGCTTTAGGAAGAACTGATTATACCCATCTAAAACAAGTTTTAGGTTTTCCAATATTTTTTTTAAGTTGCTATTTATTATTTTATCTTTTTCACTTTATTCATAAAAAATATACTTTTTATAATCATGATGATAAAAATTTTTTAATTTTATTTATTCCTTTAATTTCATTATTTCTTATCAATTTTAATATTGATTATTCAAAGATAATTAGTTTTAAAAGTAGATTTGTTCAATATATTAAATTAGATGATAGAAATTTTTTGTCAAAAACAGATGAGGACTTTGTTAGACAGACCTCTTCTTTAATTAAAGATGAAAAATGTATACAATTGTATACCAATGATGCTGCATTATTATATTTTTTAAAAAAACCTAATTGTACAAAATATTATTTTGTATGGATAATAGGTTCTAAAAAAAATCAAATAGATTTAATTAATAAACTGAATAACACAAATTTCATAATCAAAAATGGAACTACTGACAAAAATATGATTTTACATAAATGGGGAATACCCTTAGACATTAAATATCCTTTATTGAGTGATTACATTAATAATAATTTTAGAAATGAATTAATTATCGGGAGTAGAAAAATACTTATTAGATGATGCGAACTATTTTAAAATATTACATATAGTTTAATAAATAACTGCTCTAGCAGAACCTAGGCTGTCTACTTTTCCAACATACAATCCTTTTCCTAAAATAGGAACAACGCCAACGGTTGAACCTGTAAAAACATAAAAATCTTTATTTAGATTAATTTTATCTTTCTTTAGTTCATTAAGAACAAAACGAAGTGCATTTAATGGATTTACATAAACTGTATTAGTGTTGCCATTTACACTTTGTTTAATTTTTTTGTTAGTAATATTTGTCTTTAGGTTGCTAATATTAATTTTTCTAAATCTTTTTTTTTTTCCAATTAAAAATTTTACATTGGCTCCAAAGTCACTACACAAATCTCCAAAGCTTGTTATACCTTTTTTATTTTGTCTGTAGCCAATAACCTCAATACAAGGTGCCATATAAGAAATATATTTAGCAACATTTTTCATTGTGATTAACTCTTTAGATGAAAAAAATTTTTTCTTCACTAGGTAGCAAACTTCTAGTTCAATTCCTAAGGTTGATTTATTAATCTTTACTTTTTGACCACTCTTTATAAAATTTTTTTGAAATATTGAAGCATAAAAAGGTTTTTTTTCTTTAAATTTTTTCATTACAGGTATTCCTGTTCCAGCTGCTTTAAACCCAATTATTGGATCAGAAATTTTACTTTCACATAATTTTCTTAATTTTTGAGCCTCACTTAATTTTTTTGTGTATTTTAATGGAAGAGATTTGATTATTTTATTTTTTAAAAATGCCTTAACAAGTTTGTCTGATAGTATTTCAATTTCTGGTTTCATAATTTTATAATGGTTTAAAAATAAAGTTATTGAATAAGTTTAAATTACTTAATGTGCTGGTTTCATTTAAACGATTATCTTTAAAATAAAAAGAATTATATCCTAAGGAATTAATATATTTCAAGGTATCAGCAACTTTTTTTTGGGTATATTGCTCTTCAATTTCAACTAGTAATGTGGGTTTATTCCTCTGGATAGTGTTTTCAGATCCTTTAATCACTTCAGTTTCATGACCCTCTACATCAATTTTAATAAAAGAGATTTTATTAGTAAAATTAAAACTATCTAATTTTTTACTTTCAATATCAAAGGACTCAAATTCATCAATATCATTTTTAGTATGAATTGATGCCCTGCCCATTTGAAAATACTCTTCATAATTTTCTTTATTATAATTTTTATTTCTAATTGGAATCTTTAACGACATTATCTCATCTTTATTTGAAAGTGCATTATTATAAAACTCAATATTCTTAATAATCTTTTTTAAATCTTTTTCTATATTATCAAATAATATTGGGTTTGGTTCAAATGCGTGAACTAGTTTTGAGTATTTTGACATTTCGTAGGAATAAACACCTCTGTAAACACCTACATCTATTGAATCTGTATTTGGAGTTATAAAGCTTTTTACTAATTTTATTTCCTCCTCATCATTATTTTCAATTGATCTTTCAAGTCTTTTTTTTAATAAATAGCTCTGAGGGAAAAAATTTTTTTTAATAAAAAATTCTATTTCTTTATTGTATTTAATTCTCATTTTATGCCTAATATAGTTTTAGGATCCAATCTTGTTCCAAACCAATTTAATCTTATATCTAAATGAGGACCAGTTGATCTACCACTAGTTCCAATAGTACCTACAATATCACCTTTTTTTATATGATCTCCTTTGTTTACAAAGATTTTATCCATATGCATGTATAAAGTTGAGATACCATGACCATGATCAAAGATTAATGTAGCACCGGTATAAAATAAATCTTTTTCAGCTAAAGTTACAATACCATTATTCATTGCTTTTATTGGGGTTCCTTTTTGCTGAGCAAAGTCTAAACCATAATGAGGCCATTTAGGAATACCATTCAAAATTCTTTGACTACCATAAACACCTGTAATTATTGCATCATCAACTGGGATAATAAATTTTTCTTTAAAAAAAGATAAATCACTATCAATTTTTCTAGCCTCTCCAATTAACTTATTTTCTCTTTTTATTCTTGCATAAAATTCTTCAGGAGGTGTAACTTTTTTTTTAGGAAGACCTTCAATTTTTTGAATATTATATTTTCTTTTTTGAATACTCTTAACAATTTTTTTATTATCTTCTGTAATTATAATGTCGAATTTTCTATCTTTTTCAATTCCAAAAGCAAAATACCCATCTTTAGAAATTTTTACTATTTTTTTATCTATAGTGATTTTTGAATCGGGTTTAGTTTTACCAATTATAAAATGTCCCTGAATAAATTTACCCTTAAATTCTATAGCAGCTACCTCACTGAATGTGAAAAATATTAAAATGAGTAAGAATTTATTTATTATTTTGCTGTCCATCCACCATCAATAATTATATTGGTTCCAGTTATCATAGAAGCTGCATCAGAAGCCAAATAAGTAATTGCTGTCGCTACATCACTTTCTGTTGCAATTCTTCCAAGTGGTATGTTACTTAAAGCATACTTATTAAAATCTTTATTTGCTAGATATTTTTTAGCCCTTGGTGTTGCAACAAAAGTAGGGCAGACGCTATTAACTCTTATATTGGATTTAGCTAAATCTACAGCCATGCCTTTTGTTAAACCTTCTAGACCAAATTTGGTCATACTATAAACAGTTCTATTAGGACCCGCTACAAGACCAAACATTGAAGAAGTGTGAATTATAGAGCCACCTAATTTTTTTCTATTTCTCAGTTTTAACATTTTGTCAGTACAAAGTTTAGCTATATTAAAAGTAGCTTTAGTATTTATATTTAATAAAGTTTCTAAAGATGATTTTTTAACTTTTAAAAAGGGTTCTGGTAAATTTGTTCCAGCATTATTAACAAGAACGTCAATACGTTTTAAGTTTTTAATAATTTTGCTAATTTTTTCATAGTCACTAACATCACACTCAATACATTTAATTCTATTCTTTAATTTTTTTTTTAAAGAGTAGAGGTCTTTTGTGTTTCTCCCAATGGCTATTATAGAGGCACCAACCTGATGCATAGCAATTGCAGTTGATCTGCCAATGCCTTTTGTAGCACCAGTAATTAGTGCCGTCTTATTCTTTAGATTTATATCTTTTAAAAATTTAACCATTATTTAGCTGTCCATCCCCCATCAACCATAAATGATGTACCAGTAATAGAACTAGAGCTATCTGCAGCTAAAAAAGCTACAGCAGTTGAAATGTCATCTTCTTGGGCGACTCTGCCAAGTGGTATATTTTCTAATACCTGTTCTTTAAATTTTTTATTTTTAAAAAAATTTTTAACCATAGGAGTTTCAACAAAAGTAGGGCACATACTATTAACTCTTATATTATATTTTCCTAACTCTAGAGCCATTCCTCTAGTTAATCCTTCAACACCAAATTTTGTCATGTTGTAAACACTTCTTATGGGCGCACCAACTCTTCCAAGTTGAGATGACATATTAATAATTGAACCACCAACTTTTTTTCTAGACTTTAGCTCAACCATTTTTTGAGAGCACATCTGGGCAACATTAAAGGCAGCCTTCATATTTAGTTCAACTAAATATTCCATATTTTCTTTTTTAACTTTTGTAAAATGTTCTGGTCGATTGTTTCCAGCGTTATTAACTAATATGTCTAATCGTTTAATTTTTTTTAGAATGTTTTTAAATTTATTTACATCAGTAATATCACATTCGAATTTTAAACAGGATCCTTTAGTTTTTTTAATTAATTTTTCAACTTTTTTTAAGTCTGATAAAGTTCTACTAATAATAATAACCTTAGCCCCAGCTTCGGCTAAAGCAATTGCACATGCTTTTCCAAGGCCTTTTCCAGCACCTGTAATTAAAGCTGTTTTATTTTTTAGATCTATTTTTTTAAACATTAAAACATTAGTGTTTTTATATCAGTATATATTAATTGTAGAGCAACGATTAAGATTGCAAGCAATCCAAACCAAGCTATCCACTTATATTCATTAATCCATTTTGATATTAAATTTGCAGCAGTAGCCATTAATATTATTGATAAAGCTAATCCAAAAATTAATAAAATATAATGATTTCCAGCAGCGCCTGCCACACCTAAAACATTATCCAAACTCATCGTAAAATCAGCAAGTAAAACTGTCCATATAGCTTTCATGAAACTTGAATTATCTACTTTAATATCTTCATCACCTGTCTGACCTTTGATCACATCTGTGTAGAGTTTGTAGACTATATAAAGAAGAAGCAATCCACCTATCAGTCTTAATCCTGTTATTTGTAATAAATAAGCAGTTAACATGGTTAAGACAATTCTTAAAATTACTGCTCCACCAATTCCCCAAAAAATTATCTTTTTTCTTTGCTCAACTGGAAATTTAGAAGCTACCATTCCAATTATAATTGCATTATCTCCTGCTAAAACTAAATCTATGAATATAATTTGACCTAAGATAACAAGTTGTTCTGGTTCAAATAATTCTGAAAACATCAGCTGCTTAATATCATATCCGCACCTTTTTCTGCAATCATTATTGTAGGAGCATTAGTATTTCCAGAAGTAATATTAGGCATAACAGAAGCGTCAATTACTCTTAAGTTTTCAATTCCGTGAACTTTTAATTCATCTGATACTACTGAATTCTCATCATTACCCATTTTACAAGTTCCTACTGGGTGAAATATTGTTTGTGCATAATTACTTGCTGCTTTCACTAATTCCTCATCATCTTGGATATTGGCACCAGGTCTAAATTCTTCAGGTTCATATTGTTTGAATTCATTGCTCTCTAAAACAATTTTTCTAATTAATCTTAAACCTTTAGCGGCAACTATCCGATCCTCATCACTTGAAAGATAATTCATCTTAATCTTTGGGTTTTCTCTGCTGTCTTTACTTATAATATTAATTTCACCTTTACTTGTTGGTCTGATGTTTGCAACGGTAGGGGTGAATGCGGCAAAATCATGTAAATTTGAACCACCCAATTTATCTGTACTAATTGGCTGAACATGAAATTGTAAATTAGGAGTTTCTTTAGATGAGTCACTTTTTGCAAACCCACAAAGTTGACTAGCACCCATAGTCATTGGACCACTTCTTAAAAAAACATATTCCATTCCAATCAT
>Ga0114997_10003414_pt1 | contig 12492 bp, 11 predicted proteins | sample ArcticOcean_MG_C_2_FD_87045 | JGI IMG/M metagenome (GOLD analysis project Ga0114997, IMG submission 87045) | Marine microbial communities from western Arctic Ocean - ArcticOcean_MG_CB4_136 | ecosystem: Environmental > Aquatic > Marine > Oceanic | place: Arctic Ocean: Canada Basin | collected... | reverse complement strand
GTTAAAGCAATAGAAATTATTGAAGAAAAAAAAATAGGAAAAAAAAAAATAAACTTCAGGTTAAAAGATTGGGGTGTTTCTCGGCAACGATATTGGGGATGTCCTATACCAGTTGCATATGATGAAAATAATGAAATAATTAAAGTACCCGAATCTGAGCTTCCTATTATTTTGCCCGAAAACATAAATCTAAATACAAAAGGAAATCCCCTTGATCATCAAATTAATTGGAGACAAACAACTATTAACGGAAAAAAATGTTTAAGGGAGACCGATACTTTGGACACATTTGTTGATTCATCATGGTATTTCTTAAGATTTTGCTCTTCAAAAAATGAAGTGTCTGGATTTGATATTGAAGATGTTAATTATTGGATGCCTGTTGATCAATACATAGGAGGAGTTGAACACGCAATACTTCATCTACTATATTCGAGATTTTTTATGCAAGCTTTAGGTTATAATAACGATACATTTAAAATACCTGAACCCTTTAAGGGATTATTCACACAAGGAATGGTGTGTCATGAGACTTATAAAGACATAGATAATAAATGGAAATCTCCAGAAGAGGTATTTTCTGAGGATGGAAAGAATTTTTTTAATAAGGAAAAACCAAAAGAAAAAATTAAAGTTGGACCAATTGAATCAATGTCAAAATCAAAAAAAAATACAATTGATCCTGAATCGATTATAGAAAATTATGGAGCAGATGCTGTAAGGTTTTTTATTTTATCTGATAGTCCACCAGAAAAAGATGTTCAGTGGTCTGATCAAGGAATGCAGGCAGCCTATAAATTTATCCAAAAATTTTGGACAATCCATAATAAAATTAAAAATAAAATTTTGGCTGACAAAGTTGATGAGAAAAATAAAAATCTACTTAATGAATTTACAAATATAATGATTCATAAAATAAAAAAAAATTTAGAAAATTTTCATTATAATGTAATTATTGCAAACCTGCATGAGACCTATAATTTTCTAAGTAAAAATTTAGTTAACTTTGATGACTCGAAAAACTTAATGGAAAATTACTCGAAGATATTGATGGTAATGTTGCCAATTTTGCCACACATGTCTTCAGAGGGCCTTCAAGATATTGATTGCAAAGAAGAACTAAGGTGGCCTCAAATAGATAAGAAATACCTCTTAAAAGAAAAAGCAAAAATTGTTATTCAGATTAATGGAAAAAAAAGATCCCTTATTGAAACGATAATGGATGAAAATGAAAAAAATATACTCAATGAGATTAAAAAGGATGAAAAACTTAACAAATTTATCCAAAATAAAATTATACTAAAAACGATATATATTAAAAATAAACTTTTAAATATAATTATAAAATGATTAAGAAAATTACTATATATTTCATTGCTATAATATTTTTATCAAACTGTGGTTTTAAACCGATATATTTAAATAATGAAGTTAATTTTTATTTGTCTAAGATTGAGGTATCGGGAGAAAAATCAATTAATAATCAAATTGCAAGTAGTTTAAAAATTTATAAGAATAAAAAAAATAAAGATAATAAATTTTTTATAAATGTCAGCTCTACTAAAGAAAAGAAAATAGTAGCAAAAGATTCAAGGGGAAATGCTTCGTCATTTAAATTAACAATAAATTCTCAAATAATGGTCGTGAAAAATGACAAGGTAGAAAAGAGTAAAGAATTTTCGGAAGAGTTCATTTATAATAATAGTAATAAAAAATTTGAATTGAAACAATATGAAAAAAACATTCAAGAAAACTTAACAAATAAAATAATCGAAGATATAATTCTTTACCTTTACGAAAACTAAAATGATTTTAAAATCATATGAACTGAGTAAATTTGATTTTAACAAAGGAGATTTTTATCTTTTATATGGTGAAAATGACGGTTTTAAATATGAAATAATAAAATTTAAAATTGATAAAAGATACAATGAGAATATCTATAGATATGATGAAAAACAAATTTTAGATAATTTAGAAAATTTTTATAATACTATTTTATCAAGCTCTTTTTTTGAAAAAGAAAAATTAGTGATAATATCAAGAGCAACAGATAAAATTAAAAATATAATTGAAGAGATAGTTGAAAAAAATATTGATGATTTAAAGGTAGTTGTAATAAGTGGGGTCTTAGATAAGAAATCGAAATTGCGTAGTTTTTTTGAAAAACATAAAAAAATAGTATGTGTGCCATTCTATGCTGATAACGACCAAACATTGAATGTAATTATAAAAGATTTCTTAAAAATAAAAAAAATAACTGTTTCGCAACAAGCTATAAATTTACTTTTAGAAAGATGCAGAGGAAATAGACAGAGCTTAAAAAATGAAATGGAAAAAATCGAAAGTTTTATTTTAAATAAAAAAAATATAAATATAGAAGAAATATTAAAATTAACTAATTTATCTGAAAACTATAATGCAACAGAATTAATTGACAATTGTCTTGCTAAAAACCAGAAAAAAATAGCAACAATTTTAAATGAAAATAATTATTCAGTTGAAGATTGTGTAATGATTATACGGGTGTTTTTGTTAAAAGCTAAAAGGCTTTTAAAACTCCTGAGTTTATATCGTGAAAATAAAAACATAGATATGGTAATTTCTAGTTTTAAACCTCCAATATTTTGGAAAGAAAAAAATATTGTTAAACAACAAATAACAAATTGGTCAAAAAAAAATGTTGAGGATTTAATTTATGAGATTACTGAAATTGAACTTCTAATTAAAAAAAATTCGTCTAGCTCAATAAATATTTTATCTGACTTTATCATATCTCAGTCTGGCTAAATTAATAATTATTCTTAATTATTTCAATAATTTTATTTAGTTGGTCTAGATCTTTGTATTCAAACGAAATGAATCCAGTGTTGTTTTTTTTGTTTTTGATAAGGACGTTGATTCCAATTTTTTCAATTATTGAGGATTGTAAATGGTTTAAATTAGTACTATCAAAATTTTTTTTTACATTATTTTTTGATTTATAAATTTTAACTAAGTTTTCTGCCTGGCGCACAGATAATTTCTTTTCTATAATTTTGTTTGCAACATAAGTTATGTTCTCCAATCCGATTAAAATTTTAGCATGACCAGGTGTTAATTTATTTTCTTCAATAAATTTTAAAACTGCATCGGGCAAAGTTAATAACCTAAGACAATTAGATATATGGCTTCTGCTTTTCCCAATAAATTTTGCAACTTTTTCCTGATCATAAGAAAAGTCCTTAATTAAGCGTTGATATCCTTGAGCTTCCTCGATTGCATTTAAATCATTCCTTTGAACGTTTTCAACAATCGCAAATTCCAGTGATTTTAAATCATCTGCTTCTGTAATTACAACAGGCACCTCATGCATTCCTGCTTTTTGCGCTGAAATCCATCTTCTCTCACCTGCTATTATTTCATATTTAGATTTAGCTTCATTAGATTTTCTAACTATTATTGGCTGAATAATTCCACGCTCTTTAATGGAATTTGTAAGGTCATCTAAACTTTGTTGATCAAATACTCTTCTAGGCTGCAACTTGTTTCTCACCAAGTCTCCTATTAATAATTTATTTATATTTACTTCTATTTTTGTTTCACCAATTAATGATGAAAGACCTCTTCCCAATCCTTTTTTAATTTTTGTTGAATCCATTATGCTGTTGTGCCTACTTTTTCTTCTTGATTAATAAATTCATCTGTGAAGCTAAAATACGACTTACTACCTAGACAAGATTTGTCATAAACTAATACGGGCATTCCATGCGACGGGGCCTCAGATAGCCTAACATTTCTTGGGATTACAGTTAAATAAACCTTATCGTTAAAATAATCTCTGGCTTCCTTTTCTACCTGAGCTGAAAGTCTATTTCGCTTGTCATACATTGTTAGGAGAATTCCTCTAATCTTTAATGCAGGATTTAAATTTGCTTTTATCCTCTCTATTGTTTTCATTAGCTGCGTTAAGCCCTCGAGGGCAAAAAATTCTGTTTGAAGTGGCACTAAAAGTGAGTCTGAGGATACCAAAGCCATTATTGTAAGGAGACTTAGAGATGGTGGACAGTCTATAAGTATATAGTCATAAAATGTATTGGAATCCTTTAAATATAGGCTTAATTGATCTTTTAAAATAAAAGCCCTGTTATTGTCCCCTGCCGTTTCCACTTCCAATCCTGATAAATCGACATTAGAAGTCACTATATCTAAATCCTTAAATTTAGTTTTTTTAACCGTTTCTGAAAATTGCTTAGCACCATTCAAAACACCATAAATTGTTTCTTGAGAATTTTCCATATTTGACAAGCCAAGTCCTGTAGTTGCATTTCCTTGTGGGTCTAAATCAATTACTAAAATTTTTTTTCCTTGTTGCGATAACCCGGCAGCAAGGTTGATTACTGTTGTTGTTTTTCCAACTCCACCCTTTTGATTTATTATAGATATTATTTGCATACTAATTTAGTTTTTTTTTTATATTTCTAATGTTCAATATAAATGAATCTTTACTTGTTAGACTTTTTTTTTCTTTATAATCAAAATCCCAATCCTTTAATGTATCGCTTAAAATTTTTTTGCCATTTTTTCCCATAAATAAAATTAAGTTTCTATATCTGCTAAAATTTTTATAGACTAAATCTAAAACTATTGGCAAAGGTTTAAAAGCTCTAGCCATTATTGTTCCTGTTTCTATTTTTCTACTTGAAAAAATATCTTCCTGAATTACTTCTGTGTCTAGATTTAATTTCCTTGAAACTTCTCTTAAAAATATACTTTTGTGGTAACTTTTTTCATATAAGTTTATTTTCATCTTTTTTTTTTGGTTTTTAAGAATAATTGCCATAACTATGCCTGGCATACCACCACCAGCACCTAAATCACAGGTTGTATTACTATTTAAATCAATAAAATCAATGACTTGCGCTGAATCAATAATATGTCTCTCTCTAATAATCTCACTTTCACTCGATTTTTTACTTATTATGTTTATTTCTTCATTTTTCTCTAATATCATTAAAATAAACTTTTCAAAGTCGAGACACGTTTCACGTGAAACATCAAAGTCATTTAATAATGAATATTTGCTGAAAATTTTTTCTTCCATTAAGCTATATGCTTAATAGTCTTTCTTTTGACGTGTGACAACAAAATATATACAGCAGCAGGCGTTATTCCGTCTATTCTTAAAGCCTGACCCATCGTTTTGGGTTTAATTTGTTTGAATTTAGCTTTTACCTCATTGGAGAGCCCACCTAAATCATCATAATTGACCTTATCGGGAATTATCAAATTCTCATCTCTTTTGAAGGCAAGAATATCAGCTTTTTGTTTTTTTAAATAACCTCGATAATGAGCATTAATTTCTATTTGCTCATCAATTTCTTTGTTGAAAAAAGGTATTTGGGGCCATATTTCTCTTATTTTATTCATGTCAACACCATTTTGGGTTAGTATTTCATTAGAAGATCTCAAAACTCCATCTTTAGCTATTTTAATACTGAATTCCATAATTTTTGTAGGAGAAACTGTTAGTTTGAGCATCGTCGACTTAATTTGATTAATTTTATTTGATTTATCAGTAAATAGATTTTTTCTTGTAATGCCTATTAACCCTATTTCGATACCTTTTTGTGTTAGTCTTTGATCGGCATTATCTGCTCTTAAACTTAATCTGTACTCAGCCCTTGAAGTAAACATTCTATAAGGTTCGGCAACTCCTTTGGTAACAAGATCGTCTATCATGACGCCAATGTAAGCATCTGATCTATCAAGTATAAATGGTTCATTATTCTTAAAAGATAGTGCAGCATTAATTCCAGCTATCAAACCTTGGGCGGCAGCTTCTTCATATCCAGTGGTGCCATTTATCTGTCCAGCTAGGTAAAGGTTTTTAATTTTCTTAGTTTCAAGTGTTAAAAACAGCTCTCTAGGATCAATATAGTCATATTCGATTGCATAACCTGGTCTAATTATAGAAACATTTTCTAAACCATTGATATTATTACATATTTCTTGTTGAATTTCAGCAGGGAGTGATGTTGATATCCCATTTGGGTAAATTGTATGATCATTTAGCCCTTCTGGTTCTAAAAAGATTTGGTGACGCTCTTTATCAGAAAATTTTACTATCTTATCTTCGATTGATGGACAATATCTTGGTCCAACACCTTTAATGCTACCGGAATACATTGCACTTTTTTTTAAATTTTTTTCAATAATTTCATGTACTTTTTTATTTGTATAAGTCATTCGACATGAAACTTGCTTGTTTAAATTTCTTTTAGTTAAAAAGGAAAAAAAATATGGATCTTCGTCTGCAAACTGTTCTTCTAAGTTTTTAAAATTAATTGTTCTTGCATCAAGTCTGGGAGGTGTACCAGTCTTAAGTCTTCCAACTTTGAAGTCATATTTTTCAAGCTGTTCACTTAAACCTGTTGAGGGCTTTTCATCGTACCTACCTGCAGGAGTCTTTTGTTCTCCAATATGTATCAATCCATTCAAAAAGGTCCCTGTTGTAAGTATCAGCTTCCCACATAAAATATTTTTTCCAGATTTTGTTTCAAATCCACTTATACAGTTTTTATTAAAAATAAACTTAATTACTGGGTCAGCAAAAACGCTTAAATTACAGTAGTTTAGCAGTTTTTCTTGCATAAATTTTTTATATAGTGATCTGTCAGACTGAGTTCTGGGTCCTCTAACAGCTGGACCTCTACTTCTGTTTAGCAGCCTAAATTGGATACCTGACTTATCAGTTACTTCTCCCATAACACCATCTAGAGCATCTATCTCTCTTACAAGGTGACCCTTACCCAAACCTCCTATAGCGGGGTTGCATGACATCTCTCCAATAGTTTCAATCTTATGAGTAAACAAAGCGGTGTTAACCCCAAGGCGAGCAGAAGCTGCTGCTGCTTCACACCCAGCGTGGCCACCGCCTATGATAACAACATCAAATTCTAAATCATTTTTCATAATACAAATTTATAACCGATAAAGATTTTTACAAGGCGAGAGTGTAAATTTATGAGTTTGAATGTATGGCCAATAATCTTTAACAAAGATAACTGAAAAGAGCGGATATTGCCCTACACATCAATTAATAACCTTTATTTACCAACAAAAATATTCAAATTCGACGCAAAAAGCCCAATAAAAAGACTTTATTTACCAATACAAAAATCGTTGAAAATACTGCCTAATATCTCCTCTACGTCGACAGTTCCAACTATCATGCCTAAATTTCGCGTTGCTAATCGTAAATCTTCTGCTGCTTTATCAATGTCATTCATTTCATTTTTTTTATTAAAATTTTTTAGGTTTTTTAAACATTGCTCTAGATGCTCTCGATGTCTTTCTCTTGTGATCAGAATATCATCGTTTGTAGTAAATTTATTTTTTAATTTATTTTTAATTTTCAAAATCAGTTCTTCAATATTTAAATTATTCTTTATCGAGATGATAACATGCTCGTAGTTTTTTATTTTAGGGTTTAATTTTCCTTTTAATAAATCTGATTTATTAACAACTAATATTGCATTTTCATCTAATAAACCCTCCAAAAGACCTTTAAAACCAGTGTTTTTAACATCCATTACTATTAACTTCAAATCAGCATCTTCGGCTTTGCTTAGGGCTAATTTAATTCCTTTTGCTTCTATTTCATTCTTTGAATCTCTTATGCCAGCTGTATCAGAGACCACAACTGGATATCCATCAATATTCAAGTGTGTTTCGATTACATCTCTAGTTGTTCCTGCAATCTCTGAGACTATTGCAACATCTCTGCTTGCTAGATGATTTAACAAACTTGATTTACCTGCATTGGTTGGGCCAACAATTGCGATTTTGAATCCTTCTCGAATTATTTCTCCAACCTTTTGATCATCCAAAATTTTTTTAATTTCATTATAAACTTCAGATGTACTTTTTTTAACATTATTTAAAATATTTTCTGACAATGCTTCATCTGGGAAATCTATTTTCGCTTCAATATGTGATAAAATTTTTAAAAGTTTTTTTCTTAAGCTGTTAAATCTATCTGCTGATTTACCATTCATAATTTTTATTGCTTGTTGTCTTTGAATCTCTGTCTCGGATGAAATCAAATCAGCTATGCTTTCAGCTTTAAGTAAGTTTATTTTTCCATTTTGAAAAGCGAGCTTTGTAAACTCACCAGGTTGTGCTAGACGGCAATTATCAATTTTTGAAATTGAAGCATGTAGGGCTTGGATTACTGCTTTGCTGCCATGAATGTGGAATTCTGCCATATCTTCACCAGTGTAGCTGTCAGGGCCTGGAAACCATAATATTATGCCTTCATCGATAAGCTCAGAAGTGTTGATGTGGTTGATTTTTCTAAGTACTGCAGTCCTCGCTTTAGGTAAATCATTTCCAGTTAGCAGCTTGACTGTTTTTGCCGCTTCTTTTCCTGAAACGCGCACAATTGCAACTCCCGAAATTCCTGGCCCACTAGATAAGGCATAAATTGTCATAAAATATTATACCTTGAATTTTACTTATCTGTAAAACCCTAATTACCTAAAGTTTTTTTTATTTATTAAGCGGGTTTATTCATCGAATTAAAAAACTCTGCATTACTTTTGGTATTTTTTAATTTTGAATTGATAAATTCTATTGCATCCATGGTTCCCATTGGTGCAATAATTCTTCTTAAAACATTCATTTTTTGAAGGTCATTTTTATCAAATAATAATTCTTCTCTTCGGGTTCCAGATTTAGTTATGTCAATTGCTGGGTATATTCTTTTTTCAGAAATTTTCCTATCTAGTACGGTTTCGCTATTTCCTGTTCCTTTAAATTCTTCAAAAATAACTTCATCCATTCTACTCCCAGTATCAACTAGCGCTGTTGAAATAATTGTTAATGATCCTCCTTCTTCTATATTCCTAGCAGCACCAAAAAATCTTTTTGGTCTTTGAAGCGCGTTTGCATCAACCCCTCCTGTTAAAACTTTACCTGAGCTTGGTATTACTGCATTGTAAGCTCTTCCAAGTCTAGTTATCGAATCTAACAATATCACTACATCTTTTTTATGCTCTGTTAATCTTTTTGCTTTTTCTATTACCATTTCTGCAACAGCCACATGTCTTGTTGCGGGTTCATCAAAGGTTGAACTAATTACTTCACCCTTAACTGTTCGTTGCATATCTGTTACTTCTTCTGGTCTTTCATCGATAAGTAAAACCATTAGATAACACTCGGGATAGTTTGCTGCTATAGAATTTGCTATACTCTGTAAAATCATTGTTTTCCCAGCTTTGGGTGGGGAAATAATAAGAGATCTTTGTCCTTTTCCAATTGGGCTCACAAGATCGATCAGCCTTGGTGTCAAGTCTGGATTTTTTTCAATCTTAGTTGTCTCAACTTCCATCACCATTTGTTTGTCCGGATATAATGGTGTTAAATTATCAAATGCAATTTTATGTCTTATTTTTTCAGGATCTTCAAAATTAATTTTACTAACTTGCAATAATGCGAAATATCTTTCTCCTTCTTTCGGCGCTCTAACTGGACCCTCAACAGTGTCGCCTGTTCTTAAACCAAATCTTCTTATTTGACTCGGGCCTATATAAATATCATCAGGGCCTGGTAAATAGTTTGACTCCATTGCTCTCAAAAAACCAAATCCATCTTGAAGTAATTGCAACACTCCTGCTCCTGTAATTTCTTCTTTTTCAGCAACTTTTTTTAGAATTGCAAATAAAATTTCTTGTTTTCTTAATGTGCTAGCATTTTCAATACCAAGCTCTTCTGCTTGAGTGATAAGTTGCTCTGATGATTTTAATTTAAGTTCTTGAATATTCATGTATGGGAGTTTTGTTTAAGATTTATTAGATAAGATAAATATATATACTCTTTAAGCTATTACAAGCTTAGATAGGCTTAAAAATAACAATAAAAACGATTAAAATCAATAATACAGTTGGAACTTCATTAATAACTCTAAAAAATTTAGAGGTTTTTGTATTCTGATCCATTTTAAAATCACCAAGAATTTTTGACAAATAAAAATGATATAAGGTTAATAAAATAACTAACAATAATTTTAGTTTGATCCAAGCAGTAGATAGAATCTCAAAGCCTAAAGACGAGATTAAAATTAAACCAAATATCCAGGTTAAAATCATGGCCGGTGTCATAATATAAAAATATAATTTTCTTTCCATTTTTTTAAATATTAGAGAAGTGTTTTTATCCTTTATGTTTTCAACATGATAAACGAAAATTCTAGGCAAATATAGAAGGCCCGCCATCCAGGAAATTGCTGAAATTAAATGAAGGCTCTTAAATAATAAATAACTATTCATAATTTAAGCAAGGACATTTTTTGAAATTAGAAGGACACTGTATTTTTGGTGGATAAAGATTTTCATTAATTTTATAATCATTTTTTTTAATTATCAATTCAGACATTGCTTTAATAAAATCTTCATTAACACCAAGCGCTGGAACTCTTGTATAATTCTTACATCCATTAGCGTCCGCTATTTCTTTGTATTCTATATCAAGCTCGACAAGCGTTTCTGAGTGTTCAGAAACAAACGCAATAGGGACTAAAACAATATGTTTACCAATCTTTGAGTTTTCAATGATTATGTCTTCTGTAGATGGTCCAATCCATTTTAATGGGCCAACTCGGCTTTGATAGCTTAATATCCAGTCTAAATTTTCATCATTTAGACTTTCAACTATTTTTTTAACTGATTGCTCTACTTGCCATTGGTAAGGATCTCCTTTTTTAATATTTTTTTCTGGTAGACCATGAGCAGAAAATATTAGTTTAAAATTTTTAAGATGTTTGATCTTTTTTAATATTTCTTTTGTGTGTGCATGAATAAAATTATGGTCTGTTGGATAACAACAAATAGTACTTGTTTTAATATTATAATTATTTTTTTTACAAACATCTTTCCATTCCTTAATTGAAGACCCTGATGTTGCTGCCGAATATTGAGGATAAAGAGGCATTAAAATAATCTCTTCTGGATTAAATAGCCGAACATCCTTAATCACATCTTTGGCTCTTGGATTCCAACACCTCATTACAATAAAAGATTTATATTCATCTTCTGCTTGTGTCTGGTTTAATTTTATTTCTAAGGCGTTAGATTGTTCTTTTGTTAATTTTAGTATGGGCGATGAACCTCCAAGCTCTTCATAAATTTTTTTAGCAACAGGGGCCCTTCTATTAGAAATTAGTTTCGCCAAGGGATATCTCAAAATAGTTGGTAAATTTAAAATTGCAGGATCATTAAATAGGTTAAATAAAAAAGGCTCTACGTTTTCTATTTTGTCTGGGCCACCAAGATTAAATAAGATAATTGCTTTTTTCATTTAGTAATCTTTTACCATCTTTACTAAATAATCAACCATATCAGGGTTTGTTTCTGGAAGAATCCCATGGCCCAAATTAAAAATGTATGGGTGGTCTTTAAAGGTTTCTAAGTATTTTAAAGTTTGCTTTTTTAGATTGTCCTTGTCTGTTAATAAAACTTTTGGGTCAAGCCCACCCTGGACAGGTATGTCAATTTCTTTACATATAGATATGGGGTCTACATTATAATCAATATTAACAACGTTGGGATTAACAATATCACAATAATTTTTATAGTTTTTTACTCCTCTCGGAAAACAAATTACCGGTATGTTTAGTGATTTTACATAATCAACTAGGTTTAGTGTTGGAACATAAACATATTTTGGTAGATTTTTTTCTTCTAGTAAACCGGCCCAACTATCAAAAATTTGAATCACGGTTGCGCCATTTTTTATTTGTTGTTTAATGTGCAACTTTAAAAATTTTTCTAGAATTATTAAAACCTTAGTTATTAAAAACTCATCTTTAAAAAAATCTTTTATTAACTCTTTTTTTGGTGAGTGTTTATTAATCATATAAACTAATAGTGTCCACGGTGCACCAACAAACCCTATTAAGTTTTTATCTTTAATTAGATTGTTTTCACTAACTTTCTTTATTGATTTATAAACTGGGTCTAATTTTTTTAAAAAATCTTTCTCTTTTATTTTGGAAATTTTTTCTAAATCTAAATGACCCAGCTGTGGGCCAAAGTCTTTTTTAAATTCCACTTTTTGATTTAAAGCATAAGGTAACATTAAAATATCTGAAAAAATTATTACTGCATCTAATTCAAATCTTTCAATTGGTTGAAGTGTAATTTTTGAGGATAGATCTTTATTTAAACATAAGTTAATAAAATCAGGATTTAATTTTCTAATCTTTCTAAACTCCGGTAAATATCTACCTGCTTGTCTCATTAACCATATTGGAGTATTTGTGGTCCTCTTGTTTAGTATACATTCTTGTATAGGGGTCATAATAATAAGTAGTATTTAATTATAGTATTAGTTATATATCCTGTGAATAACGACAATTATTAGTTTCTAACACCTTATTAACTATTTATTAACAATTAATAGTCAACAAAACGAAGCTATATTGTTCAATTTTAAGCTCTATTTAATTTTATT
>Ga0114997_10003413_pt1 | contig 12492 bp, 10 predicted proteins | sample ArcticOcean_MG_C_2_FD_87045 | JGI IMG/M metagenome (GOLD analysis project Ga0114997, IMG submission 87045) | Marine microbial communities from western Arctic Ocean - ArcticOcean_MG_CB4_136 | ecosystem: Environmental > Aquatic > Marine > Oceanic | place: Arctic Ocean: Canada Basin | collected... | reverse complement strand
TCTATTTGGGAATTAATTATATCAGATCAACCTAATTCATTAACACATAATAGAATATATATCCACGCTCGAACACATCCTGGAGAAGAAGAGTCGTTTTGGGTTGTAGATGAGGTTATAAAATTTTTAATTGCTGATACTCCTGAAGCGGCGATAGTAAGAGCAAATACAATTTTTCATATTGTACCTATGCACAACCCTGATGGAGTTGAGTTAGGGTATGCTAGAGAAAATGCTAATGGCATTGATATTGAAAGTGGTTGGGATGATGAAAATCTACAGCCTGAGGTTTCTGCATTGCAAAATAGATTTATAGAACTTTCTTTTTCCATACCAAACCCAATTCAAGTAGCATTAAATATGCATTCTGCATATGCGTGTAAAAGATATTTTGTTTATCATCATGAAAATGGAACAAGTAGCTATTTTGCAGATTCAGAAAAAGAATTTATATCAGGAATCCAGCTTTATTACCCCGATGGTTTTGAAGATTGGGATTATTATGTAAGCTGGTCTAGTAATACACCAGATCAATATCCAGAAAGTTGGTGGTGGTTGAATTATGCTGAAAATGTTATGGCCTTAACATACGAAGACATGAATTGTATTGATGCTGGGAATTTTAATGTAACTGCAATAGCTATCATTAAGGGCATTTGCGATTTTATAGGAGTTAATTTTGCGAGTGTTCAAGCGTCAACCGATGTACCTGAAGATTTCGTGGTAAAACAAAATTATCCTAATCCATTCAATCCTATTACAAATATTGATATAGAATTAAAAGAAATGTCACATTTGAAAATTTCTATAATTAATACTGAAGGAAAAGAAATAAAAGTGATAAGTAATCAAAACTATTCAGCTGGAAGAATTACGTCGCAATGGGATGGCAGCAATGCTGATGGTCGCCTTATGCCTTCAGGTATTTATTATTATAGATTGAAATCTGATAAATCAGTCATTTCAAAAAAAATGTTACTAATTAAATAATCATTTTTGATGTTTTTGTTGGAGCCAATTCATTATATCATTTAAGCAATCATTAGATATCGTGTGGCCAGTATCATATTCATTGTAGGTGTGTATTAAACCTAGTTTTCTTAATCCTAGATTAGTCATCCTACCCATATGGATAGGAATTATTTCATCCAAAGTGCCGTTACTGACTAATACTTCTAAGCTCTTGATACGTTCAGTATCTATTTTCTCAATGTCTTTATTTGCCTCATAAAAACCACAAATCGCTATAAGGCCATTGATTTCTTTAGGGTTAGTTAAGCCACAGAACAAGGTAAATGCTGCTCCTTGACTAAAACCAAGGATGTAAGTGTTTTTTGATTTAATGTCAAATTTTTTCTTAATAGTCTTAATCGAGCTAATAATTACATCTCGGCTTGAAACTCGTTGCTGTGGCTTTGGGAGGTTTTTTAAGTTGTTTAAATCTAATTCAGCCCAGGCCCATCCTCCAAAGCCTAAGGGTATAGGTGCTTGAAGACTTATTACCATCCATTCATCTGCAAAAAATTGGTTCAATGAAAACAAGTCGTCCATATTACTTCCAAATCCATGAAGAAGGAAAATAGTAGGAGTATTGTTAGACTTTTTTAAAGGTTCTCTAATCCTATATTTAAGAACGGAACCTGTATTCTTTTTATCCATTATCTTTTTAGAGTTGAAAGATTTTCATTTATGGGTGAAAGAGTTATTCATAACTTTAAATATCATATAAATAGGTTTTTACAAAATGAAACTTAATCATAGTTCAGCAAATTCTTTTGGCGAATTAATTCGCTATATCTATCCGTGGAGAAATAAAGCGATAGTTGCCTCAATCTGCTCGGTTTTAAATAAAATTTTTGATATAGCCCCAGAGGTTCTTATAGGCGTTGCCGTAGATCTAGTGGTTGAGAAGGAAAATAGTTTTGTTGCTTCATTGGGTTTTACTTCGATTGAAAGTCAGGTTATATTTTTAGGAGTAATCACTTTTGTTATTTGGGCTCTGGAATCAACATTCCAATATATTTACTCTATTCAATGGCGCGGTCTAGCGCAAGATGTTGAACACGAAATAAGAGTTACCGCATATGATCATGCTCAAAGACTTGGGTTAAGTTGGCACGAAAATCAATCTACTGGAAATATTACTGCAGTATTAAATGATGATGTAAACCAACTAGAAAGATTCTTAAATAACGGGATGAATCAAATTATCCAAGTTGTCGTTTCCACAGTTTGTATTGGAATTATTTTTTTTTATATCTCTCCAATAATTGCATCAATTGCTGTTCTACCTGTCCCTATTATTTTTGCTGTTAGTTTTTTATTCCAAAAAAAACTATCACCGAGGTACAGGAGCGTAAGGGATAAAGTAGGCGCACTTAATTCTTCAGTTTTCAATAATTTATTAGGTATTCAGACTATAAAAAGTTTTATGTCTTTTAAAAATGAGAAAAATAGAATTAGTGAATTAAGTAAAGATTATCAGAATGAAAATATTAATGCTATTTCAATAAGTAGTGCTTTTGTGCCAGTAATTCGTATGGGTGTTCTGGCTGGTTTTTTAGGAACAATATTGATTGGAAGTCACATGGCTTTAAGTGGCACCCTAGCAGTCGGTTCTTACAGCGTACTGGTATTTCTAACTCAAAGGTTTTTGTGGCCGTTTACTACACTAGGAACCTTAATAGATGATTTTGAAAGAGCTATGGCATCGAGTAAAAGAATTTTTGACCTTTTAAAAACTAACGAGCATATATCAGAAAGTACTTCCCCAAAAATTGTAGATAACTTGAAGCAGAATATTCGATATTCTAATATTTCATTTAGATATCCAAATGGTGCGGCTCTATTTGATAGTTTTAGTATGGAAATTAAATATGGAACTTCAGTTGGCATTGTCGGGGATACAGGATCTGGAAAAACTACTTTAGCAAAATTATTATTGCGTCTTTATGACCCGGTATCAGGGAGCATTTTAATTGGTGATGATAATATCTCAAACATTTCTATAGAGAACTTAAGAAGTAAGATTGGAATTGTAAGCCAAGACACATTTTTATTTAACGCTTCAATAAAAGAAAATATTAGTTATGGTAGTCAATCTTGTTCAAATGAAGATATCGTTTTAGCTGCAAAGCAAAGCCAGTGTGATGAATTTATTTCCGCTATGAAAGACGGTTACGACACATTAATTGGTGAACGCGGTCAGCGACTTTCGGGCGGGCAAAGGCAACGTTTAGCTATTGCAAGGGCTATAGTAAGGAACCCGGACATCCTAATATTTGATGAAGCTACGTCATCTGTTGATAATAGAACCGAAAGGTTGATACAAAAAGCATTCTTTGATTTAAAGAAAAATCGTACGATGATTATTGTTGCACATAGGTTATCCACCATTCGTAACTGTGATAATATTTTTGTTATAAAAGATTCAAAAATTCATGAAGCTGGAACGCATGACGAATTAATGCAAAGTGACCAAAGTTTTTACGCAGAACTATGGAACATACAAACGGGAAAGAAAATCTAATTGCTCGCTGCTTGGTATAACAGATTTGGCCCAGCAAATGAGGTCCTTCAAATTGGAGAACTAAAGGAACCAGTACCTAAAGCTGGTGAAGTCAAAGTTCGTATTTTTTGTTCAGCAGTTAACCCTTCGGATACAAAAAAAAGATTAGGATCAAATCCAATTGCTCTTGATCAAGGTCAAATAATACCTCACAGTGATGGAGCGGGGAAAATCATTGACGTTGGCAGTGATGAATTAAATCATAGAATAGGTGAGAGAGTCTGGCTATATGAGGCGCAGCATAATCGAAATTTTGGAACCTCTGCCGAATACATTTGCTTGCCTTCATTAAATGCGATTACTCTGCCAAAAAATGCTAATTATGACGTTGGTGCGATGATGGGTATTCCAGCTATTACAGCACATAGGTGTGTGCATATTGGGAAAAGCGTTGAAGATTGTTACGTTTTAATTGCAGGAGGCGCAGGAAGAGTAGGGCACTATGCCATACAATGGGCAAAGAGAGCGGGAGCTATTGTAATAGCAACCGCTTCTAACTCAAAAGGTGTCTATGATTGCAAAAATGCTGGCGCTGATGTAGTTTTCGAGCACCCCTCAAGCCTATTTGTGGATCAAGTTATGGACTATACTAATGGACAAAAAGTAGACAAGATTATTGACAGTGATTTTGGGATTAATCTAGATTATTTATTGGCTGTTATTAAGCCGAATTGTGAAATAATCACCTTTGCATCAATGACTGAAATACATCCAAGAATACCATTTTATAAAATGATGAATATGAATCTTAATTTAAAAATGGTTTTTGTGTATGATATTCCAAAGAGAGCAAAAATCAATGCAATAAATGATATTACTTCATCTTTAAAAGAAGATAGATTGATTAATAGGTTATCTGACCAATATGACCTGGAAGATATTAGAAGCGCTCATATAAAAATTGAGAAAAATATAACCACTCATGGCGCTGTTATTATAAACTTATAGTTACTGAAGTTAATAAATTTATAGTTCAATTGTTTTAGTAACCATTCTTTTGATAGAATCCTCTGAGTTATAATTTCTGACTTCAACCAAAGGAATCCATTTAACATCATGTGATTCATTACTAATAACTATCTTATTTTTAATAGGATCGGCTTCCAACAAAAACCTGACGTCATAATGAAGGTGCCTAGGATCATTGTTCATAGGCCCGATTTCATGGATGTCTAAATCAAAAATCTCTTCACTTAATAAAATAAAATTGCTAAACCCAGATTCTTCTTCTGATTCTTTAAGTGCTACATTAATCAGGTTTTTATCACCATCTGCATGTCCACCAAGTTGAAGCCACATATTTAACTTTTTGTGATGTGTCATTAAAACATTATCTTTTGCAGGGTTTATAATCCATGCAGAACCAGTAAAATGGCCTTTTAAATTCTCTTTGCTGAAACAATTCTCATTATTTTTATAAAAGTTTAGCATCTTAATCGCATTCGCATCGTACTTGTTTTTATTTATATAATTATTTAAAAGTTCATCTAGTGTCTTCATAAATTTATTGTGTTGATTATTTGCATATTTCTTACAAGAATATTATTTTTTCACTTTTTATTAAAGTAACATTTAATTATAAGTTAAGTATAAAACAGAACTTGTAAAAGTTCATCAATTATTAAACGTACAGCAATGATAGACAAACAAATTTTAAATAATAATTTAAAAGTCTTTTCCGATATAGACCCTAATAATTTTTTTCCAATAATAGTGCCAAAATAAACTGAAATCATTAGCGGTAATAAAAGGTCTAAATGTTTGGAATATTTTAAATCAAAGTAATAGATAAAAATTGGTACTTTGCCAAGATGGGAAACTATTTGGCATGCTGCTTTATTCGCAATAACATTTTCTTTTTTAAGGTTATCTCTTAAAAAAAAAGGTGCGATTAATGGCCCCACAGCTCCTATGAAGATGGAAGTCACTCCTCCTAAAATTCCAACATTAAAAAAGTTGTGTTTTTTTATGCCATCTTTTTTTCTTAAGTAAACAAACCATAAGATATATGCTCCTATCAAAGGCTTTAAATAATCAAAAGAAATTTGGTTAGCCGATTCAACTTTATAAATTTTAATAAGAGCCATGATAATGCTTATTGAAAACAATGAACCAATAATTGAGCCAAAAAAGTAATTTAAAACTAAATCTTTTTTTATTGCACTTCTAAAAACAAAAGCTCGAGTACTATTTCCTACTAATTGTATCATCCCATGTAATGCTACCACCAAATAGCCCTCTGGAATAACTAGTGCCATTATGCCAAGTAAAATTATTCCACCACCCATACCAATCATAGCTGATATTGCAGATGTGAATAGGGATGCAATTATAAGATATAAATACTCCATTAAAATTTTTTCAAATCTTAATAATCATATTTGTTTTATGAAAATAGTAACTAGTAAACGAAAATGCGAAGGGTGAGAGATTCTGCTAAGTTTAATGCGAATAAAAGAAGGAAAGGCGAAATATCTATGTTCATTGATGATGTAGGGATTATATCTCGAATAGGTTTAAGCAGAGGTTCTGTAATATTAAAAACAGTACGTGTAATCTCATTGTATCGGTTGTGAGGAATCCAGCTAAGGATTACTCTGGCCCAAACAAAAAGATCTAAAATAGCGAAGATGCCTTTAACAAGCTTAAGAGTGGTTAAAACATCCATTTTGGTTTTGCTAAATCTGCGCGGATATGAAAATTTGCAAAAGTAGTTTTTATTAGTCTTTAATTGTGTTGCTCTGCAGCATTGATGGGAAGTCTAATCGGATGTCATCGCTTCCGACACCATCAAAAGGGTCTTCTAAATCTTCTTGTATGTTATCAAGAATTGTTAGAACTAAACTATAAATAGTTGCCATAATAAGTCCAAACTCGAGGCCTCTTTCAATAGCAACATGAGCAAAAAACGGGCCAAATATTATTGGAAAAATATTAAGAAAAACTTTTGTGTATGCACGAAGAGAGTTTGGAGTTCGGTAATTTTTAATATTAATAATATTTTCAAGCTCAACAACCATTAACCTTAAATTTTCATTAGATCTGACATTTTCGGGGTCAAGTACAAAAGGTCTAAGCTTTTCATTAGAGAGCGATATCTCACCAAGTAGATTTATTATTTGATCATATGTTTCTGATTTTGGTTTCATTGAATGTAAGTAATCATATATTTTTTTAAATATTTTTTTGTAAATATCATCAAGTCTATCAATGTGTTCATTTCTATCTAGTACTTTATTTGCACGGTTTTCTTTCTGTTTTTCATTCACCCAATGTGTGTGTGCAAAACGTATTGATAGAGCACTAGCTTTAAAAATAGAATAATGTTCTAGCGCTTTTTCTCTGCGATTATATGCAGCATGGATAGAGAAAACAATTGGGAATACAATTGCAATACTTATAAGATCTGTTGGAACAATAAAATGAAAATTAAGCTTATAACATATATAAGTTGTTGCGCATGCTGCAGCTATCACAAATAAAGATTTGGTGTTTATAACTGAAAAAAAATCTTTGAGAACTTTTATCATCCTATAATTTATCTAAGTTTTTGTGTATTATACTTTTTTTCTTTACACTTTATAGTAATAAATATTTTAGATACATTATCTATCAATTAAACGTTCAAGTATTTTAATAAATAATAAAAAAAACCATAAAATGAAAAAATTACTACTCATAATTATTATTGCTTTTGGGGCAATTTCATCTTTGCTTTTTGCTTCTACTTCAGCAGGGTCTAGTCCAAAAGAAATCTCATATTTTATAATGTTTACTGAATTGTTTGGCGGCTTGGGACTGTTCTTATATGGAATGGAGATGATGAGCGATGGTATGAAAATTGCAGCTGGTAATAAGATGCGTTCTTTATTAGAAAAACTGACATCGAACCGTTTCTTGGCCGTTGGAGTTGGCGCTTTCGTTACAATGGTCATTCAAAGTAGTAGTGCGACTACTGTAATGTTAGTTAGCTTTGTTAATTCCGGACTTTTAACGTTTGTCCAAGGCCTTGGAGTTATATTGGGTTCCAATATAGGAAGTACTATTACAGCTCAAATTGTGGCTTTTAAGGTTACGGATTATGCACTTGCCTTAGTTGCTGTAGGTGCTTTGATGGCATTGTTCTCAAAAAAAGACTCATCAAAAAATATTGGATTTGTAATTCTTGGTTTTGGTCTACTTTTCTATGGCATGAAAGTGATGTCTGATACAATGGCGCCGCTTCGCGAAAACGCGATGTTTAATGATATATTAATTAGCCTCGAAAACCCATTTATGGGTATTCTAGCAGGTGCTGCTTTTACTGCTCTTATTCAAAGTAGTAGTGCAACAACAGGTATAGTAATTACTTTAGCGAGTGGAGGCTCAATATCGCTTGAGGCAGGTATTCCGCTTATCCTTGGTGCAAATGTAGGCACTTGCGTTACTGCGCTTCTAGCTGGATTGAATGCCTCTAGAGAAGCAAAAAGGGTCGCTATTGCCCATGTCACATTTAACTTGCTTGGGGTAGGACTTTTTTGCTTTTGGATTCCAACTTTTGCAGAATTTATTTCTCAAACCTCTGGTAATATTCCAAGACAAATTGCAAATGCGCATACTATTTTTAATATATTAGCGACTGTTGTCTTCATTCCATTTACTCCGTTAGTTGCTAAGCTGATTATAAAATATTTTCCAGATGAAGATATAAATCGTGATATAAGTAAACCAAAAGTAATGCATTTGAATAATGATGTTTTTGATACTCCGACTGTAGCTATTTCGAATGCTCAGGCTGAAATCAGAGGAGTGATTGGTCTACTTGAAAGAGTAGTTGGCTCTGTTGCGAAACCATTTATTTCAACGGAATCTTTACATGATATTGAAGATGAGGAAGAAGATTTTGAAGCGGGTCTACAAAACCGTATGGAAAAGATTACTTTCTTAAATAAAGAAATATCATCATATCTAATAAAAGTCAATAATCAAGATTTAAATGATGTTCAATCAAGAGAAGTTTTTACTCTTGTTTCAGTTGTGCACAACATTAATTCTGTAAAAAATAGTGTAAACCTAAGATTACATGATTTACTATTAAAAAAAGAGAGCCAAACTGAAGAATTATCTGATAATCTTATTCAAGAAGTTGAATCATATCATAAAAAAATTGTTAAGCAGATAAAAAGGTTGGGTAAGTTTTTTGAAAAATATGATAAAGATAAAATAGACCAAATTGTTAGCAAAGGTAAGAAGTTTAAAGACCTTGAAGAGAAATATAGAATTGAGCACATAAAACGCACGAACTCCAATAATGAAGATGAAAAACAAAAACAGATTTACTTGGATCTTATGGATATGTTAAAAGAAATAAGTATCTTTATTGATCTAATAGCAGAACGATTAGGAGAGCTGGAGTCCATTGAATAAAAGATTTTTGTAGATATGAATATATTTCATTCTAAGTTTAAGCATGTCTAAAAATTCTTACATAGAACAAAGTAATGTTCAGCAAATAATCTTTAACTTAGCAGCTTTTATGATTGTTGTTGCTGGAATGAGAACAGCGAGTGATATATTTATACCTTTTTTGTTGGCAGTTTTTATATCAGTGATTGCAAACCCTCTCGTTACTAAACTCAGATCAAAAGGCATACCCATCTTGGGTGCAATTCTAGTAGTGATTTTTGGAATTATTGCTATTGGAACAGGTATTACCTCCATATTAAGTAATTCTTTAAATGACTTTAGAGATAATCTTCCTAGATACAAAGAAATGATAAATGCTTCTGCTACTAGTTTTTTTGAGTTTTTTGATCAGTTCGGGTTGCAGATTTCTGGATCTGCAATTATTGAATTGTTTGACCCGAGTGCTGCAATGTCGTTGACCTCATCTATATTAACTGGTTTTGGTGGTGTTCTAAGCAGCGGTCTTTTAATTTTACTGATGGTTGTTTTTATGTTGCTAGAAGCAACAATATTTAGATTCAAAATCAGGCATATCTTTGGAAGTCAAAGTGACGGAGCTAGTCAAGTTGATTCTTTTTCTGATACAGTTAATAAATATATGCTTATTAAAACAGGCACAAGCTTAGCTACAGGCTTTATTGCTACAACTTGGTTAATGTTTTTAGGTGTTGATTATCCATTGCTATGGGGATTCTTAACTTTTTTATTTAATTATGTTCCAACAGTTGGCTCAATTATAGCAGCAGTGCCGCCGGCGTTGTTAGCACTGATCCAATATGGTGTTGTGACATCGCTTTTATCACTATCAGGTTATTTATTTATAAATATTTCGATAGGAAGCATCTTAGAGCCTAGATTATTAGGTCATGGTTTAGGTCTATCCACTTTGGTTGTCTTTATATCTTTATTATTCTGGGGTTGGGTATTTGGGCCTGTTGGGATGGTATTATCTGTCCCTTTAACAATGACAATAAAAATCGCACTATCAAATTCTAAAAGTGCAAGCTGGATAAGTACACTAATGGATGCTCCAATGACTTTTAAATCCGGAGAGTAGTTTTTATTTTTTTAGTACGCTTGTAAAGTATCCTGATAGCATAGCTAAGATTATAGATGGTAGCAGTACATCTATTTTTTCAAAATATAAACCTAAATAGCTTATTTTTGGCACTAAAAACTTAAAAATCGGGACAGATAAAAACCCTGTAATCATAGAAGCAATGGCTCCATTTTCGCTAAAATTATTCCAGAAAAGGGCTAAAATAATTACTGGGCAGAATGTAGCTGCAATTCCAGACCAACCAAAAATAACAAACCAAAATACAGTTCGGTCAGGAGAAATAAGTGATACGGTTATTGCAACAAACAGAGCAAAAAAAGCCAAGATTAAAGTAACTTTCTTGGAAAGTTTTATTAATGATTTTTGGTCAATTTTAGGGTTTATAATTTTTTGGTAAAAATCTCTTGTTACTGCACTTGAAGCAACAACAAGTAGCGAATCAACAGTTGACATAACTGCGGATAATAATGCCGCAATGTAGATACCGACAACAATTGTGGGCATGATTTCTATTAAAAGTAGATATAATACATTTTCACCTGCTACTCCTAAAACTGATTCTGGGTTTTGATTACTTGATGTTAACATAAAACGTCCTATCATACCAATTGTAACCGCGCATGCACTTGATATTAAAGTATAAATAACAGCAATAATCTTCCCTTTTTTTATTTCTTTCGTGTTTTTTATTGCTATAAACCTAACATAAACCTGAGGGGAGCCAAGAAAGCCTATACCGATTGATAACAAACCTAGTATAGATAAAAAATTCTTAAAGTTAAATCCACCACTACCCCAAATATTTAACAATGCAGGATCGATATCTCTAAGCCCCTGTAAAAAAGTGGAATTATTAGGTAATTGTAAATAAGCAATAATAGGAAGAACCAATAAAGCCAAAAACATCATAGATCCTTGAAAAAGATCTGACCATGCAACAGCTAAAAATCCTCCTGAAAATATATAAGCTACGACTATTCCAAAACCAATGAGGATGCCAACATAATAGTTGTAACCTAAAAAAGATTCAAAAGCTTTGCCAGTTATATCTATCTGAGCGCTAACATAAATGACTACAAATACAGACAGAGCTGTTGCAGCTATGATTCTTATTGTATTCGTTTTTGAATCAAAATGACTGTGCAAAAAATCAGGCACTGTTATTGAATTATAATTATCAGTGAGTCTTTTGAATTTCTCAGCCATGAAATGCCATGAAATGAAAACGCCAATGACTTCGCCAAGTACAATCCAAAATGCGCTAACACCCATTATAGCACCCATGCCTGTTACTCCTAAAAGGAGCCAACCTGATTCTCCCGTGGCCCTAGCAGATAAAGCGGCAATCCAATAGTTGAGTCTTTTACCACCAACATAATAATCGCTAATATTATTTATGTTCTTCGAAGCGGCAATACCAATACCTATTAAAATAGAAAAATAGAAAGCCAAAACTATTTCCATGAACTATATAGATATAACTTGGTTTTTATTTTGAGTAATCATTGTTTTAAAGTAAGCTATTTCAATTTCATTTATGATTTTATATATTATAGTTTTTTTAAAAAAATGGTATGTATATTTAAATTATCTATTGTAAATAGTTATCGGTGGTTATGCTTAAACAAGTTTTTATATCAATGTTTGTGGTTCTTTTTTATTCTTCTGAGCTTAGTGCTTGTAAAATTTGGGCTATTATTTCAAAACATAGTTGGTCATTGAATGCCCAAGGCCAAGATGAATTAGATTTAATTAATGAGCAATTAAGTATCTACTACAATCAGAGCCAATACAATGCAAATGGTTGGTCAATTATGCAATACTCTTCGTCTCCGACACCCGATGAAATAAGTATTTACAGATCTGCTCTGCCAGCAAATTATGATTCTCTTAATTTCTGGAGTGAGATGCTTTCTATTTTTAATGATTCTCATTCAAAAATAGCAATTACTCATCTTCGTGCTGCAACATCTGGCGCTAGTAATATTCCGAATCCTCATCCATGGGTTTTTGAAGGGGAGAAAACTTTTTCTTTTGTACATAATGGAGGTGCATCAAAGGATTTATTATATAATTTAATAACAGAAAACGGAATTAACGAAGATTGGTTAATTCAAAACCCTCCGCAAACATTTGGAGCTGGAAATTGGAAAGATGAAGGATGGAGCTCAGTTGTAGACTCTGAACTAATTATGCTTTTATTTATGAAAATGATATATGTTGAAGGAAGTATAATTGAAGGATTAAAAGCAGCTTTAGTTTTAATGCTTGATGCTGGTATAAATCCAGCCATGTTAAACTTCGTTTTTTCTGATTCTGATAATCTCTATGTGTACGGCGGGAGCAATGGATTGAAAATTATGGAAACAGATAGTTATTATTCTATTATGACTACTCCACCATTATCATCTTCGAATTA
>Ga0114997_10003412_pt1 | contig 12493 bp, 9 predicted proteins | sample ArcticOcean_MG_C_2_FD_87045 | JGI IMG/M metagenome (GOLD analysis project Ga0114997, IMG submission 87045) | Marine microbial communities from western Arctic Ocean - ArcticOcean_MG_CB4_136 | ecosystem: Environmental > Aquatic > Marine > Oceanic | place: Arctic Ocean: Canada Basin | collected... | reverse complement strand
ACATATTAAATAAAACAATTGGTTTTTTTTTTGTTCCACCATTTGGTCCAGCAATACCAGTGATAGATAAACTAATATCACTTTTACTTGTTTTGCTTAAATTTTTAGTCATATACAAGCAGCATTCTTCACTAACAGCACCATATTTTTTTATTATTTGTTTGGGTACTTTTAAAATTATATTTTTTGCTTCATTTGAGTATGTAACTAGGCCCATAGAAAAAACTTTAGATGACCCACTTATAGACGTAATAACACTTGAAAGTAAACCACCGGTGCAAGATTCAGCAAAAGAAATTTTTAATTTTTTTTTTTTAAGTATAGCTATAATTTTTTGAACACTACTTTTCATATATTAGAAAAATTTCGATTTAATTATCATAAAAATAACAAGTGTAATTACTGTATAGAATCCAGCAACAATATCATCAAACATTACTCCAAAACTATTTTTATATTTTCTGTCAATTAAATTTATGGGAAATGGTTTTTTGATATCAAAAAACCTAAATAATACAAATATATACACATAAAACATTATTGCCTCATTAGAATCTTTATTACCACCATGCGAAATTTCGTATAAACACAATGGTATTGATTGGCCAATTACCTCATCAATAACAACTTCTTTAGGATCTTTATTAACTCTATCGTTAATATATTTTTTTACAGAGTATAGAGATAAAATGAAAATTATTAATAACAGTATAAATATTATTTCATTAGATACTTTTATTGTATGAAAGCAGTAAAATAAAATGATAGCTGTTAAAAAAGATGCGCACGTACCAGGTGCAATCTTAATTTTTCCTATTCCAAAAAAAGTAACAAAAATAATATTAATTTTATCAATCATATTTACCAACAGATATTATCACTTCACAAGCTATAGCTTTTTCTTTTCCTACAACACCCAATTTCTCCGTTGTTTTTCCCTTAATATTAATTTGATTTATTGATATATCGCATAATTTAGAAATATTTTTTATCATTTTTTTTATATATTTTTTAATTTTTGGCGTTTGAGCTATTAGGTTTATATCGATGTTATTTATATAAAAATTATTTAATTTAATTTTTTTTATTACTGTGCTGAGTAAAATTGATGATTTAATATTTTTAAATTTTTTATTCTTATCAGAAAACATTCGACCAATATCTCCCATTTTACAAGCCCCTAGAATTGCATCAATTATTGCATGTAGGACAGGATCACCATCAGAATGTCCTAAAGTACCTAATTTTGATTTTATATATAATCCTGCTAAATAAAGTTTTCTATTTGGAACGAGTCTGTGTACATCAAAACCAATACCGAAATAGTTTTTGTTATTTTTAAAAGATTTAAATATTTCTAAGTCTTCCTTTTCAGTTATTTTTATATTTTTTCTTGATCCTGGTATGGTAAATACTTTTTCATTATCATTTGTAAACATCGAAGCGTCATCATCAAAAGAAAAATTAATATTTTTTAAATGTTTTTTGTAAATCTTTTTGTAAGTAAATCCTTGAGGCGTTTGCGCAAAACCCAAAGTTTCTCTTTTAATATTTTTAAAGATTGCATTTTTTTTATAACGTTTTGCTGCATCAGTACAATTTATAATTGGTACGACAGCATTTTCCTTTTTTAGACTAAAAATTATTTTATCAATCATTTTCTTTGGAGGATTGGGTCTTGCTGAATCATGTATTAAAACTTTTGTACAATTCATTTTTTTAATTTTACTAAGAGCTTTAAAAGTTGATTCTTGTCTATTTCTACCACCAGAAATTTGTAGTGTTTTTTTTAGACTTAACTTATCCAAGTATTTTTTGTGTTTTTGATGATATACAATAATAGTTTTCTTAATTTCTTTAATATCTTTGAATGATCTAATAGAATGCTCCAATAAAGTAGCATTATTCACATAATGGTAAGGTTTTGGTATAGAAGACTTTAATCTTATGCTTTCACCACCCGCTAGTATTATAAGAAATAAATTCATTTTTTTTTCATAATTTCGTTATATTTGTAATAAATATTAAATATTATTAATAAATGATTCATACCATCAAAAGCATAAAATGGGTAATAGCAACATCATTAATTGCTATATCCTTAGGACTGCTTACTTTTTTTACTTTTATAGGCAAAAGCTTTATTAAACTTAATGATTTTAATTTCCAAATATTATTAATTTTAGATTTAATCACAGTATTAGTATTTATAATTTTAATTTTTTACGAAACATATAAAATATTTAAAAATAAAAAAGCAGGGAAATTAGGTTCTTATACTACGTTAAGATATTTAGTTTTTTTTTCCTCAACAACATTTTTACCATCAGTTTTTATTGCAATTTTTTCATTAGTTTTATTTAATTTAAGCATCCAACAATTTTTTGATAAAAAGGTTAGATCTATTGTTCATAATTCTAGAGAAGTTGCGGTAAGTTACGTTGAGCAAACAAGAGATACAATTGAAGCTGATATTTTATTAATGACTATAGACTTAAACCAAAGAGCAAACTTATTTTATCAAAATCCTGGAAAATTTGTTAGTATTCTTTCAAATCAAAGAATGTTACGAAAATTAGATGAAGCATATTTATTAGATGGTGCTGGAAATATTATTATGTCTAATGTCATAGACTTAACTTTGGATTTTATCGAACCTCCACCAGAAGCTTTTGCAAATGTACTAAATAAAAAACCGGTTAGAATTACCGATCCTGATGAAAATCGAACATCTGCTTTAATAAAGCTAGATAATTTTTTAGATACATATCTTTATATTGTAAAGTTTATGGATCCAAAATTAGTTAATTATTTAAAAGAAACAAATTCAACATTAGGTTTTTACTATACAATCAGAGATCAAAAAACTGGTATCAAAATTACTTTTGCAGTTATTTATGTTCTTATTGTTTCTCTACTCCTTTTCCTGTCGGTTATAATTTCAATTAATTTTGCATCAAGACTTACTAAACCTATTATAAATTTAATTGGAGCATCAGAAAAAATTAGTATGGGAGATTTAAATATTAAAGTACCATTTATTAAAACAGATAGGGGGTTTAAAAAGTTAAATGATAATTTTAATTTAATGATAGATAGACTTAAAATGCAACAAGATAAATTGATTTTAACAGAACGTCATGAAGCGTGGGAAAATGTAGCAAAAAAATTAGCTCATGAAATTAAAAATCCACTCACACCAATTCAACTTTCCATTGATAGAATTAGAGAAAAGTATTTAACAAAAGATTCAAATAATAATAAAGAATTTTCAAATTATCTTAATATAATGGGCAAACAAATAAAAGAAATTGAGCATTTAGTAAATGAATTCTCTAATTTTGCAAGAATGCCAAAACCAGTCTTTAAAAAAATAAACATTTATGATTTATTAGATAAAACACTAGCTTTACATATTAATTCTTATCTTGATATAAAGTTTTCTATTAATAAACTAAGCAACATTAATTATATAGAAGGTGATGAAGGCCAATTAAGTAGAGTTTTTATTAATCTTATAAAAAATTCTATTGAGTCTATAGGCGAAAAAAAATTAATAAATGCTGATTTTAAAGGCGAAATTTACATAGAAATTAAAGAAAATAGTGACTATATATACATAATTGTTGGTGATACTGGTGCTGGTTTTAATCAAGCTAATAAGAGTAAAATGTTAACGCCATATTTTACAACAAAAAAAAATGGATCAGGATTAGGTTTATCCATTGTTAGCAAAATTATAAGTGATCATAATGGCTTGATTGATTTTTTAACAGTTAATGACGGAGCTAAGGTTAAAATTACGATACCCAAAATACAATGAATGAAATTTTAGTTGTTGATGATAACGTAGATATAAGAAACTTAATTTCAGGAATATTAAAGGATAAAGGTTTTTCAGTCAGATTAGCTGCAAATTTCAATCAAGCAGAAACTGAAATTGAAAAAAAAATTCCTGATGCTGCAGTTATTGATGTTAAACTTGATAAAAGTGACAATGATGGCATTGATCTTTTAAATAAAATTAAAAAAATTGATTCAAATGTACCTGTTATTATGATTTCTGGTCATGCAAATGTGCAAATGGCAATCGATTCACTTAAAATGGGTGCGTTCGAATTTATGCAAAAACCCTTTTCATCAGAAAGATTAATAAATTTCGTTGCGAGAGCATTAGAAAATAGAAATTTAAAAAATGAAAACAAGATATTAGAAGAAAAACAGTTTCACTCGTACGATTTTATTGGCGTAAGCCCAAGTGTTGTAAAAATCAGAAATTTAATATCTAAATTAGCAGTTACTGAAAGTCGAGTTTTTATTACAGGTCCAGCGGGCTCCGGAAAAGAACTTGTAGCACGCCAAATTCAAAAAAAATCTAAAAGGGCTAACAAACCTTTTGTAATAGTAAATGGAGCTTTGTTAGATCCAGGAAAGTATGAACTTGAACTTTTTGGCTCTGAAAATAATGATGGTGTTATCAATTATGGATTTTTAGAAAAAGCTAAAGATGGAATATTATTAATAGATGAAATTTGTGAAATTCCTTTAGCAACGCAGGCAAAACTTTTAAGAGTTTTAATTGATCAAAAATTTAAAAGAGTTAATGGCTCTCAACAAATTAATGTTAATGTTAGAATTTTTAGCACTAGCACCAAATCTTTAAGAGATGAAATTGACAATGGAAACTTTAGAGAAGACCTATATCATAGATTAAATGTTATTTCCATCAATCTCCTTCCTCTAAAAAACAGAACTGAAGATATACCCTTATTGCTAAATTATTTTGCAGATAAAATTTCTGAGCTAAATGGAATTAATAAAACTAAATTTGATACAAATCTTAGTGTATTGTACAAGTATGAATGGCCTGGCAATGTTAGAGAGTTAAGAAATTTAGTTGAAAGAATATCAATTCTTACAGGGGATGAAAAAAATTCAGATGTTAGCTTATTGATACGTGATGCTTTAGTTAATAAAAAGTCAGTTGTAAAGAATAATTCTTATGATGATGTGCTTTCATTCCCACTAAAAGAAGCTAGAGAAAAATTTGAAAAAGATTATTTAATATCGCAAATAAAAAAGCACATGGGTAATATTTCTAAAACTGCCGAATTTATAGGTATGGAAAGGTCAGCTTTACATAGAAAAATAAAATCTTTAAAAATTAAGGGTATAAATTAAATGAATATTATAATTTGTGGAGCTGGAAAAGTTGGTTATTCAATTTCCAAACAGCTATCAGTGCAAGGACATTCTGTTACAGTCGTTGACCAGTCAAGTGAAGATATTCAAAAAATAAATGAAAATCTTGATGCAAAAGGTGTTGTTGGTAGAGCTACATTTCCTTCTGTCTTAGAAAAAGCTGGGGCAGATGAGGCAGATATGATTATTGCTGTAACAAAAAATGATGAAACTAACATGGTTATTTGCCAAATAGCTCACTCTATTTTCAGTATTACGAAAAAAATTGCCAGAATAAGAAATCAAGAATTTTTAGGTTCCAAATGGACTAAATTGTATGGGAAATCAAATCTTCCAATTGATGTAATTATCTCTCCCGAGTTAGAAGTAGCTAAATCTCTGCGCAGGAAACTGGAAGCACCAGGAGCGTTAGATAATATGCCTTTTGCCGAAGGTAAAGTTAATGTTTTAGAGATAAATATTAGCAAAAAATGCCCTTTAATTAATACAGAATTAAGTAAACTCACACAAAGGTTTCCAGATTTAAGAGCAAATGTTCTAGGTGTCATAAGAGAAAATAAATTTGTAATACTGAAGAAGAAAGATAAAATTTTAGTTAATGACAAAGCTTTTGTTGTAGTCAGCGCCAATCAAATTAATAAAACTCTTTTAGCTTTTGGTCATGAAGAAAAAATGGCAAAAAAAATATTGATTGTTGGCGGTGGAAATATAGGTTTTAATTTAGCAAAAATTTTAGAAGACGATACAGAAAGTGGAGGAGTTAGAGTAAAAATTATTGAAAAAAATAAAGAAAGAGCTGAATTTATAGCAAACATTTTAAATGATACAATTGTAATTAATGGCAATGGTTTAGATGAAGATATTCTTAAAGAAGCAAATATTGAAGAGGCAGAAACAATTTTATCATTAACAAATGACGATGAAGATAATATTATGGTTAGTGTGCTTGCTGAAAAAAATAATCCTAACAAAAGAACAATAGCATTAGTTAATAAGCCAAATTATAGTCTACTACAATCATCTTTAAAAATTGATGATTTAGTTGATCCAAGGATAACGACTATTTCAACAATACTTAAACATGTTCATAAAGGTACTATAGAAACTGTGTACACACTTTTGGATGGTGAATATGAATTTATAGAAGCTGAAGTATTAGAAACTTCTGAACTAATAAGCAAATCTATTAAAGATTCAAACTTACCAATGGAAATTAGAATTGGAGCGGTTGTGCGAAACCAAGAAGTAATTATTCCAAAATCAAGTTTTAAGTTTGAAAAAAAAGATGTTGTTATTTTTTTAACTAAAAGAGATCATTTAGAAAAAGCAGAAAGTTTGTTTAGAATAAGTTCATTTGTCTAATGAATTATAAAAACATATTATTTTATTTAGGAATATATTCAATATTTGTATCGATCCTTTCGATAGTTAATATTTTATATTCTAACTATTTTAATTTTCATTTAGGAATAAATGCTTACTTAATTACTTTTGCTATATCTGCTGCTATTGGAATTTTTTTTTGTTTTATTGGATATTCAGATTATAGAAATATTTCTCTAATAGAACAGTTAGTATTTGTATTTTTGGGTTTCTTACTAATTCCATTACTGCTTAGCATTCCATATTATTTGAGCATTTATAACATAACTTTTCTTAATGCTTATTTTGAATCCGTGTCAGGATTTACCACAACTGGCTTTTCAATAATTAATAATATTAAGCTTTATGACGAACCATTTTTATTATGGAGATCAAGCTCACAGTGGTTGGGTGGTTTATTTTTTTTAGTAGCAATTATTGGTACAATTGGAAATAAACAAATTAAAATACGACCTACATATTTAGTTTCTGAAAATTTGGCAGGAAAAAATTTTTACAGTAATTTTAGTTATAATTTAATTAGAATTATGATTATTTATTTATCTACAACTTTATTTGTTGTTTTTTTGTATTCATTAACAAATATCCGTTTATTGGATGCTTTTAACTTATCATTAACAACAATATCCTCGGGTGGTTTTATCTCTTCAAATTATTTGTCAGATATTATTACAAATGAATTACAAGTTTTTATTTTAGCTCTTACCTTACTTTTGCCAACTATTAATTTTTATTTATTTTTTAATGTTTTCACAAAAAAATTTAAATTTAATAATCACCAAGAAGATTTACATCTTATTTCACTAATTCTATTTTTAACATTATTTTTTTATTTTTTAATAATACCTAGGGAAGGCTTCTTCAATGTTTTCTTAGCAATGACTTCGTCAATATCAAATTCCGGAATATCTATTTATTCTTCCGGTCTTGATATTTCTTTCTTTCTATTACTTTTGACTATTGTGGGTGGCTCATTAATATCTACTTCATCGGGTTTTAAATATGTAAGATTATATATTCTACTTAAAATATCCTATAACGAAATATACAGAATTGTGAAACCCACCAACATATCTAACATAAACTTATTTAACACAGAATCAAAAATTGAGGATAATGATTTTAAGATTTCATTTTTAGTCTTTATATTATTTATTATTTCTATATTCATTCTCGCAAGCATTTTATCTTTTGATACCTTAAGTTTTGAAAATTGCTTTAAACTGTCTATACTTACACTTACGAATACTGTAACTTCGACATCTTATGGTATGGATAGTATTAACTTTTTAGATTTTAGTAGTTTTACAAAAGTATGCCTAATATTTTTTATGATAGTAGGAAGAATTGAAATAATTTCGTTATTTTATATTATAAAAAAAATAATTATTAAGGTTTATTAATGTCTAATATAGTAATTTTAGGAGCCGGATCTATGGGCACAGCATTTTCTATTCCTTGTTCGGATAGAAATCATAAGGTGACTATTGTAGGCACATACTTAGAAAATCAATTTATTGATATTATAAATAAAAGAAAGTTTCATCCTGTATTAAATTGTAAAATTCCAGCAAATGTTAATTTTGTAAAATTTGATCAGTTGAGTAGTGTGGTTAATAATAAAACTAAACTCATAGTAGTTGCGGTAGTTTCAAAAGGTATTGAATGGGCTGCTTTAGAATTAAGTAAGGTATTAAAATCTAGCACTCCAATCTTAATACTTACAAAAGGGCTTTCTTTATACAAAAGTAATTATGAAGTATTAGCTCATAAAATGGAACGTATTTTTAAAAAAAAAGGTATTAAAAAAACAAATATATCTGCAGCAGGTGGGCCATGCTTAGCTAAAGGATTATCTGTTAGAGCGCATACATCAGTTATTTTTGCTAACAGGAGAATAAATATTGCAAAAAAAATAGCCTCATTGGTCAAAACAAATTATTACCATATTGAGACTTCTACCGATGTCATTGGAGTGGAAATATGTGCTGCAATCAAAAATATTTTTTCAATGGCTATTGGTGCGTCAGAAGGAATTTGTATAGATAGGTCATCACAATCCATTAAATCAAAAAATTATTTAAATACAGCCGCTTCATTAGTTAACCAATCCATCAAAGAAATGATTGTTTTTTCAACAAAATTTGGAGGTAAAAAAGATACTGTTCTTAGTTTGGCGGGTATTGGAGATTTATACGTAAGTGCTGATGGTGGAAGAAATAGCAAAATGGGTTATTTTATTGGTCAAGGTTTTTCTTATAAGCAAGCTAAAAAGACCAAAATGAGTGGAATTACTATAGAAGGAGCCGACCTTATTAAAGAGATAGGAAAAAATGTAAATTATGATTTTAGTATAAAAAAACTACCTTTAATGATCAGTATGATCAATGCAGTTTTAAATGGAAAATCTTTAAAAATAAAATGGGAAAAGTTTTAATTTTTAAAAATTTATTAATCACGATTCGGTCGATAAATCTTTACAAAAAAGTGACTTTATCTTTTTGAGCAATATTTAAGCTATTGAAATTAATTTGCCTCAATTTTATGGTAAATATCTTTCTTAAAGACCTAAAAATGCTGAATTTAAAGGGTTTTTTTAAGTAGTTGCATAAAAGTCACTAATTTAAAATAATTATTTTGTGGTGAAAAACATGATGCAATTATTTGTGCTAATTGGTAATAATAGAACCAATTTAATTAATTAATTAATAAAGGTTATAAATGAATAAATTAAAAACAATGTTGATTACAGGCCTTATAAGTCTTTTTTCAACTGCGGTATTTGCAAATTCAGCGAATTTTGCAGGACCATACATTGGACTAATGTCATCAGTTAATGGTGTCACGTTTGATGCAACACATAATTCTACAAGTGGTGACGTTACTACTGGTAGTGCCGGTAAACACGCTATAATTGTCGGGGGTGAAATAGGTTACGTATTCCCTTTAGGTGATTTATTAGCAATCGATATTGGATACAACATGGTATCTGGTGAAGCTAAGTTAAAAACAGGAACAGACAGAACCACTACTCCTAATAGTGCTGATGTAACTTTTCAAGCGTCTGACCCTGAAACTTATTATATAGCTCCAACTATCGCTGTATCAGAAACTTCTTCTTTCTATTTTAAATATGGTGAGTCAGAAGCTGATGTAACGGTAACTGGAACAATAACAGACCCAGGCGATATGAAAGGTCAAACATACGCTCTAGGTTCTAGAACTGTCCTTTCGAACGGAATATTCGTAAGAACGGAAGCTGGATATACTGAGTATGATAAATTAACATCAACAGGAACAGGAGCTTTAGATGCAGCGACTGGTAAAACAGCTGGTGTAAATACATCAACTACTGTTACAGCTGATCCAACAATAGCTTATGGACTAGTATCTGTAGGTTATAAGTTTTAATAAATTTATATTAAAAAAAAACAAAACCCGCTTAGTTTAAACACTGAGCGGGTTTTTTTTTATTAAAAATCTAAAATTCCATCTTATAAAACTCTATAATTACTATATAGGTAGATTTTTATATTAATTTTTTAGTCTAAATATGTAATATTTATTCAATAATTAGGTAACCGATCATTAATAAAATTGAATAGCTGCAATTAAAGCATTATCAGGCTTATACAAAACTAATCCTAACTTAGAAATTAATCAGCAAGATGCACTGATATATCTCTATTATTTAAATCAACGCCAAAATTTTTGCGCAAAGGTGGAAATGCTCTTTGTTGACATCTTTATAATCCGGTAAACACTTACTTTTTGAAATAGATTTTAACGTAGCTTATGATATAAAAAACGTAGGAATTATTTAGGTAATTACTAGTAAAGTACTACGAGAGTACTACGAAAAGAGATAAAGTTAATAGTTGATAATATTTCTTGATGTTCAATACACGAATAAGCATTGGGAGATAACAAAATGCGCCCTTAGCTCAGTTGGATAGAGCATCGGTTTTCTAAACCGAGGGTCGGTGGTTCGAATCCACCAGGGCGCACCAATAATTGAGATGTTTTTAATATTTTAGCCAGTTTATTTTATCTTCGTTATAGTTTAATCCCCTAAAATCCTATAATTTAGCAAAAAGAACCATATTAGGCTCATATCACTCTGGCTTTTATATAAACCTTTGATAAAATTAAGTGCGATGAAAAAAAGAAAAAATGCTAAAAAAAAAATTGATAAGTTAAAAGTTTCAAGCTTTAGCAAAAATAAGAATAATAACGAAGTAGATCTTTGGAAAGAAATACGCACAAATTTTAAACCTCTAGTTAAAGCATATAATAAATTTAGCGAGAAACGGAGAATTGCAAAACAAAAAGAACATGACAGAAAATTAAAACATGATAAGAAACTAAAAATCAGAGATGATCAAATACTAAGATTACAAGAACAAGAACACAATAGACTTAAAAAAGAACAGAAAATAAAAGAAGAAAAAGAAAGAATATTACAAGAACAAGAATATCAGCATATAAAAGAAAAAAAATCAAAAGATGATAATCTTAAACGAATAAAGCAAGAAGAAATTTATAGAGAAAAATTAGTAAGAGGTGAAGAAGAAAGAATAAAACAAATTAGGAGAGTTAACGAAGCAAGAATTGAAGAAAGAAAATTAAGAGAACAAAGATACTTTGAGCTTGAAAGTAAATTCTACAAAACGCCAAATACAAAAGAAGAAATATTAAATAAAGAAGAACTATTAAACAAAGAAGAACTATTAAACAAAGAAGAACTATTAAACAAAGAAGAACTATTAAACAAAGAAGAACTAAGATTAAAGGAAAAAGAGCAAAGATTAACTAATGAAGAACAAAGATTGCAAGAGAAAGAACAAAATTTAAAAGATGAAGAAAAATCAAATGCTGATGAAACGCAAAATAAAAAAAGGTTAAATGGTATAGTATTATGGTTTAACGACACTAAAGGTTATGGTTTTATTAAAAGAGAAGATAAACAAAAAAATATCTTTGTTCATCTTTCTGCTCTGCAAAATTCTGGTTTAGACTCTTTAAAATCAGATGATCTATTAACGTTCCAAGTTGAACATTCTGATAAAGGTATTTCAGCTGTCAATTTACAAAAAACAGTAAATGAATTTTCTAGCCCTCATTTAAAAGTGATAAAATAACGGAAATTGTGTGAAAAAAAAAGCATAAAAGTCTAGCTCTTTTTCCTTATAGTTTAGTAGCTTACCCGAGTGAGTCTTTAAACCATTTTGATATATCTTCTAAAACGATTATTGCAAAACAACAAAATGAAAACAGTTGATACAATCCATAAACCCAAGCCAATGCATTTTGAAGCCGAGGATCGGTACTTCGAATCAATCATGTTACACAGAAAACTAGATTATTTTTTTATTTTAAATTTAGCATTTGCAGCATCTTCATAAAAAGCTTTAACTGTACTTATGGTCAAGTTTTTAGAGCTTTTACCAAATTTACCTATTTTTTTAATAATATTTGGTGGCATAGTAATAATATCACATAAACAATCGCAAGACTGAGTATAATTGTAGGCCTCTCTAGTACTAGCCCATAAAATTTTTATATTTTTATATTTTTTACTTATCTGTACGCTTTTTTTTATTATAGGAAGAGGGTCTTTCCCAGTATCTGCCATTCTACCTACGAATATCGAGATAATTGTATTTGATTTTTTATTGAGAATTTCTAATATTTTTTGAACTTGCTTTAAATCATAAACGGCTGTTATGTTAAGTTTAAAACCTTTAGAGCTCAACTTTTTAATAACTTTACCCAAGAATTTACCTTTTGTATTTACAACGGGGATTTTTACATAAACATTACTTCCCCACGAATTAATTACGTTAGCTTGTTCTTCAATCGCATTTTCTTCATCAGCAAAAACTTCAAGTGATATAGGTTTTTTATT
>Ga0114997_10003409_pt1 | contig 12506 bp, 14 predicted proteins | sample ArcticOcean_MG_C_2_FD_87045 | JGI IMG/M metagenome (GOLD analysis project Ga0114997, IMG submission 87045) | Marine microbial communities from western Arctic Ocean - ArcticOcean_MG_CB4_136 | ecosystem: Environmental > Aquatic > Marine > Oceanic | place: Arctic Ocean: Canada Basin | collected... | reverse complement strand
TCACAGGCAAAGTATATCGCCATACCTGATTTTTTTCAGTCAACAATATTTACTATCTGGTCATTGCAAAGTAGTTTTTTAAACCTAAGTAAAAGGAATGTTGAGTATTTGACTGGCCTTAATAAATTTAGAGCAGCTTATGATTTTTTTTATATTAGATCTTTAATGGATCCAGACTTAAAAAATTATGCTGATAAATGGTATGAAATTCAAAAAAATGTTAAGAGTAAAAAATACGGTGAAAATAAAAAACGTAATGCCCGAAGAAAAAATAAATAACTTGAGGCAGTTGTATATTGGAATTGGTAGTAATTTAGGTAGCCCAGTAGCCCAAGTATCATTAGCTATAAAAAAATTATCAGAATTAGATGAACATCATACTATGAAAGTATCTAATTTCTATGAGAGCCCTCCTATGGGCCCAAGTGATCAAAATAATTATATAAATGCTGTGGTAATGTTTAAGTGTGGTGAATCTCCAGAAGATATATTATTATTGATAAAGGGTATAGAGTCTTCTATGGGGAGAAAGAAAGGAGCTATAAGATGGTCAGAAAGAATTATTGATTTAGACATTATTATGTATGGTGATATACCTTATAAATCTGACGTTTTATCAATTCCGCATATAAATGCATGCGAAAGAGCATTTGTTTTATTACCTATAATGGACATTAGCCCTGATATTTATATACCAACACAAGGGTATGCAAAAGACTTGATAAGAGAATGCTTATATAGCGATATTAAAAAAATTAATAAAAAATGAAAGACTTAACATCCAAGTACATAATTATTGAAGGGCCAATCGGCGTTGGGAAAACTAGCTTATCAAATAAGCTAGCGCTTGAATGGGATGCAGATCTTGTGCTAGAAAATGTTGATGATAATCCGTTTTTATCAAAGTTTTATAAAAACCCAAGAGAGGTATCGCTACAGACTCAACTATATTTCTTGTTAACTAGAACACGACAAGTTCAGGCTTTTAAGCAACAAGATATCTTTTCAAATGCAAGAGTCTCAGATTTTATGTTACAAAAAGATAGGCTATTTGCTCAAGTAACTCTTAATAATGAAGAGTACGATTTATATGATCAGTTATATTCCTATATGGCTGTAGATATACCTAAACCAGATCTTATAATATATTTACAGGCTCCGATAAATACTCTCATTAAAAGAATAAAAAAAAGAGGCAGGGATTTTGAGAAATATATTGACGCAGAATATCTAGAAAGATTGAATGCAATGTATTTGAAATTTTTTAACACATACAATGCATCACCATTACTAATTGTTAATGCAGAAGATATTGATTTTATTAATAACGAAAATGATTACAAAAATTTATTAGATAAAATCTACTCAATAGAAAAAGGCAGGCATTATTTTAACCCATTAGCTAGTATCATAAATGAATAGTATTAAGAAAAAACTCAAAAGATATTTACATGATAAAAATCAAATTGTTTGCATTACGTGCTACGACTCTTCATTTAGTAAAATTTTAAATGATTTAGAAATTGATATAGTTTTAGTTGGAGATTCGCTAGGAATGGTTATAAAAGGTGAGGATAATACCCATAGTGTAACTGTAGATGAAATAATATATCACAGTACGTGCGTAGCAAAAAATAAAAAAAACTTTATAATGATGGCTGATATGCCAATAAATTCTTACGAAAATCCTGATTCGGCCTATTTAAATTCAAGAAAGTTATTAGATAACAATATAGATATTGTAAAATTAGAATACCAAGATAAACATAAACCGGTAATAGAGAAATTGATAGAAAAGAACATACCTGTGTGCGCTCACATAGGATTACTTCCACAAACTGCATTCGAAAAAAAAGATTTAAGGGTATATGGTAGGGAGATAGAAGAAAAAGATAGATTAATTAGGCAGGCTAAGAATCTAGAAGCATTGGGAGTGGACATACTGTTGCTAGAGTGTGTGCATGAAGAAGTCACTAAAGTAATTACAGGTTCTGTTGATATCCCTGTTATTGGTATTGGTTCTGGAGAAAGCTGTAATGGGCAGGTACAAGTTCTTTATGATATTTTAGGAATCTCAAATAACCCTCCAAAATTCTCCAAAGATTACCTACAGGATGCCGGTAGCATAAGAGATGCAATAAAAAATTTTTCTAATTACGTTAAAAATATAAAATAATAAATAGTCTATGAAAATTTTTCACTCAATTAAAAAATTTATTGATTCCGAAGTTAAAATAGATTCATTTATTCCAACTATGGGTAATTTACATGACGGGCATTTGTCGTTAATTACAGAATCTAAAAAACATTCTGAAAAATCCTGTGTAAGTATTTATATTAACGGTGATCAATTTACAGATGTTAAGGATTTTGAAAATTACCCTAAGACAATAGAAGAGGATATTAAAAAACTTGAAAAAATAAAGGTAAATTATTTATTAATACCAGATAAAAATGACATAGAGAATTTTTCAAAACCATTTGATATAAATTTAGAACCAAAAAAAATAACAAACGATATGTGCGGAAAATATAGACCAGGTCATTTTCTCGCTGTTATGGATATTATGCATAGATTCATACAAATTGTTAAGCCAAAAAATATTATATTAGGAGAAAAAGATTACCAGCAAGTTATGGTAATCAAAGAATTAATAAACATTTATAACTATGATATTAGTGTAATAACTTCTCCTACGGTTAGAAATAAAAATGGTCTAGCTTTAAGCTCTAGAAATAATTTTTTGCTTGATAATGAAGAGAAATTTGCCTGCGATATTTATCATGCCTTGTTATCAGCAAAAATAATGTTTGAAAATAATATTCCTGTAAAGGAAATAATTGATAATGTTAATAAATTATTTATTAATTCCCATGTAAATATAGAGTATTTTACCATTAGGGATGTAAAAACATTGCAGCATTCTTATGATAATGATTTAATAGCACTTATAGCAGGTCATTTAGGTGAGGTTAGATTAATTGATAATATGATTATAAAATCTTCACATAATAATAAATAGGTGTTTTCATGAATTTAACATTTTTAAAATCAAAATTACACGCGGCACGTGTTACTCACTCAGAGTTAGACTATGACGGTTCATGCGCTATAGATAGTGATATTCTTGCGCAAGCATCAATACACGAGTACGAGAAAATTGAAATATATAATATTACAAATGGCGAAAGATTTTCAACATATACAATCCTTGCTCAACCTGGTAGCGGAATAATATCAGTAAATGGAGCGGCTGCACATAAAGCTAACCCTGGGGACAAATTAGTAATTTGCTCGTATATAGAAGTTCCAGAAGATCAGATAAAAAAACATCAGCCTATATTGGTATATCTTGATAGTAGTAATAAAGTGCTAAAAAGAACAGCAAGTATAGCTATGCAACTTGTATAAAATTACAACAAAGAAAAATGAATAAAATTTTTTTATCTCAGCTTCGAGAAATTAAAAAAGACTCTATTAAGTTTAAAAAAGAAATCAAAGGGTCTAAAAAAAACATCACGAAAAATAATAATAATTTTTTCATAGATACAGAAAACTTATTTTTTGATTTTTCTAGAAATATTATTAACGATAAATCGCTAAACAACTTAGTAAAGTTAGTAGAGATTATAGATGTAAAAAATAATTTTAAAAAATTATGCTCTGGTGATTTAGTTAATATATCTGAGCAAAGAAAAGTCTTGCACCCAGCTATGCGAAATACAACTTTTTCTCTAGATAGTAATATCAAAGATGATATTTTAAGGCACAAAGCAGTATTAAAAAAAATATCTGAAGATATTAATTCTGGGAGAAAAAAATCTTTTTGTAATAAGAAATTTACTGATGTTGTTTCCATAGGTACCGGAGGTTCATACTTTGGCATTAAAATGCTTTATGCTGCACTTAAGAACTTTGCAACGAATAATATTAATTTACATTTTATCTCAAACTTAGATTCCTCGGAATGCAAGGATGTTTTACAGAAGCTAGACCCAGAAACTACTTTATTTATTCTGGTCTCTAAAAGTTTTAGTACGGTAGAAACTCTGGAAAACGCTAGAAAAGTTAAAGTCTGGTTTAACAAAAAACATAAAGGTGAAAATATAATGGCAAATTTTCTTGCTGTTACTGAAAATCAAGATGCAGCTTTAAAATTTGGAATCGCAGATGATAGTATAATAAAATTATGGGATTGGATAGGTGGTAGATATTCAATCTGGACTGGCGTAAGTATTGGATTAATTATAACTATTGGGTATAAAAATTTTTCTAAGTTTCTAGATGGCGCTAATGCTGGAGATAAACATTTTTTAAATAATAAGCCTAAAAATAATATCCCTATGATAATGGCCCTATTAAGCTTTTATTATACAAGGTTTTTTAATGCGCAAAGTCATCACATATCACCTTACAACTATAGGTTAAGATTTTTAAAAGAGCACTTACAGCAATTAGAGATGGAGAGTAATGGTAAATCTATAGACCAAGATGGAAAATTTTTCTCTCATGTAAGTGGTAATATTATATGGGGTGCTACTGGTAGCTGCTCTCAACATTCTTTTTATCAACTTCTTCATCAAGGAAATACATTTATACCTTCAGATTTTATTATTTCTTCCAAATCTGATTCTGGAAATCAAGATAATCATGACAAGTTATTTTCTAACTACTTAAGTCATATTGAAATTTTAAACAATGGCTTCTCAGGAAAAGAATCTGAAAAACTATATGAAGAAAGATTTTCTAATCTCGAGTTAGATAAAAAACTAGTTATAAAAAATTTAAGTTTACCCGGGAGAAAGCCAACAAATGCTTTTCTTTTAAAAAGTATGTCGCCTGAAGCAATAGGCGAGCTATTATCTTATTATGAACATAAAACATATGTTTTAGGACTTCTGTCAAATATCAATTCTTTTGACCAGTGGGCAGTGGAAATAGGAAAAATAAAAGCAAATGATATTTATAATGATATTAAAGCTATTAAAAAGAAAAAGAAAAAAACTAATAATATGTTACTCAATAAATATTTAAATTAATTTTTTTGTTTATTGATTGCCCAATTAATATGCTCAATTAGAATTGTATTACTTAAACATTTCTTTTTTTCTTGCAAGGCCTCAAGAGTTTCAATTGTTTTTTCTGAGTTACCTAACCCAATAGATATATTTCTGAGCCATTGAAAATAAGATATTCTATTGATTGGTGTATCTTTAGTATTCTCCTTAAATTCTTTTTCACTCCAACTAAATAAACTAATTAATGTGGGGGAGTCTAGCTTGTTTTTATGACTAAATTCTTCAATTCTAGTTTCTGTACTAAATCTATTCCATGGGCATACCAGCTGACAATCATCGCAACCAAAAACTCTATTCCCAATACTGTCTCTATATTCTATTGGTATAGTTTCTTTTAATTCAATAGTTAGATAAGCAATACACTTTTTTGCGTCGAGGACATGAGGTGATATTATAGCTCCTGTAGGACATAATTTAATACACTCACTACAATCACCGCAATAGCTTTTAGATTTTTTATCAATTGCAAAATCTATATTGGTATATATTTCTCCAAGAAAAAAATAAGAGCCACTATTTTTATTAATTAATAGTGTATTCTTTCCAATCCATCCAAGTCCAGCTTTTTGCCCAATTGCTTTCTCTAGCACTGGCGCAGAATCTACAAACGCTCTGTATTTAAAATCATCTACCTCAGCATTAATCTTTTTAGCTATTTTGTGAAGACGATCTCTCATTTCAGAATGATAATCTTTTCCCAGGGCATACCTTGATATGTAGGCTAAATTATTATTTTCTAGAACTTTTTTTGAATCATAAGTATTCTCAGTTAAGTAATTCATCCTAAATGATATTACCTTAACTGTGCCTGGCATTAATATTTCAGGACGTGACCTTTTTACGCCATGTTTTTCCATATAATACATTTCACCATGGAATTTATTCTTTAACCAATTGAGCAAATGAGCTTCGTCTTCTTTTAAATCTATATCTGTAAAACCAACGTCATCAAAACCAAGGTCTTTGCCCCAGGAAATAATTTTATTTTTTAGTAATTCCGATTTCATCTAAGTCTTTTTAAATAATATTGTATATAATTATACAATGTGTGGAATAGTAGGCGAATATATTTTTAATAAAAATTACAATAATCATAATATTGAGTTGCTCTTGGATCAAATAAAGACAAGAGGTCCTGATTATTCTGGATTTATTGTAAATCAATGTATTTCATTAGGTCACTCAAGGTTGTCTATAATAGATTTATCTGCATCATCCAATCAGCCTTTTGAGGACAAAGATGCCCAGTTAACAATGGTTTATAATGGGTGTATATATAACTATAAGGAATTAAGAGAAGATCTTGTAAAGAAAGGTTATGTTTTTAAGACAGTAGGAGATACGGAGGTAGTTTTAAAATCTTATCAGGAATGGGGTTATGACTGCCTAAAAAAATTTGAAGGTGATTTTGCATTAGCTGTCTGGGACAATAGAAATAAAAAGTTATTTTTAGCTAGAGACAGGTTTGGAGTCAAGCCATTATACTTTTCTAACAATAAAAATTTTTTTCGGTTTGGGTCTAGTTTGCAATCAATTATTGCAAAAAAAGATATTAACTTAGAACTAGATAACCAGTCATTGCATATGCATTTTTCATTGCATTCTGTAGTTCCAGCGCCTAACACAATATTTAAAAATATAAAAAAAGTCCCCCCTGGGCATTATTTAGTCATTGGCCCCGATCAAAAAATTTTAACAAATGCTTATTGGAAGTTAGATAGCTCTAGTCAGTCTGAACTTATAACTGATGAAAATGAGGCTAAAGAACAAATAAAAAACTTATTGCTTAATGCTATTCAGAAAAGAATATCAGCATCAGATATAGATGTGGGGGTATTACTCTCTGGAGGCCTAGATTCAAGCTTAATAGTTGCTTTAGCGAATGATCATTTTCCAAATTTAAAAACTTATAGCATTGGTTTTGAAGATGACAAGGATGAAAAAGGGAATGAATTTTTTTATTCTGATCAGATAGCTGAGCAGTTTAAAACAAAGCATGAAAAAATTATTATTGATAATAAGTCTGTTCTTTCTAGGCTGCCCGAGGCTTTTAAATCAATGTCTGAACCTATGGTTGCTCAGGATGCAATTGCCTTTTATATGCTGTCGGAATTAGTAAGCAAAGAAGTTAAGGTTGTTTTGTCAGGTCAAGGGGCCGACGAAGGGTTCGCTGGGTATTTCTGGTATAAAAATATTAACGCAGAATCAAATGATTACCGAAACTTTTGTAAACACTATGTTGACAGAAGTCACGATGAGGTAAAAGAATTTTTAAATATCAAATTTGATAGTGATTATACATCTACGATGATAAGGAATAAGTTAAACTCTGTTAACTCTAAAACCTTGATAGGTAGCGTACTGAATTTTGACATTACAACTCTTGTGGTTGATGATCCCGTAAAGAGAGTTGATAATATGACTATGGCATGGGGTTTGGAAGCTCGAGTGCCTTTTTTAGATCATCAGTTGATAGAAGCTTCTGCTAGAATTGATCCAAACCTACATCTTAAAAGGAATGGAAAAAATATTTTAAAGGTTATATCAGATGATATTTTACCAAAAGACGTAATTGACAGAAAAAAAGGGTATTTCCCAATGCCTGCTTTAAAGTTCATCAGAGGTGAATATTATGATTTCGTTTATGATATTCTTAACTCTAGACAGTGCTATAATAGAAATCTCTATAACAGAGATTATATTAATAAGTTGCTAGAAAAACCGAATGAATATAAAACTGCTATAGATGGTAATAAACTATGGCATGCTGCAGCTACAGAGTTATGGTTTAGGCAAAATATAGATTAATAAAATGTAATTAGGAGAAATTATGGATGTTTTAGAAAGGATTAAAGAACAAGTGGAAAGTAATAAAGTTATTATTTACATGAAGGGTACGCCGCAAATGCCTCAGTGTGGTTTTTCAAGTAGGACCGTTGAAGCACTTAAACAGTGCGGAGCAGAATTTGCATACGTGAATATTTTAATGGACCCTGAAGTTTTTCAAAACTTGCCAAAATTTGCTGACTGGCCAACTTTCCCTCAAGTTTATATCGATGGAGAATTCATAGGTGGGTGCGATATTACTTTGGAAATGCATGAAAAAGGTGAATTAAAAAAAATGATAGAAGAAGTAAAATAATAAAATGAAAGAGAAGAATATTAAAAAGGTAGTGCTTGCTTACTCTGGAGGGCTAGATACTTCTATCATAGTTAAATGGCTGCAAGATAATTATAAGTGTGAGGTGATAACTTATACGGCTGATCTAGGCCAAAAAGGTGAGATTGAATCTGCAAAAAAAAGAGCAAAAGAGCTTGGAGTCAAGCAAATATTCCTTGATGATGTTAAAGAAGAGTTTACAAGAGATTTTATTTTTCCAATGCTTAGAGCGAATGCTCTATATGAAGAGCAGTATCTTCTTGGGACAGCTATAGCTCGCCCACTGATCTCCAAAAAACTAATAGAGGTTGCAAATGAATGTAATGCAGATGCAATTGCTCATGGAGCAACTGGCAAAGGTAACGATCAGGTTCGTTTTGAGTTATCTGCATATGCATTAAACCCTAGTATAAAGATAATAGCTCCTTGGAGAGAATGGGATTTAAACTCAAGGGATAAGCTTTTATCATATGCTTCCTCAAATAATATCCCAGTTGATATGGATAAAAAGAATGCCCCTCCATATTCTATGGACGCAAATCTCCTTCATATCTCATACGAGGGAAAAGCTTTAGAAGACCCGTGGGCTTCTGCGCCTGACGATATGTGGAGATGGACGGCTTCTCCTCAGAATGCCCCTGACCAAGAGGAAGAGATAGAGATTGAGTTTTTTAAAGGTGACCCAATTGCTTTGAATGGCAAAAAGTTAAGTCCAGCAAATCTCCTTGAGGAATTAAATAATTTAGGAGCAAAAAATGCTATTGGTAGATTAGATATCGTAGAAAATAGATATGTGGGAATGAAGTCGAGAGGTTGTTACGAGACTCCAGGAGGCACAATAATTCTGCAGGCAAGAAGAGCTGTAGAGTCAGTCACATTAGATAGAGAAGTGGCTCATCTTAAAACAGAATTAATGCCAAAATATGCAAATATGATTTATAACGGTTTTTGGTGGAGCCCTGAAAGAAAAAATCTACAAAAATTCATAGATACAACACAAGAAACTGTTAGTGGTTTTGTAAGACTATCGCTTTATAAAGGTAATATAATAATTAAGGGAAGGAAGTCGGAAAATAATAGCTTATATAACTCAAATCTTGCAACATTTGAAGAAGATTATGGTGAATATGACCATAAAGACGCTCAAGGTTTTATAGCATTGAACGCGCTAAGATTGAAAAATAACACTAAAAACTAGTGCTGTACATATCTTGATGCCAAGCATATTATATATACATATGGTATTTAATTAACAATAAGGTTACGCAAGGAGCAAAAATGAAAGGTCTAAGGATAATTATAATTGGTCTTATAGCTTTAATGATAAGTGGTTGTGCCACGTATTCTGGAAATGCTATGACAAACTCAAGCGACCCTTGGCAAGCAGTTAATAGGCCTGTTTTTGCAGTAAATGACACATTCGACAAGATGTTATTCAAGCCTCTTGCAAAAGGTTATGATGCCTTAACTCCAGATCCAGTTCAAAATTCAATAACAAATTTTTTCTCAAACTTAGGTGAAATTGATAACGCAATCAATAATTTATTCCAAGGAAAACCAGTTCAATTTGCAACATCCATTGGAAGATTAGCAATCAATTCGACAGTTGGTATAGCCGGCTTATTTGATGTGGCAGCGTATGTTGGCTTGGAGCGAGCTCAAGAAGATTTAGGTCAGACTTTTGGTACACTAGGAATGCAAGCAGGACCATACGTAGTTCTTCCACTTCTAGGATCAAGTAGCATTAGAGATATACCAGGAAGAATCGTATCAATGTATATAAATCCATTATCTTGGTTAGATGATGTATCGTTTAGAAATATAATGGTAGGTGTAAATGCAGTTGATAGCAGAGCAAATTTACTTGCAAAAGAAGATATAGCTAGCGAAATATCAAATGATAAATACACTCTCTACAAGGATGCGTTCTTAGAAGAAAGAGATTTCCAGATTTCTGATGGCAACCTAAGTGATTCTGATTTGATACCTGAGATAGCTGAATAATTTATTTATTTTTAGTTTTGACCCCTATAAATATACCGTTCAGCATTATAAAGATAACTGGAAGAATCATTCCTAGAACATAGAATTTAAATTCAACCCATTTTTCTTCAGTAAAAAAATTAGCTACATATAGGTTAAGGATTCCGCAGCCTATAAAAAAAATAATCCATGAATAAGATAGGGCGTCCCAATTTTTTTTACTTAATGTAACTTGCTCTTGTAGTAATTTTTTAATTATGCTCTCTCTTTTCATCACATGATTAACAATAAAAAACAGTGCAAAACCCCAATAAACAATAGATGGTTTTATTTTAATAAAAAAAGGATTCTTGAAATACAGAGTGCTAAATCCTGCTATTAAAATTATAAATAGAGTTATGTAATGTATTTTTTTTACTGACTTAGTATAAAAAAGTATTAAAAACTGAATAGAGTAAGAAACCATTAGAATAAATGTTGCAAAGTATATCCCACTAGACTTCTCTGAATTTAAATTTAAATGAACCAAGCTATTTACATCATTTATAAAACTTATTGGGATATCTGTATAAAAAATATATGATAAAAAAAAAAATAAAACCGGAATAAAATCTATGAATGCTTTCAAAATAGTCCCCAATAAAGATATAAAAAAATGTTAAGTTAAATTAATACTAGTAATGCAATAGTGGCAATAATAACATATTATATGTCTATGAATATTAAACCTGAAGAGATCGAGGATTTAGAAAAAATTAAGGTCCCGTTAGCTTACGTAAAAGGTGAGCCATATTTAAATATTCCTAAAGATTTATATCTTCCACCTGATGCTTTAGAGGTAGTGCTAGACTCTTTTGAAGGGCCACTAGACTTACTCTTGTATCTAATAAAAAGTCAGAATTTTGATATTCTGGAGTTACCGGTAGCAAAGATCACTGAGCAATATATTCAATATATAGACTTGATGCAGGAATTGAAACTTGAGCTTGCCGCAGAATATATGCTAATGGCGGCAACGCTCGCAGAGATAAAATCAAAGTTACTGCTTCCTGTGGTCGAGGATGCTATAGAAGAAGAAAATGACCCTAGGGCTGAGCTAATAAAAAGGCTGCAAGAATACGAAAGGTATAAAAAAGCAAGCATGAAACTAGAAATTCTGCCAAGAGTGGAGCGTGATTTTTATTTGCCTAGTAGAGCCCTCTACAAAACAATAAATAAAGATGAGGTTTTTCAGAATATTGATCTAGAAAAGCTTGTGGTAGTTTTTCATAAATTAATGGAGCAAACAAAATTTTTAACTCCTCATGATGTTAAGAAAGATTTCTTGTCTGTGAGAGAGAAAATGACAATGATATTAAATACTCTTAAGCAGGATGATTTTTTAGACTTCAAGGATTTATTAGATCTAAATGAAGGAAAATCTGGACTAATAGTGTCGTTTCTAGCAATACTAGAGCTAATTAAATTGACGTTAATCGATTGCGCTCAAGCAAATCAAGATTCTGCAATTTTTATTAAATTAAAATAAGAAGAGAAAGAAAGGGGTTTAAGTTTGGAGAAAAGTAAATTAAAAAAAATTATTGAGTCCTTAATATTCTCATCAACGAAACCTATCTCCCTTAGAGAGCTAAAAAATTTTTTCACTGACGAGAGCATTTCACCAGAATTAATAGAGGAAGTTATAAGTGATATTGAAGGCAAATATATAGATTCCGGGGTTGTATTAAAAAAAGTATCTACCGGATATAGGTTTCAAGTTTCAGAAGAGTGTAATAAATGGGTTTCTAATTTTTACCCAGAAAAACCACAAAAATATTCTAGAGCATTAATGGAAACTTTAGCGCTAATTATATATAAGCAGCCAATAACCAGAACGGAAATTGAGTCTGTTAGAGGCGTTAGTGTAAGCAGTAATATTATTAAGACATTGCTTGAAAGAGATTGGGTAAAAATATTAGGTTATAAAGATGTCCCTGGAAAACCAGCAATTTTTGGAACTACAAAGGAATTTCTTAACTCTCATAATCTTGCCTCATTAGGTCAGCTCCCAAAACTTGATGATATTATAGAGTTATCTGAGGAAGAAAAAAATAAGTTAGGTTTGTTAGATACCGTTCAAGCAGATGAAAAGAATAAAAATTCTGATCTCAGTGATAGTGAGGATTCAAATAACGAGAATATTCACTAAAAAACCAAGTATTTTGTAATTTTTCTAGATTATATAGCCCATTTTGGGTATTTTTTCTTGAGTATTTCGGCATATTAGAATATATTGTCGTACCAT
>Ga0114997_10003408_pt1 | contig 12508 bp, 10 predicted proteins | sample ArcticOcean_MG_C_2_FD_87045 | JGI IMG/M metagenome (GOLD analysis project Ga0114997, IMG submission 87045) | Marine microbial communities from western Arctic Ocean - ArcticOcean_MG_CB4_136 | ecosystem: Environmental > Aquatic > Marine > Oceanic | place: Arctic Ocean: Canada Basin | collected... | reverse complement strand
TTTAAAAAAAATATTAAATCAATTAGAAACTACTTTAGACGGCATAATAGCCCTGAGAGAGTTAACTCCTAAAACTATTTCAAAAATTTATAGCTATGGGGAGATTCTATCCAGCAAGATTATTCTCGAAATACTTAAAGAAAATGAATTAGATGTTGTTTTGCTTGATTCTCGAAATATAATTATAACTGAAAATAAAAATAATAAAGATATTGTTGATTGGAAAAAAACCTCAAATAAAACTAATTTATATTTCGAAAAAATAAATAGCAACATCACTTTACTTCCGGGTTTTATCTCTTCAAATTCTAAAGGAGAAACTACTACTTTAGGTAGAGGTGGTTCAGATTATACTGCATCTATAATTGCTAACATCTTAAATGTGAAAATACTTGAAATATGGACAGATGTTAGCGGCATGTTTACTGCAAATCCAAAAATAGTAAATCAAGCAACTCCTATCGCTAAATTATCATATTTGGAAGCAATGGAGCTTTCTCATTTTGGAGCCAAAGTGATTTTTCCGCCTACTCTTCAGCCACTTGTTGAAAAAAACATACCTGCCATAATTAAAAACACCTTTAAACCAAATGATCCTGGAACTCTTATTGATTCAAAATCATCTATTAAAAATAATCAAGTAGTCAAAGGCATAAGTCACATTGACGATGTAGCTTTAGTAAGTCTAGAAGGAAGTGGAATGATTGGAATTCCTGGTTTTTCAAAAAGATTATTCGAAGTATTATTTAGAGAAAACATAAATGTCATAATGATTACTCAAGCTTCTTCGGAACAATCAATCTGTATAGCAGTAAATAGTATAGATTCCGACCTGGCAAAAAAAGAAATTGACAGTGAATTTGAATTTGAAATATCACTTAACAAAGTAAATCCGACTTCTCTAGAAAAAGGATTAGTTAACATTGCTATGGTCGGAGATAAAATGAAAGATCATCAAGGAATAAGTGGAAAAATGTTTAGTTCTTTAGGTTATAATAATGTTAATATTAGAGCTATTGCTCAAGGGGCTTCTGAACGAAACATTTCCATAATTATAAAGAAACAAGATTGCCATAAAGCATTAAATACTTTACATGAAGTTTTTTTTGAAAAAAACATTAAAGAAATAAATCTTTTTATAATTGGTGTAGGAAATGTTGGGAGTAAACTATTAGAGCAAATAGAAAAACAAGTTGATTATTTAAATGAATTTCTTCAATTAAGAATTAGGGTTATTTCTATTGCTAATTCTAAGAAAATGATTTTAAGTAATAATTCAATAAATATTAATGACTGGAGAATTTTACTTGAAAGTGGAGAATCAAATAATCTAAATAAGTTTTATAAACACGCTAAACAATTAAACCTTCGTAACAGTATTTTTATAGATAATACTGCTAGTAAAATTATTTCATTGGAATACGAAAGGTATTTAAATTCAAACATAGGGGTCGTTACCTGTAATAAAATTGCTTGTGCTGATACTCTAGAGAATTATTTAAGCTTAAAAAAATTATCTCGAAAATACGGAAGTCCCTTTTTATTTGAAACCAATGTTGGAGCAGGACTTCCAATAATTGACACTCTTAATAATCTAATAGCCTCAGGAGATCAAATTATAGAGATAGAAGCCGTTCTATCTGGTAGTTTAAATTTTATATTTAATAATTTTTCTAAAGATATTTCTTTTCATGAAATTGTATTGAAAGCTAAAAAAGAAGGATATACTGAGCCTGATCCTAAGATAGACTTAAGTGGAATTGACGTGGCTCGTAAAATTTTAATTCTTGCCCGTGAAAGCGGTTTAGATCTTGAGTTAAATGATATTGAAATTAAACCATTTCTTCCTGAACAATGTTTAAAAACAAAGGATATTGATTCATTCTTTAAATCACTTATTGATTATGAAGATGAATTTAATAAGCTACTAGAAAGTGCAATAAAAAATAAATCGAGATTAAAATATGTAGCACAGTTAAAAAATGGTAAAGCGAAAGTTGGGCTTCAAGAAATAGCTATAGGGCATGATTTTTATGAATTAGAAGGAAGTGATAATATTATTCTTTTTTATACAAATCGATATTCAGAGCAACCATTAATTGTTAAAGGGGCAGGAGCTGGAGCAGAAGTAACTGCTTCGGGTATATTTGCAGATATAATTAGAATAGGTAAACGTTAAAGTGATGAGAGAAATTAGACTTTTTTGCCCTGCAAGCGTAGCTAATGTGTCATGCGGATTTGATGTTTTGGGCTTTTGCTTAGATCCTATTGGTGATGAAATGATTATTAGAAAAACTGATAAACCCGGAATTAAGATTATTAAAATTGAAGGGGAAGATCTATCCCTAGAAACAAATAAAAATGTTGCAGGTATAGCTGGATTAGCATTTTTAAAAGAATATCCTTCTAAAAATGGCTTTGAAATTGAAATATATAAAGGCATTAAGGCGGGAAGTGGAATTGGAAGTAGCGCTGCTAGTTCAGCTGGAGCTGTATTTGGAATTAACGAACTTTTAGGTAAACCATTTACAAATAATGAATTAATTAAATTTGCAATGAAAGGAGAAGAATTCGCTAGTGGCGCTTTACACGCTGATAATTTAGCGCCGGTTTTATTAGGGGGCTTTACTCTAGTGCGCTCGATAGAACCTCTAGATATAATTCGATTACCTTTTCCAAAAAAACTTTTTGCTTCAATTATACATCCAAAAATTGAATTAAAAACTTCAGATTCAAGATCTGTTTTAAAAGAAAAAGTTACTCTAAAAAAGGCAATCCAACAATCTGCAAATTTAGCAGCTTTAATAAGTGGTTTATATACTGATAACTATGATTTAATAAGTAGATCATTAGTTGATGTTTTAATAGAACCCTACAGATCCGCTCTTATTCCTTCTTTTAATGAGTTAAAGGATTCAGCTAAAAAAAATGGTGCACTTGGAAGTGGAATTTCGGGCTCAGGCCCATCAATGTTTTCTTTGTCAAAAGGAAGAAAAACTGCTTTATTAGTGGCAAATAAAATGGGAAATATTCTTAAACCTTTAGGGGTAGATTTCAATACTTATGTGTCTAAAGTAAATCCAATTGGAATTAAAATAATTTCATCAAAATGATATACTACAGCCTAAACAAAAAAGCTCCTTCTGTAAGTTTTAAAGAAGCATTAATAAGAGGTTTAGCCCCAGATAGAGGGTTATACTTTCCAAGTAAAATAGAAAAATTACCTGATTCATTTTTTGAGAATATTAATGCTTTATCAATTAATGAAATCGCTTATTCTGCAATTTCATCTTTTGTAAAAGATGAAATCCCAAAGAGAGAATTAAATAAGATTATTTCTGAAACATTAGAATTTGATTTTCCTATAATTCAAATTAATGATAATATCTCAACAATGGAATTGTTTCAAGGTCCAACTTTAGCATTTAAGGATGTAGGAGCAAGATTTATGGCAAGATGCTTGGGCTATTTTAACCAAGGAAATAAAAATCAAAAAATTACAGTACTTGTAGCTACTTCTGGAGATACTGGAGGTGCTGTAGCAGATGGTTTTCTCGGAGTTGAAGGAGTTAATGTTGTTATTTTATATCCTAAAGGGAAAGTGAGTGAAATACAGGAAAAGCAATTAACTACATTGGGACAAAACATCACTTCACTTGAAGTTGAAGGCTCTTTTGATGATTGTCAAGAAATGGTCAAAACAGCATTTCTTGATGAAGAAATAAAAAAATATATAAAATTAACCTCTGCAAATTCAATAAATATTGCTAGATGGCTCCCTCAAATGTTTTACTATTTCTTCGCCTATAGAGAATTAAAAAAAATAAAAAAACCTATTGTAATTTCAGTTCCAAGCGGTAATTACGGTAATATTTGTGCTGGAATGTTAGCTAAAAAAATGGGGTTACCAATTGATCATTTTATAGCAAGCACTAATATTAATGATGTGGTTCCAAGATATTTATCAACAAATACTTATGACCCTAAAGCTCCTACTCAAACTATATCAAACGCCATGGATGTTGGTGATCCAAGTAATTTTATAAGGATTCAAAAAATTCATGAAAATAATTTTGAAAAATTAAAACTTAATCTATCTGGATATAGATTTACAGATGAACAAACTATAAATGGATTAAAGGAAATATACATGAAATCTAAATATATAGCTGATCCACATGGCGCTATTGGATATTTAGGATTAAAAGATTATTTAGAAAAAAATAAAAATAAATATGGTCTTTTTATGGAAACAGCTCATCCTGTTAAGTTTTTAAAAATAGTTGAAGAAACTTTAGGCGTTTCAATACCAATCCCTAATAGAATAAAAAGAATTCTTACAAAGAAGAAAAAAAGTATACAGATTTCTAACTTCACTCAACTAAAAGAGAGCTTACTTAAATAATACAGTACTCTTTTTTATAAATTTTTTTAGTTTACTTAAAAAGTATAATATATTTGAAATGTAATTTTTTTCTACAAAATAGTTATAATGAAAAGAACCGTATTAAATAAAATTCATAAAAGTATCGGCGCAAAAATGGTTGAATTTGCAGGATTTGAAATGCCAATTATGTATCAAGGAATAAATTATGAACATAAAAAAGCAAGAGATTCTTTAGGAGTCTTTGACGTCTCTCATATGGGCGAATTTTTTGTAGAAGGCCCAAATGCAATAAATTTATTGCAAAAAATATGCAGCAATGATATCTCCATAATCACTCCAGGAAAAGCTCAATATAACTATTTGCCAAATACGTCAGGCGGAGTGATAGATGACTTGATTTTATATCAACTAGAAAAATTAAAGTTTCTTCTGGTTGTAAACGCATCTAATATTGAGAAAGACTGGGCGTGGATTAATTTAATTAATAAGGATTATAATGCAATTTTATCTAATGTATCTGACAAATATAGTTTGTTAGCCGTTCAAGGGCCTCTAGCAATTCAAGCTATGCAGGCTTTAACTGATTTTGACTTAGAATCAATACCTTCTTATGGGCAAAAACTTATAAATTTTGCGAATATTGATAATGTTATTGTTGCCACAACAGGATATACTGGATCAGGTGGAATTGAAATTTATATAAAAAATGAATCTGTAGAATTATTATGGCATTCAATACTTAAAGCAGGAGAGCCTTTTGGTATAGCTCCAGTTGGTCTTGCGGCAAGAGATACTCTAAGACTAGAAATGGGTTATTGTTTATATGGCAATGAACTTGATGAAAATAAATCTCCAATTCAAGCAGGACTTTCATGGATAACAAAGCCCACTAAAAAATGTGTAAATTCAAAATGGCTTCAAAAGGAGATGAATCAAAAATCTTCTAAAAGGTTAATTGGATTTAAACTTTTAGAAAAAGGAATTCCAAGAAAAGGTTATAATATTTTAGATGATGTGCGAATAAAAATTGGTAAGGTAAGCTCAGGAACACACTCACCTGTATTAGAAATCGGAATAGGCCTTGGCTTTATTGATGTAAAACAAATAAAAACAAATAAAATTATTTATATTGAAATTAGAGGTAAAAATGTTAAAGCAGAAATAACATCTATACCTTTTGTCTAAAAGATAAAATTTGAAAAAAATTTTAATACTTGGAGCAAGTGGATTTATTGGTTCAACCATCTATAAAGAATTAAGTCCATATTATAAAACATATGGCACATATTTTTCAAATAAAAAATATTCATTAAATAAACAATTTTTCAGATATGATATTGTACATACTAATTTAACTGAAATACTCAAAGAAGTTATCCCTAACCTTATTATATCATCTTTAAGAGGTCCATTTGAACATCAAATAGAAGTTCATGGTGAATTAATTGATTATGTTAAAAAATACAACTGTAGAGTAATGTTTCTTTCGTCTTCAAATGTTTTTGATGCATTTGAGCATTACCCCTCCTATGAATATGACAAGACGCTCTCAGAAAGCATCTATGGGAAATTGAAAATTAAAATTGAAAATAAATTATTAAAACTACATTCCTCTAAATATATAATAATTAGACTTCCCATGGTTTTTGGTAAAAAATCTCCAAGAACTAAAGAAATTGATTTTTTAATAAAAAACAATCTCCCTATCGAAGTCTTTCCGAACATTATTATCAACGTTAATAGTAATATTAAATTAAGTCAGCAAATTCATTATATAATAAATAAAAAACTCACAGGAATATACCATTTGGGTTCTTACAATTTAATTTCTCACTACGAATTTATTAAGTTAATTACAAAAAAAAGAACGTTTAAAAATATAATTTTTAAGCATGTGTTTGCTTCAAATCAATTAAGATATCTTGCAGTATTACCCAAAAAAAATAAATTACCTTCACATTTAAACAACACTTATGAATCGGTATTAAATGATATCTATATTTCACAAAATGGTTTTTAAAGAATTAAAATTTATATATTATTAATAATAATGAATTATGGGAAGAGCTTTTGAATTTCGTAAAGCAAGGAAAATGAAACGTTGGTCCGCAATGGCTAAAACATTTACAAGAATCGGCAAGGATATTGTGATAGCAGTAAAAGAGGGCGGAATAGATCCTATAAATAATTCAAGACTTAGAGCGGTTATTCAAAATGCTAAAGCTTCTAATATGCCTAAAGAAAATATTGAAAGAGCAATTAAAAAGGCGTCAGACAAAAGCACTGAAAATTATAAAGAAATATTATTTGAAGGTTACGCTCCATACGGAATTGCTGTTTTAGTTGAAACAGCAACCAACAACAACAATAGAACAGTAGCTAACATAAGAAGTTATTTAAATAAGGCAGATGGGAATTTAGGAATTTCAGGATCTGTTGAATTTATGTTTGATAGAATATGTAATTTCAAAATTGAGTCAAATTCTATTGACATAGAAGAATTAGAGTTAAAATTTATTGATTTTGGAGTTGAAGAAGTTTTTAGCGATGATGACGGAATACTCCTTTATGCGCCATTTGAAAATTTTGGGATAATACAAAAAGAGCTAGAAAATAAATCCTTTAAAATTCTTTCCTCTGGATTTGAAAGAATTCCTCAAGTCAGTAAAAAACTAAGTAGTGAACAGAAAGAAAAAGTTGAAAATCTTATTGAAAAAATAGAAGAGGATGATGATGTTCAAAATGTATATCACACAATAATTATATGTGATTAATATCTAATATTTCTTTTTTAACCTTTAGTTAATTTCTTGATGATTTCGAAATCTTCAATTTGATTATTTGTGGGGTAAAATAGTTTTCTAAAAACTATTTTACGTTTCTTATAATCGATTAAAGTTATTAATATTGGAACCTTAGCTCCCTTTGATATAAAGTAAAATCCAGTTTTCCATTTTTCAACTTTCTTCCTAGTTCCCTCTGGAGCAATGGCTAATCTAAAAAAAATTCTTTTTTTGAAAATGGAGACAATTGAATCTACGGAATTTAATTTCTTTGATCTATCTATAGGTAATCCTCCTAAATTTTTAAAAAACCAAGATGTAAGTGGATTAAATAATTCCCTTTTTCCAACAAAATTGATTTCTTCTCTTAATATACTTCTAATCATTACACATAAAATGAAATCATAATTACTCGTATGTGGTATAACTGCAATTACAAATTTGTCAAGATTCGGGAATTCTCCTATAATTTTCCATTTTAATAAATAAATTAATATAAACTTTGATATAATTCTAAACATTTCTTACAAATTAAATTGTTCATTCGGAAAACCGATTAAATATAATTTATTTTCAGCTCTAGTAATTCCTGTATATAACCATCTAAAATATTCTTTATTTGGACCTTCTGGAAGGTATGGGTACTCAATAAATACATTTTTCCACTGACCTCCCTGGGATTTGTGACATGTTATTGAATAAGAATATTTCACCTGTAATGCATTGAAATACGGGTTACTTTTTGTAGCTAAAAATCTCTTATATTTAGAAGTAATATTAGTATAATCTTTTTGAATCTCATTATAAAAATTATTTGATTCTTCATAAGATAAAGCAGGATTTTCTGAAATTAAAGTATTAACTAACAAGACTGTCTCAAAAGGTTTTTCACTCGGGTAATCAACTAATTGAACTTCAACTTTAACAAAATTTAATTTATATAAATCATGATAACTTATTATTTTCAAAATACTTATTAAATCTCCATTTGCTATAAATCCTGGAAGAGAATCTGGAGAAAGCCAAAAATAATTATTTTTAACTACCATTAACTGATCACCAACGCTTAATTCAGAATCTAAAAATAATATTCTACTTCTAATCTGCTGATTATACTGATTAGCTCTTTTATTAGAACGCACAATTAGTACAGTTTCCGAAATACCAGAGCCTTGTAAAGAACTGTCTAGAGCTTCAAGTATTTCATTTCCTTCCTGGAGTCTAATTAATTCTTGATCATGATTTATGGAGAAAGTAAAATCATTATAATTATCAATATTAATACATTCTCTTATTTTCGTAGCATTAATCAAAATAGAAGAATCTTTTTCTTGTCTCACTACCTCTTCTAGTTGCCATTCAATTACCTCTTTATTAAACTTACTAATAAGATGATTTTTATCTAAGGCAGGACTTGTATTAAAATGTACCGGTGGTAGCTGAGCTGGATCTCCAACTAAAATTAATTTACACTGATTACCAGAATCAACATATTGAATTAAGTCATCTAATAATGATCCGTTTTCAAAGAGCTTTGAATTGTGACTTTCATCACTAATCATTGAAGCCTCATCAATTATAAAAAGTGTTTTCTTACGTTTATTTGGCTTTAATACAAACTTAATGACACCTCCAGATTCAGCTTTAGAAAAATATATTTGCTTATGAATAGTATATGCGGTTCTATTAGAATAATTAGAGATAACTTTAGCCGCTCTTCCAGTTGGAGCCATTAATACTGATCGATAAGTTATATTTGAAATTTGAGTCACTAAATATCCTATTAGAGTAGATTTTCCAGTTCCAGCATATCCCTTTAATATATATATTGAATCCGTTTGTATAGAAAACAAAAAATCAACTATTGATAGTATTGCATTTTTTTGAGAATCAGTTGGTTTAAAAGGAAATTTATCTATTAGGTGTGATTTGAAATCTTTCGAAGTCATTTATAATAAGTTTGTTGTAATATAATTCATTTACAAATACTTTTATGAATAAAAAAAATTTGTAGATTTGTTTTATTAAAATAGATTAAAAAATGAAAATTGGAATACAGGTTTTTTTATGGATATTAATAGTTTTTTTTAGTTACAAGATTTATAATTCTATTAATGGTCCAATCAATTTCAATAAAGTTAAAAACGAACGATACAAGAAAGTAATTAATCGTCTTAAGCAAATAAGGACTGCGCAAATAGCCTTTAAAGATGTAAATGGGGTTTACTCAAATAATTTTGATAGCCTAATTAATTTTATTGACAATGGAGTTTTTACTTTAATTGAAAAAAGAGATTCTTCTTATTTAGAGTACAATAAAACATATAGAATAGATATGCTAAAAGAAGTAGTAGTCCTTGATACACTTGGAAAAGTTAATGTTAAAGATTCCTTATTTAAAAACAATGACGAGTATAGACAAATGAGTCAGATACCAATTAAGGGCATTGATGAAGTATTCTCCATAAATTCAGAGATAATTTATAAAAACAATTACAAAGTAGCTGTTTTCGAAGTTAAAGTATCCAAAAATATTGTTTTATATGATCAAAATGAATTTCTTATTAATCAAGAAAATCAAACCATCTCAGTAGATGGAGTTAATGGTCCTGAAATAATATTAGGTTCATTAACTGATGTAAGTACTAATGGAAATTGGCCAACAATATTTGATGCAACTGAATAACATATATCTAAAGCACAATGAATTATCCATTCATAGTTTTATGAATGGATTTTCTTTTTCTACAATTAATCAAAAATATTTTTTTCCTTCTTCTAAAGAAAATATGATTGAAGATGAATTAAAGGAATGGATTGCAGAAAAAAAACTTTTAATTCCAAATGCTAAACTTATATTATTTAATCATTTACCCGTAATAATCCCTCAAATTATTTTTGATGAAAAAAAAATAAAAGACTATCTTTTGACTTCTATAGAGCCTAAAAAATATTTAGTTAAAAATCATTTTATAAAAAAATGCAATCAAGTTATTGTTTACTATCAAAATTTAGACAATCTAAAAGTATTAAAAAATATTTATCCTAAATTAGAATCAAAGCATTTTATATCAATCCTTTTAGAGAAACTTTCTGAATATTCAAAAGGAAATTCAAAAAAACAAATATTCGTTAATTTAAGAAAAGATTTTTTTGATATTTTCCTTTATCAAAGTTCTCAACTACTTCTCTATAATAGCTTCTCTCATAAAAATGAAGAAGATTTTTTATATTATTTGTTTTACATTATAGAAGTTTACCACCTAAAGCCAAATGAGTTTAAGATTACTTTTTTAGGTAAATATTCGTTTTTTGAAAATTATTACTTATCGGTTAAAGATTATCATTCAGATATTTATTTTTTAAATTCAAATTCAAACTTTGAAAATATTGACACACACCAAGCTCCATTTTTTTGTAACATATATAAATAATGAGAATTATTTCTGGTATTCATAAAGGGAGAAGAATTATAGCACCAAAAAAAGAATCAACTAGACCAACTACAGATCGATCTAAAGAAGCGCTTTTTAATATTCTTAATAACATCTACACTTGGGAAGATTCATCAGTATTAGACCTTTTTGCTGGCACTGGAAATATTAGTTATGAATTTGCATCTAGAGGTGTTGAAAAAATAGTGACAGTTGAAATAAACAAAGGGTGTGCTAAATTTATAGACCAAACAGCTAAAAAATTAAATATTAATTTAAAATTAATAAATATGGATGTTTTTAAATTTTTAAAAAAAACTGACTCCTCGTTTGATATTATTTTTGCTGACCCGCCATATAATTTACCTTTAAATAATTTCCAAGAAATAATAGATTTAATTTTTAAAAATAATTTCATAAAAGAAAAAGGTCTATTAATTATTGAGCATAGTAAACATTACAATTTTTTAGATTACCCTAGATGGAGTCACAGTAAAAAATACGGCAATAATTCATTTAGTTTTTTTAAAAAATAAAAAGCAGACCATAAGCCGGATTCTGTCTTGTCTTATCATTTATCTAGACTTTTAATTACTTAAAAGTTCAAACCGCCTACCCTTTTGCGTTAAACGGACCACTTTTTTTGCAAATATACTTGGCGTTGCACCGTATAGAGTTTACATGATTTCACTACAGCATTACCTGTACATTCTTTCTGTTGCACTTGTCCTATTCAAAAATGAACGACGGGTGTTACCCGCTATACTGTCCTTTGGTGTCCGGACTTTCCTCTTTTCTATAAAATAAAAAAGCGATAAGAAGGCCTGCTTATTACAAATTTACTGATTTGTTAATAATTAAAAGTCAAAAAATAATAAAGTTGTGTTATATCCATCATCAATTTTATATTTTTGAGATAATAAATTATGGAGCAGTTTATAGTATCAGCATTAAAATTTCGTCCAAAAAAATTTAAAGATGTAGTTGGTCAGGGATCAATTACCGATACTCTTGAAAAAGCTATTAAATCTAATCAATTAGCTCAAGCATTACTGTTTTGCGGACCGAGGGGGGTTGGAAAAACTACATGCGCTAGAATATTATCAAAAAAAATAAATCAAATTAACATTGATGAAATTCAAGATTACTCATACAATATATTTGAATTAGATGCAGCTTCAAATAATTCGGTAGAAGACATTCGTAAGCTTAACGATCAAGTAAGGATTCCGCCTCAAATAGGGAAATACAAAGTGTATATAATTGATGAAGTTCATATGTTATCAACTTCTGCTTTTAATGCTTTTTTGAAAACATTAGAAGAACCCCCCAAACATGTTATTTTTATTTTAGCCACTACAGAGAAAAACAAAATTATTCCTACTATTTTATCTAGGTGTCAGATTTTTGAATTTAAACGAATTAGCGTTCTAGATATTAAAAATCATTTAGCTAAAATATCAAATGAACTAAATGTTATTTATGAAGAAAATGCTCTTCAATTGATTGCTGAAAAAGCTGATGGAGCATTGAGGGATGCTCTTTCTATTTTTGATCAAATGTGTAGTTTCTGTGAATTTAATTTAAGTGAAGCTTCGGTTTCTAAAAATTTAAACATACTAAATCAATCTATTTATTTAGAAATTACAGATAAAATTATAGACCATAATATACCTGATATATTATTACAGCTTAACACTATTATTAATAATGGATTTGATCCCCACCAATTAATTAATGGACTTGCTTCACATTTTAGAAATCTTCTGATATGTAAAGAGCCTAAAACAATCTCATTACTCGAAGTTAATAAAAGCATTCAAGATCTTTTTAAAATTCAAGCCTCGAAGTTCAAAATTGATTATTTAATTGATTCTATTGAAATAGCTAATAATTGTGAATTA
>Ga0114997_10003407_pt1 | contig 12509 bp, 14 predicted proteins | sample ArcticOcean_MG_C_2_FD_87045 | JGI IMG/M metagenome (GOLD analysis project Ga0114997, IMG submission 87045) | Marine microbial communities from western Arctic Ocean - ArcticOcean_MG_CB4_136 | ecosystem: Environmental > Aquatic > Marine > Oceanic | place: Arctic Ocean: Canada Basin | collected... | reverse complement strand
TATTTTTAAGATTATTCAAAATACACTCAATAGGTTAATATGATAGGATTATTATCACAAATATTTGATATATAATATATCTTACATGAAAAAATTAATTAACATAACAATATGTGTATTCGCTCTTTTCTCCGCGGAAATATATTCGCAGGAACCGGCTGAAGAGGATTTCTTTTGTTGTTCTGTCTATGAGCTGAACAAAACATCTACAGAAATAACAGTTCTTAAAAAAACAAAAGCTCGTGGGATTGAGAGTCAAGTAAATGGGACTTCAGAAATTATAAATATTGAAGCAAATGAGACCTTTCGTGATGAAAATAAACAAATAACTATACTTCATGGAGATACACAAATAACTAGGGGCTCTGAAGTTATAACAAGCCAACTAACTAACGTTCTTCAACTTGAAGACAGGGCAAGATTAAGCGGGAATGTAACCTATAGGAATGAAGGGCTGGAAGTAGATGCGCCGTACGCAGAATATAACACCAAAACTTCTAGGTCAGATTTTCTTGCTCTTACATATAAGTATCCATCTCTTGATATATCAGGAAAAGCAAGTTACGGGGTTCGTCTGAAAAACAAAAAAATGTTTTTAAAAAATTCTACTTACACCACATGCGATCTCATTAATCCTGATTGGAATCTAATAAGCAAAACGACAGAGTTAGATTTTGAAAAAGGAGTTGGGAGAGCGACAAATGTCTTTATAACTGTAAAAGGTATGCCGGTTTTTTATACACCGTATATGCAATTTTCTCTTGACGAGCAAAGAAAAACTGGCTTCTTAGTTCCAGGTTGGACAGGAAGCTGGGCTAAAGGGCCTGATGTTTTTACACCCTTCTACTGGAATATTGCACCTAATATGGATATGTTGATTCAACCATCATACATACAAGAGAGAGGTAGTAAAATAGAGTCTAATTTTCGATATTTAAATAAAGAATATGGCGGTAGTATGTATGTCTCGTATTTAGCAGATGATTCTGAATATTCTGCTGCACATGGTGCGATTGAGCAAGATAGGTATAGATTCCTTGTCAATCATGAACAAAGAATTAACAAAGATTTACGCATGAATATGCACTATGAAAAAGTATCTGATAGTGATTATTATAATGACTTTTCGGATGGTATATCTGATGCAAGTAAATCTTATGGCTTCAGAAATATAGAAGCTATATATGATCATAATGACTGGAGAGTGTACGGAGAATTCTTAGGCTATCAAACATACGATAAGACGGTAACATCAGAAAATCAACCTTATGACATACTTCCAAAAATTGAGGTAAGCAAAAGGTGGGATGAAAATATTATCAATTATGATTTTTGGTCATCTTTTACAAAATGGGATCATGATCACAATACTAAAGTTGACGGCACAAGAGCAGACTTTCAATTTGGGATTGATAAAACATACTTTATGAAAGGTCTAGAAATTACACCTAGACTGAAACTCCAGCATACTCAGTATAATTTAGATAATCAGAATTCAGACTATTCTTCAAATCCTAGTAAAACTATACCTATTTTTAGCTTAAATAGTGAGATGATTTTTTCAAAAAAAATATCAAAATCAGATTTAGTACATCAAATAAAACCTAGGCTATTTTATTTATATTCTGAAGAAGTCAATCAAGACGACATTCCTATATTTGACACAGGATTAAATTCATTTTCTTATTCTCAAATGTTTAGGGATAATAGTTTCTCTGGAGCAGATAGAAATAGTGATGCTAATCAATTATCAATCTCACTTTCTTCTAATTTCTATGATTTAGAAAGTTTTAGGAATATATTTAATATTAGTATTGGTAGAATTGTTTACTTTCAGGACAGGAAGGTATCTTTAGATAATCAAACTACTTACACAAGAACGAATTCAAATTTAATAGCTGAAATGGAGTACAAGCCTACAGAGAATATTAGTCTTATTTCTACTTTTTTATATGATACTCATGGAAAAGAACAAAAAACACAATATAATAACCATACTTTTCAATACAAAGGTGAAGATAATAACATTTTTAATGCTAGCTATAGGTATTCTAAAAATAGCACTGCTCAAGGAGATATGAGCTTTGCCTGGGGTGTAAGTGATAATTTAAAATTACTCGGAAGGTGGAATTATGATTTAAAAAATAATTCAAATAATGAGGATTCAGGAGATGACATAGAGACATTAGCTGGATTAGAATATGAAAGCTGTTGCTGGAAAGTTAGACTAGTACAGAGAAAATTTAAAGTAGGCACAGAAACTTACAAAAAAGATATTCAATTTCAAATAATGCTGAAAGGTTTTACCGATGTAGGAACACCTCTTGGCGATTTAATTTCTAGCAGTATTAAAGGATACACTGATAAAGAATACTAAAATAATGAAAAACATAATTTTTATAATAGTAACAATATTATTTCATACTAATTCCTTTGCCAAAATTCTGGACCAAGCAATTGTAATAATTGAAAATGATGTAATTACTCAGTCTGAGTTTGAGAAAAAACTTGGCTTCATAATAAGCCAATATACAGTTAGTGGTAACTCCCTCCCACGAGATAGAAGCGCTATGCATGAACAAGTTCTTGATAAAATGATTAATACAAGACTTCAGTTAAACTATGCAGAAAAAATGGGCTTGGAGTTCAAGGAATGGATGGTTGATAAATCGATGGAAAATATAGCTAAGAATTCTGGAATAACTCTTTCTGAGTTTAGAAATAAAATGATAGAACAAGGAATTGACTACAATTTATATAGGAATGAAGTTAAAGAAAATCTTATTACTAGAGAGATTCAAAGAAGAATTGTTGCTGATAGAGTAAAAATAAGTAAAAAGGAAATCGATGATTTTATAAAGCATAAATCACATATTTTTAAAGAAAATAATCAATACAAGATATCGAGTATTCTTATATCAGTCCCAGAAACTCCGTCAGCAGATGAGAAGTTATCAGCTAAAAATAAAATAAAAATGATTCAGAAAAAATTCATAGATGGAGAGAAATTTTTTAATCTTGCTCAAAATTATTCTGACAGTGGAAACGCTTTGTCAGGCGGAAGTCTTGGCTGGAGAAAAATAAGTGAAGTTCCAGCAATATTTTTAAAAGAAATGGAAGGTTTAGAGAAAGAGAGTATTAGTGGAATCATTGAAACCATTAATGGTTTTTATATATTTTACTTAGAAGATAAAAAGGAAATAGCAAATACAGAAATAGAAGAACGTAAAGTTAGACACATATTAATAAAAACTAATGCAATTATTTCGGATGAAATGGCTCAAGATAAAATCTTGGCGCTCAAAATAAGAATTGAAAATGGAGAATCTTTTCCTGAGCTTGCGAGATCACATTCAGATGACACTATGTCGGCAGCTTCTGGCGGTGAATTAGAGTGGTCTGGGCCAGGCTCTTTTGTACCAGAATTCGAAGATAAAATTGATACCTTGCCATTAAATAAAATAAGCAAACCATTTTTTACACAGTTTGGCTGGCATATTCTTGAGGTTCTAGGCAAAAGGAACCAGGATAACTCAGATATTGTAATGAAGAATATGGCTAGAAAATTCTTAACCTCTAGTAGAGCTGATGAAGTTATAGATTCATGGATAATAGAACTAAAAGACGATAATTACATAAAGTATATATCTGAAAATAGAGACCAACTAAATAATTACGTCACAGAAAATGAAAAAATAGACACACAAAAAGACTGGTCTCCTTTCTCTGAATGAAAAATTTACCAAAAATTCTTATTACACCAGGCGAGCCATCCGGCATTGGTTATGATATTTTATTATCTATAGCTGAAAAAAAATTTCCCGCGCAAATAATCGCTATTACAAACCTAGAGCTCTTAAAAGAAAGAGCCAACCTATTAAAGAAAAAAATTAATTTAATAAATGTAGATTTACACTGCAATGACTTACCATCAAATACCCCTGGCACTATTCTAGTTCATGATATAAAAACACATGATAAAATTGAAGTCGGCTCTCCTAGCATCAAACATGTACCTATGATTTTACAATCCTTGGATATTGCTATCAATGCTTGTATGAAAAAAATTGCCGCTGCTATGGTAACGGGGCCAGTACAAAAGAATATTATAATGAAATTTGGTGCGAATTTCTCCGGTCACACAGAATATATTGCAAATCAAACTGGCGGGATGCCAATTATGATGCTACACGCACAAAAATTAAGAGTAGCATTGTTAACAACTCATGTTCCTTTAGTAAATGTACCAAAATTAATCACGAAAGATAGAATAAAATCTTATGTTGAAATAATTAATGACGACCTTTATAAAAAATTTGGTATCAATGATCCCAAAATTAACATATGTGGATTAAATCCGCATGCAGGTGAAGGTGGGTATATAGGTAAAGAAGAAGAAGATATTATTATTCCAATTGTTAAATCTATGAAAGAAAAAGGATTTAATATACACGGTCCATTCTCTGCTGATACGATATTCACGAGAGAGGATAGCGATATAGTCTTAGCAATGTATCATGATCAAGCATTACCAGTTATCAAAACTCTTCAATTTGGGAATATTGTAAATACAACCTTAGGTTTACCTATAGTAAGAACTTCAGTAGATCATGGCACGGCATTAGATATCGCGGGGACTAATGAAGCAGATGCCGGAAGCCTGATATCCGCTATTAATACAGCGATAGAAATTGTCAAACAAAAAAATGCAACACAACATTAAGCCAAACAAGAAATTAGGACAAAACTTTTTAATAAATTCTTACACTATAAATACCATTATAGAAATATTAAATATCTCTGAAGATGATCTAGTGCTGGAAGTTGGCCCAGGGCAAGGAGCACTTACGAAGCATATACTTTCTAAAACTAAAAATTATATTGGTGTTGAAAAAGATAAAAAATTATGCGATTTTCTCTTAAATAAATACACAGGAATTGTAGACATTAGAAATGAAGATATTTTAAAGACTGAACTCAGTAAAGTATATAAAGAAAAGTACAGAGTTATTGGAAACATACCTTATAATATATCCACAAAACTTTTAATGAGATGCTTGGAAAATAAAGATCACATTAATAGTGTTTACTTTATGATGCAAAAAGAATTTGTAGATAGAATTATATCAGGTCATGGTAGTAAATCTTTTGGTAGGCTCTCTGTTTTAATGCAATTATTCTTTAAAGTAGAAAAATACATTGACATAAGCCCTTCTGATTTTTATCCTGAGCCAAAAATATTCTCCTCTTTTATGTCCTTAACTCCGCTAAAAAATACTTTATTGGAGACCTATGAAATTGACAGCTTTTTAGATTTTACCAAAAAAATATTCGGCACCAGAAGAAAAAAAATTAAAAATTGCCTTAAGATCAATTATGATAATTTATATGATAATATAAATAAACGTGCTGAAGAATTGTCCATACCCGAGATGATTAAATTATATAGAGATATAAGAGATGATGGAAAACTTGTATAAAATTGATATTAATGTGCAAACTCAATATATTGAGCAGCAATCTACCCCAAGCCTAGGAAGGTATGTTTTTTCTTATACGATAGTAATTAAAAATACTGGAAAAATTCCTGCAAAGCTTGTTAGTAGACATTGGGTGATAACTGACGCCAACGGGAAAACCGAGGAAGTTAAAGGTTTAGGTGTTATTGGCGAACAACCAAGATTAAAGACTGACGAGTCATTTCAATACACTAGCGGAACAGTACTCGATTCTCCTGTAGGATCCATGCATGGCTCTTATCAAATGATCGCTGATAATGGGTACGAATTTGAAGCGAAGATACCATTATTCACCCTAAATACTCCTAAAATTCTCAATTAAGTATGTCTACTTTTGCTATTGGCGATGTTCAAGGCTGTTATAAAGAATTCAGAAAACTTCTAAGTGTAATAAATTTTGATACAAAAAAAGATACTTTGTGGTTAACCGGCGACTTAGTGAATAAAGGACCTCAGTCTCTAGATGTAATAAAATATGTTATGGATTTAGATGATAAAGCAATTACCGTTCTAGGAAACCATGATTTTTACTTAATAGCATCTTATTTTAAAGCTTACCCATGGCCTCATGATACAAATCCCTTTGATGATATTTTATCTCATAGAGACAGTAGTGAAATAATTGGGTGGTTAAGACGTCAGAAGATAATGCATCTAGATAATGAGCTAAAATATATCCTTGTGCATGCAGGAATATATCCAGAGTGGGATACTAAAGAAATATTATCTTTATCTTCCAAAATTGAATTTTTACTTAAAGGAGATCATTGTAAAAAATTTATTGAATCACTGTGGACTAATGACCCTAGAAATTGGAATAATAATCTAGATGAAAAAGAAAAAATAATTTTTGCTGTTAATGTATTCACTAGGATGCGATACCTAAAAAAAGATTTATCTATGGATTTTCAAGAAAAATCAAATCCAAGTAACGTCAAATCCTCTAATCTTATTCCTTGGTATGAATTTAAAAGCAATGCGTATAAAGAATATAAAACTATAATTGGTCATTGGTCAACGTTAGGATTCCTGGAAACAGAAAACCTAATATCTATTGATACTGGGTGTGTGTGGGGAAATAAAATGACTGCTATAAAAATAGAGAAAAACAAAAATATTAAGCGCTACGAAATAAAATGCTAATTTTTTTTGATAAAAACTTGCACTGTAAAATCATGACTATTACACTCGCCCTTACTGTATGATAATGAATCAATTATTTTCCAGTCAGAAAAATCAATATTAGGGAAAAACTTATCTCCTTCGATTTCAGAGTCGATCATAGTTATATAAAGTTTGGTTGCTTTTCTTATTGTTTGCGAATAAATATCTTGACCGCCTATTATAAAAACCTCTTCTTCGGCTGAGGTTACCTCAAGAGCTTCTTCCACATTACTTAAAACGTTAACTTTTTTATCTTTTAAGCTTCTGGATAACACTATATTCCTTCTATTGGGTAATGGCTTTCCTATAGAATCATAAGTTAGCCTACCCATTATTACAGTTTTTCCTAACGTTAATTTTTTGAAATTTTTTAAATCATCTGATAGATGCCATGGCATATCATTATCTTTCCCAATAACTCTATTATTTGTCATTGCAACTATTATTGATATAGTCATATTATACAGCGATAGATCCACTAATATGCGGATGTGATTGATAGTTTAATATTTCAAAATCACTATACTTAAAAGTAAATATATCCTCAACTTTTCTTTTTATTGTTAAGTTAGGTAACCCATAAGGCGTTCTTAGTATTTGTGTTTTTGCTTGCTCAATATGATTACTGTAAAGATGTAAGTCACCAACTGTATATATAAAATCCCCTACTTCGAGATCAAGCACATTAGCGATCATATGTACTAATAACGAATACGAAGCTATATTAAATGGGACGCCTAAAAATGCATCTGCACTTCTTTGGTATAATTGGCATGAGAGTTTATTATTGGCTACATAGAATTGGAATAAACAATGGCAAGGAGGCAACGCCATATCATGGATTTCTGCAACATTCCAAGCGGAAACAATATGTCTTCTTGAGTCTGGATTATCTCTTAAGCTAATCATTAAATTTTGAATTTGATCAATATGAGTCTTATCATTTTTTTCCCAGCTTCTCCACTGAACACCATATATTCTTCCTAAGTCTCCATTAGAATCAGCCCATTCGTTCCAGATAGATACGCCATTTTTATTTAAATACTCAATATTACTGTCGCCTTTTAAAAACCATAGAAGTTCATGTATAACTGACTTTAAATGAATTTTTTTAGTTGTAATAAGCGGAAAACCTTCAGAAAGATCAAACCTTGTTTGATATCCAAATATTGAAAAAGTACCAACACCAGTTCTATCTTTTTTTTCAACACCGTTTTCTATAATTTGATTAAGTAAATCAAGATACTGCTTCATGGTTTTAATTACCTTTTCTTATTTTTAAAATATATAAACCTAAAATAAACATTGGTACGCATAAAATTTGACCCATTGTAACCCAATTAAATAGTAGATATCCAATATGCAGATCTGGAACTCTAAAAAATTCTATAGAAAATCTAAATAACGAATAGAAAATTAAGAAATATGCGGTTATCGTTGACGTTTTTATGTTTTTGGGAATAAAAGTATTCAGTATTATAAACAGTAGTAGTCCCTCAAGAAATGCCTCATAAAGTTGAGTCGGGTGCCTTGAAATATTATCTATTTTAGAAAAGATAACCCCCCATGGTAAATTGGTAGGGCTTCCCCAGAGCTCTCCATTAATAAAATTTCCAATTCTTCCTGTGAATAAACCAATTGGTACTAACTTTACTATAAAATCTGTGATTTCAAAAAATGGTTTATTTACTTTTTTGCAGAAGTATACGATGCTAAGGAAGACTCCAATAAAACCTCCGTGGAAACTCATTCCTCCATTCCAAATATATAATATTGAAACTGGATTCTCTAATGTATATGGTAAATTATAAAAAATTGAGTAACCAATTCTCCCTCCAAGCAAAACGCCTAGAAAAATATAAAATAGTAAATCAGAAAAATTCTCGGTGCTGATATCGACAGCGTTGTTTTTAATATAGTAATTTCCAATATATGATGCCATTAAAAAAGCAACGAGATACATTATTCCGTACCAATAAATATGGAAGCTTCCTAATGTGATAAAAATGGGATTTATATCGTGTATCATTACTAATATTTTTTTTTAATTATAATGTATATAATACCAGAGCTATGAAAATAAATCGTCTATCTAAAGTAACTAACCCTTATCCGAAGCAGCATGCCGAAAACCCTGTTGATTGCTTCCCATGGTGTAAAGAAGCTCTAGATAAAGCAAGATTGAAGGATAAATCCATACTATTATCTATTGAGCACTCACCTTGTCATTGGCGCCATGTCATGACCTATGAGTTTTTTGGAGGCGAAGAAACTGCTAAAATAACGAATAAATACTCTATCAACATAAAAGCTACTAGGAAAGAAGAGCCTGATTTAGACAAAATATACCAAACATCTCAAATTTTGCTAAACAAAAAATCTAGTGGATGGCCATTAACAATTTTTCTATCTAGGGTTGACGCGCTGTGAGAATTTTATATTTTTTTCCTAAGCTCTTTAGGTTTATTGTTCATATAACAAATACAAATAAAATTATATCTGATATAGGTAAATTTGACGTTTGCGCAAATGATGAGCAAGCAGAAAAGATAAGGCTATGGTTTGAAAAAATTTTGATAATTGTTGGTATTAAAACTAAAATTATTGGTAAAATTAAAAAAGGCAATTATCTTATAATATCCAATCATTCTTCCTGGCTCGATATTATAATCCTCGGCAGCATTTTTAAAACGACTTTCTTGTCAAAAATCGAGGTTAGTAAATGGCCTGTTATTGGTCGTATTACAACTGCTGTTGATATGCTATTCATAGATAGAGGCTCTAAAAATGCAGCTTCATTAGCAGTAGACGGAATCTCTAAATTTATTTTACATGATAGAAATGTAACAATTTTTCCTGAAGGTACTTCCTCTGGTGGGAAAAAATTATTAAAATTCAAACCCAGACTCTTTGCTAGTATTATTGATACAAATAGTCCTGTGCAATGCGTAATAATAAAATACCCGTACAAGAATAAAAAAATTCACCCAAGCGTACCATTTACAAGAAAAGATTCCTTATTTTTTAATATTTTAAAAGTTCTTTTCCAGAATAATATTACTGCAGAAGTAACTATATGTGACTTAATTGATGTAGACGGTAAAGATAGACGATCTATAGCTAATGAGTGCTACGATATTGTTAAAAATAATTTAGAAAAAAATGCTAGTTAATATTTTAGAGACTGCGTTCAATTTGATTATTACTTTAGATAGTAATTTGTTTGAAATAATCAATCTTTCACTAAAAGTTACTTTATCTGCCTTATTCATAGCTATTTCTATTAGTATTCCTTTAGGAGCTTATTTAGTTTTTTATAAAAATAGATTTCAATCCTTTGTAGTTCTTATATCCAACACCTTAATGGGAATGCCGCCTGTTGTTCTTGGCTTGCTAATATATACTCTTGTTTCTAAAAAGGGGGTATTTGGCTTTCTAGACATACTATACACGCCATATGCTATGGTTTTAGCTCAAACATTACTGATTATTCCAATAGTAGTATCCCTAACTTATGAAGAAATATATAAAAAAAATAAAGATTACAAATTACTTCTTAATTCACTCAACTTAAGTAATTACAGTAAATTAAAAACATTAATATATGAATGTCGCTATGCATTACTTACTGTGGCCCTAACTGGTTTTGGTAGAGCAAGTGCAGAAGTTGGAGCTGTAATGATAGTTGGTGGTAATATAAACCATTATACAAGGGTAATGACTACAGCAATAGCATTTGAAACCAGCAAAGGAAGTATCGAGTTAGCGGTAGCATTAGGTTTAATACTGCTAATAATATCTTTAATAATTACACTAATAATCAAATCATTAAGGAAGATTGGTTAGATGAAAATTCTTCCTTTAAAAATTAATAATTTAAATTATTCTGTGAATGGGAATAATATATTAAAAAACATAAATATTACATGTGAAGAGTCTAGCATAACAATAATAGCCGGAAATAATGGCTCAGGTAAAAGCACATTACTAAAAATATTGCATGGGCTTATAGAAGTAGAGAAAGAAACAATCACATGGAATAATTATAACAACGTGAAAATTAAAAAATATCAGTCAATGGTATTTCAAAATCCAATACTTCTTAATAGAACAGTACGTGAAAATTTAGAATATATTGCGCAAAGTAATAATAAACATAGAAAACATGGTGCAGAGGAAGTTATAAGAAGGCTAAATATAAAAAATATCGAGCATATCAGCGCAAAATATATATCTGGAGGAGAAAGACAAAAAGTAGCAATAGCAATGGCTATAATAAGAGATCCAAAAATTATTTTTCTTGATGAGCCAACATCACAACTTGATCCGGTATATAAAAATGAAATAGAACATATAATCAGCTCACTTAGTAATGATGGTGTGAAAATATTTATGACCACTCACGACATCTCTCAAATTAAAAGAATTGGAAAAGAAATTATATTCATAGAAAAAGGGGAGGTATTATATCAAAATAAAGTTAAATATTTTTTTAGCGATAAACACTGTGAATTAATTAAAAAATATATAAATTATGGTTAGTGTTAAAAAAAATTTAAGTTATTATTTGCATGCTTCACAATTGCAGACTTAATATAATTAGATTTCTGTATATTTTTCATAGTAATTTGAATAATATTTTTTACCACATTATTTTCTATAGAGTAAATTTTCTCTATAAATTTTAACTGCTGCCTAGCATTTTTATTAATTATTTTTTGTCTTCTTGCGTATGCTGAGAAAAAATTTTTACTGCCAACGATCTTATCCTTAGAATCAATAGTTTTCATAATTTCTATGATGTCTGATACACCTAAATTTAAACCCATACCAGCTAACGGATGAATTCCGTGAGCAGAATCACCAACAAACAAGATATTATTTAATTTATATTTTTCTGAGTCAAATCCCATTAAATTAAACGAAGAAATTTCACTCGTTAATTTAATTTTACCAAAGCTACTGCTTGAAATTCTTTCTAAATAAGAGCAAATATTTTCTTTACTAAAATTCTCATCACTGGAAAATTTATTTTTTACACTTACTACCATTGAAAAATTATTATTATTAATTGGTAGAAATGCTACTGGACCACTTTCTAAAAATATCTGAAATGCTATGTTATTATTTGAGATCTTATGTTGAATATTAAAAACTAAAGCTCTTGATTTATAATCATCATAGATATTTTTTATGCCAATATCTTTTTTAATTTTAGAGTTAGCACCCTCACAACTTATTAAATATTTTCCCTCTATCTCTATGTTTGTGTCTGTCTTTATTCTCAGCCCATTCTCAATCTCTTCCATGTTGCTTATAATACATTTATCCATTAATGAAAAATTTTTATATTTTTCTAGTTTTTCCTTGAGCGCTAATATTATATTTTTACTCTTCGCTATATAGCCTACATTATTATTATTTTTCCTTGAAAAACTTAAAATATTATTTTTTTCAAGGTTTCTATAATAGATACTCATCCCTTCTAAATTATTTATTTCCTGAATATTGGTCCATAATCCTATCTCCTCATAAAATGATTTGGTTTTTTCTGATAGTGTGTAAACCCTATTTATTTTTACGCTTTTTTCTAGATTTTTCTCAATAATTGTTACCTTTTTGCCACTTCTGCACAATGCTAAAGCTGTTGTCATTCCAATAATTCCTGCGCCAGCTATAATAAAATCAACTTTCATATTCTTTTTTAATTGTTGTGATAAGCGAATCAGAAAAGTTAATTCCTAATAAATATCTAATAATATTTATTCTTATATTTTTATTAATATCTATTAGGAGTAGTGATGCTCCTATAATTTTATTTTTCAG
>Ga0114997_10003406_pt1 | contig 12509 bp, 12 predicted proteins | sample ArcticOcean_MG_C_2_FD_87045 | JGI IMG/M metagenome (GOLD analysis project Ga0114997, IMG submission 87045) | Marine microbial communities from western Arctic Ocean - ArcticOcean_MG_CB4_136 | ecosystem: Environmental > Aquatic > Marine > Oceanic | place: Arctic Ocean: Canada Basin | collected... | reverse complement strand
ATTTCTGGATTTTCACCTGTAAACTCTAAACACCTAGCAACATCAAATACTGATACTAAACTTTTCAGTTGCTTGCCCCCAGAGTATAATTTTATGTCTTTATTCATAGCAGTATTTTTTGCAAATAGATTAGGCATAATATTCATTCGAGTCGAATTACCGGAATACCCATATACAGAACCAAGCCTATGTATTACATAATCATTTTTTGATTTTATTATATCATTTTCATTTATAAGTTTTGATTTTGAATATGCCAAAATGGGAACTGGTTTTGTTTCTTCAGTTACTGATTTATTAACTTTTCTCAATCCTTCAAAAACAACATGAGAAGATGGAAAAACTAATTTTGTATTATCTGAAATTGCACTTAATACATTTCTTGTTCCAATAACAGCAGTCTCTTCAATTAATTTAATATCATAATTTTTATTTTCATTACTTGTTGAAGGTACATCAGTAATACCTGCTAAATGATAAACTATATTTGCATTATGTAATTCTGTTTTAAGATTTTCTAAATCTAAAATATCAATCTGCTTATATTCAATATTCCAACTATTTAATAGTTTTAACTGACTTGGAGAAAAACTTTTATCAATGGCAACTACTTTATTATTTAGTGACTTTCCTGAGTAAATCTTACATAACTCCATCCCTATGTAGCCAAGTGCTCCTGTAATTACAATTTTTTTCATATTAATTTTTTTGTTTATGATAATTTGAAACTCTATATTGCTTGATATTTATTTTTTTATCTTTCAATTTTAATCCAATTTTCATAATATATATCAGGCTGATAATTAACCCAATGAGGATACGGATAGTAAATAGATGAATCTTTTGTACCTGCAATTCTTGCAGGCCACCAACTATATGTGCTATTACTTATAATGAAATTCTCATAATTCAGCATCTTTGAAAATGTTTTTATTGTTTCTTCTCCTGTTTGAAATTCTGACGAAGGACCATAAATGTTGCTTGCATTTTTAAATTCAGGTTGAGACTCAACCCAATCCTTGTCATCTGTAAATATATCTAAATTAAAATTCTCAATATCAGAACTAGCAGCATCAATTGAGTCAGAATAATATTTGATAGGTAAATATTCCTGATGGTCTCCTCTTCTTATATGTAACATTGTTGAGCCCTTAGTAATAGGTAAGTTAAGTGAGTTGTTTATAGATGTGGTTTTTCTTATTCCCTTATAAAACTCTTCATATATTTCATCTACCATATTTTTATCCTGCCAAAACCCATTGAAACTAGTGACTAATTTATTGTTTTTGAATTTTATATTTTTTATTTCCTTAATCTGATCCTTATTTATAACACCGCCACTTTTTATTATCGAAAAGTATTTTTCATCCAAACTTTTATTTTTCTTTATTTTTGTAATAATTCTTTCACTTAGTGGGTTGAAACTTTTTAATCCAAAATTTTTCTCATTAATAATATAAAAATTATGATCATCGTAGTTATTATTTTTAAATGCATGAAGTTTTGGATTAAACCCATGTTTTTTTAAAAATAATGCAAAACAAATCTGGAAGAGTTGATTTCCATATCCACCCATAATATCCACTATAAACATTAGTTTGGGTGTCCTTTCATGTGTGGTATCAATGTTTCTTTATTAAATATATCTTTATTAGTAATAATAAGTTTAGATAGGTGACTAAATTGTTTTTTTATCAACAACGATAAGATGCTTTGGTCATATCTATTTTGTTTAAATTCAAAATAATTATCCAGGTTGCTTTCTTCATCTCTTGTTAAATTTAAATTATCGTTCATGTATTGAAACCATTGGTTAACCAAGTTTACTGTTTCTTTGGTTTTTCTTACACAAAAAAATGTTGCTGAATATTGTCCAGTCTTTGCTTCTTCATCTTCTATTTTTATGTTGAATAGATGAAATAAATCTCCAGTTGTCCAAACTCTTTCTGGATTATGGTCCATTCTCCATATACCTAACTCAAACTCATCAGATTGGATAAACTTTGAGAGCCATGGAATTTTATAAACTTTATTTCTTAATTTATATATTTGTTTTTTTGTTAGGCCCGACCTACCGTCTATATAAAATAAAATATCACCTTCTTCTATGTTGTTTAAATCTTTCTTAATTAAATAAGGCTTCCATAAAAAGTAGCCATAACCATGTTTATATTTTGAACAATATGTATTCATCTCTTCTGAAAGGTCTTCTTTTGTCCAAATTTTGTAATCAAAATCTTTATATAAAGCATTTAGTTCTTTAATTACTTCCATAGAAAGTGTAAAATATCTCTCATCAGTAGCGAAACTTCTTAGATATAAAATTTGGACCTCCTTTTCTGTTTATACATAATTCTTATAATTATTTGGTAGAAATTTATTTAACTGCTTAGAGTGAATATGTAAATTAACAATTTTATGTTTTTCATTATTATGAAAAACATAAGGCTCATTATTAATCATCTTTGGTTTTATTCTTTTTGATAAAATTTCCCTTCCTACAATATGATGTTGTTCTTTTAATCTATGTGAAAATAATTTCCTTGGTTGCTGATGAGAACCTCCAAAATATTGTCCATAAGAAGCAGGATCAAATACATACCCTTCTTGTCCGTAAGGCAGTATTGGCAGTAAGTTAAAAAAGTTTTTATTGGAATTATAAACTTGACCTAATATATCCATTTCATTCAAAGGATTTCCAAAATTTATTTTCATATAATCTTCAATATTCTTAACAATTTCGAACACTTCACTAACAAGTACTTTATATTTTTGTAAATTTTCAACAAAACAATATCCAAAAATTAATTGACTATCAGTATGTTGAGTTATGTTAATTTTGTCTTTATTGAATAGATGTTTTATTTTTCCATATGGCTGATAAATAAGAATATCAGTATCAAAGTGGACAAAAGATTCTAGCCCGTATATTTCTGTTATTTTATCTAGATAAAATATTCTTAGTAATGAATTTATCCAGAGTGGATTTTTTTCATAATTAGTGTTCTTATAGAAATTATTATGTTTTATGTATCTAATTTCATCTGTTTCAAATTCTCGCAAGTCAACCATACTGCATCCTTTAAAAACTATATCTTGATCTGTACAAAAATATACTTTTGCTTCTTTGTCGATTGAAAAAATAGAATTTATACTGTATTTAACATATTCAGGAACACTTCCAATGTAAACATAAATGTAGTTCATCAAATTACTTCTTTTTTTTATTTAGTAACAATTATATTAATTTAACAGTTCTTTCTCTTAATTAACTAAAATTTAATTAGGAATGAAAACAATGAAAACATACGGTGTAGTAACAATTCTAGGTGGTTTTGGTAATCAATTATTTCAGCTTTGCTTTGCAAACTACTTAAAAGAAAACGGATTAAATGTAACCATTGATACAAGTGTTTTAGAAAAAGTTTTATATGAAAAAAATCCATCAATTACTCAGAGATCTCTCTTATTGCCTTTAGATTATTTTGGTTTTAAGTCAGTAAGTATTTATCAAAAAAATTTACTTACCATATTAAAACTACCGCTAGTAAGAAAGCTAACTTCTACGTTTAGTGAAAGTAGATTTGACTTAGAAACTATTCGTAAGATTAATCTGTTTAATGGCTACTGGCAAAGTGGAGAGTATCTTCACGGTAATAAAAGTTTTTTGACAACATCATTAAGCCATGATAAAAAACTTAAAGAAGGCTTAACCACTCAGATTAAGGATGGATCTGTTGCCCTTCATGTCAGAAGGACAGATTATCTGCCCCTAAAACAAGAACTACATAATAGTTTTTATACAAATGCACTTTCTGTAATGCAAAAAGAGGTTCCTGACTTTCATTATTCGGTGTTTACTGATGATTTTAATTGGGTAAAGGGTAACAAAATATTTGCTGATGCAGACGAAATATATTCTTCTGGTAATATTTTGGATGATTTTTATAAAATGCTGCTCAACCAACACTTTATTGTTGGCAACAGTACTTTCTCTTTAATGGCAGCATTCTTAAAAGAAGAACTAGATACTAAAATTATTGTTGCAGATCCATGGTTCAGGGGTGAGGAAAATAAAGATTTTATTAAAGACAATTGGATTAAAATTAACAATGTATAGCCATAGAATCAATAAATTAAAGATCTATATTATTTACTGGATTGATGTCATTTCTGATACTTTAAAAATTTGTAAGTATGGTCTTAGAAATTTACTAACAATAGGCAAGCTTTACTCTACAGAACTAACAATAGTTACTGGTTCAGATTTTACACACTATAAAAGTCTTACAAATCTTCTAAATACATTGATTAAGTTTGAAAGAGACACCAGAGTAATTGTTTATGACCTTGGGCTTAGCGAAATACAGAAGAAAGATTTTAAGAAAAACTTTGTTAATTTTACATTAATTGATTTTCAATTCGATGAATATCCAATATTTATATCTCAAAGGAGTAAGCCAGATAATAAATTAGGATCATATGCGTGGAAGCCAATAGTATTAAAAGAAACTCTCAATAATTATGAAGGATCTGTTCTATGGCTTGATGCAGGGGATGCTTTAACAAAAAAACTTACACTTATAAGAATAATCCTCACGTCTATTGGCCTATACGTTTGCTACAGTCCAGGAAAAATTAGTGAGTGGACCCACCGTGATGTACTTAAAAATATGAATTTCAACTTAAAACTTATTAACAAAAGAAACCTAGCAAGCGGGATGGTAGGTTTTAATTCTAAAAATACGAAATCTTTAGGAATTCTTAATGAGTGGTTCGAGAAGGCTCAAATAGAAAAGTTCATAGCACCAAAAGGAAGCAACAGGTCAAACCATCGACAAGATCAGTCTTTATTAACACTAATTTGTTACAAACAAAATATGGTGCAAAAGATTCCTTCTACACATAAAATTTTTGGAATAATTGTACATCAAGATCCTGATAAGATTTATATATCTCCAGTACGCAGCAGTGATAGTAAATTACAATTACGGGATACATGGTATAAAACATATAATGATTTTTCAACTGATACGCTGATTAATGCCGACATAGTGTGGTTAATTGACTTTAGTTCAATTGGTGAATTTCCTGATAAATATTTAAAAAAAGTTAATATAATTGCTTCATATTCAAAAAAAGATACCTCGGTAAATAAGAACATACTGAAAAAAAATAAAAAGTATATTAGTAAATTTCTAGTGGAAAATGAAGAGGATAAGAAATATTTAAATCATATAGATATTGAAAATATAGAAGTAACAAGTGAATTTAGAAATATTGAAAAAATTTACAATACTATCGAGGATAATTTTATTTAAGTTAATAACTGTATTTTTTTAATTTCAATTAACTATTCGTTGTTATAATTTTATTATGTCATCACCATTAGTAAGTGTTATTATTCCATCATTTGACAGGTTTGATTATTTAATGAATGCTATTGAAAGTGTTCTTGAACAAGATTATAAGAATTTTGAAATAATTGTTGTAAATGATTCATCGAAACAACAAGAATATTATGAATTTACCTTACCTAAACAGGTAAAAAAAATAGATCTGAAAATAAGCCTTAAACAGAAGTATGGATTTCCTACTGATGCAATAAGGAACGAAGGGGTGAAAATTTCGGAAGGAAAATATCTAGCATTTTTAGACGATGATGATATTTGGCTTCCAAACAAATTATCACTTCAAGTTGATTCACTAGAATCAAGTAAACGTAAATTTTCATCTACGGAGGGTTATTTTGGAGAAGGAATATTCGTTCAAGGCGTTACGTATCCGCTTTATAATAAAGAAAAGTTTTACAAAAAAATAAAAAAAAGATACAAAGGAACTTCTTACTATAGAAATTTTCATTACCCAGAAATTTGGAATTTGGACTTTATAAAAATTCATAACTGCATTATTACCTCAAGTGTAATGGTTGAGAAAAAGTTATTCAATAATACTGGTGGATTTAGAGGACTTCCGAATGGAGTTGGAGATTATGACTGCTGGTTGGCTTTGTTAAACTTAACAGACCTAGTCTATATTGACACACCTTTATTTTATTACGATGGTAACCATGCTGAGGGCAGAAATTATTAACGAACTTAATTTATTAATTATTTTCTTGATATAGTACTTAATTTTTTTAAAATAACTTTCTGATTTAAAAAAGAATAACTGCTCATAGACTCGATAAACAGTAAGGCGTTTTGTTTCTTTAATAATTGAAATATTTTCACTTGTTATTTTGTTTTTATTAATTAATTCTATCCACCAGCTTACTTTTAGTAATTTTTGATCTATTGGATCATATTTTTCGACAAAATTTTTGAGAAGATCTTGATTAATTTTTGAGTATTCTTCTACAATTAGTACATTTCTTTTATCTAAATGACTATACGTTTCATGTTCTCTAATTATTGGTATAGCTCCAGCATAAAGTGCTTCCCAAAGTCTATGGGTGTCAAAGCCATTACCACAAGGAGCTAATACAAATTTGAATTCAGAAATCTTATTAATATAAGCATTAATAGATAAGGTAGATTTTTCGAATTTAAATAGTGGATCTTCTTCAAAAAGCTTATAAATTCCTAGTCTTTCCTTGTTATTAGTTGTCGGATTAAAATTACAATATATCTTATCCACTAATTCTGTAGATCTTTGTTTAAAATTTAAAAAATCAATATATCTCAAGTTTTTTAGGGAATAGTCATTTGCAATTCCAAGTGGAATGGGAATTAAGTTGGGATGTTTATAATCAATATTTATGGAGTACCATTCAGAAATACAATTTGGTTTCTTTGAAAATAATTTTTTTGTTATTGATACATCAGATTGACTAGTTACTAGCTTTATATTTCTCAAAGTTTTAACCTTCTTTAATAAATAGAAAAGTTCATTTATAAAAGAACTATGGCAAAATATTACATCATTCTCTTCTAATATTATTTCTGTGTTTTTATAAACAATAAGTGATTCATCTTTAGAAACGATAAAAGAATCATCGCTTTTTAATTTCTCATATTGCTCGTGTGTGACGGCTTCAACAAAAACTTTATCACAATTTCTAGCAATATTATAACTGGACAGTATTTCATGCGCAGCAAATTGTTCTTTAAACATATTCTCTATTACTTATCCTTTATGAGAATTGAGACTAATGAGCATTTAATAAAACTAAAGGGTCTAGAAATAAAGAAAATATTAAGATTTAAAAATCCTTTTATTAATTGTATAAGTGAACCAAAGCGCCATTTAGAAACTATATGGTGACTCTGTCTGAAAATTAGAGTAAATATTTCATGATAATAAATTGAGTTAACATTATAAGCTCCTCTTACTGTCCATGGTTTGAAACTTCCTGAATAATGCACTAAAACCATCTCATTCAAAGCTTTCTTTAAAATCTTTTTCTTCGAATTTTCTTCTGTTAAATGAAGATTGTAATTTAGGTTATTGTTCAATTCTAAATATTCCCCATCAAAATATGAATTAAGTACGTCTTGATCCCAAAATACAATACTATCGCTTAAAATATTCATTTTTGTAATTAATTTTTTAGTTAAATTATCTTTTTTCCATTTTTTATAATTTATTATCATTACCCCAGCATTAAAATATCTACCTCCTGACAAAGAAAGTCTTTTAAACATCTCTTCGGTATTTTTTGATTTATGGTGTTCAGTTTTTACTGAGATTGTGTGTTTGGTACTTTCTAAATCAAATAGATTTGAATTAAAGCTTGGTACTGGATCTTTATGGCAAATTATATCTGCATCGATATACACATAATATTCGTTCTCTGAAGAAAGATAGTCTTCTATAAACATGCGATAATAGGTTGCTTCTGAAATATGGGTTCCTGTTACTTTTGGAAAATCTATACCAGAATTTTTAAATTTATGTATTTTTAATTGATTTAAACAGGGGTGTTTTAAAACTATAGTATCAATTTCTTGAAATGAATCTGGATCATTATGGATTATATCAATATTTAATTTTTCTGAAGATTGTTCAAGTAGTGAGTACATTGAACATAGTCCCTGAATATTATAGTTGGAATCAAAACAATATAAATAATTGATCATGTCATCAAGGCTTAATTATGTTTAACTTAATACTGTCTTCTTCCTTAAAAGTATATATCATCGATAAAGCCCATAAAAGAAGTGTGGTTCCATGTATATCTGCTGTGTTCAGGCCTTCTGTAATTTTTACGCCATAGTAATGAGTTTGGCTTTTTTTTGTAAAATATGAAAAACTGCCATCATCAGAGTTAAAGTTTAAAAAAATTTTTGAATGCATCTCGCTAAAAAAGCGATCTATATCTTTTTTTCGATGTGGGGATTGTTGTGAGCATTTATATAGAACATATATAATATCTACTAAATCACAACCTTCTGTCTCCGGTTTAATACTCAAACACAAATCTATAAGCTTTTCAGGAAAATGAATTTGAATGTCTATCCAATCTAAACCTGAAATAATTTTCATTGAACCATTAATTAATTCTTGATTTGATGGTACATAACTTAAGTGATACGCACCTGTCACGGAATTAGCTAATATTGAACTGAATTCAGCTAATATTGCTTGAGTTTTTTGATATTTAGAATCCTGCAATTGTGTTTTTGTAAAAACACATAGACTAGCAAACTGAGCTCCTGATGCCCATGGTTTGTTCCAATTTAATGTGTTTAAAAAATATTTTATTTCAGATTCTTCTTGTGGAAATTCTAAATATTTATTTTTTGGTGATTGACCAATTTCTGATAGTGTAGATATAGTTTGTTTTGTTTCCGCTCTAATAGAGTTTACTAACTTTTGTTCGAGAGTCTCAAATCTATTCGGTTTTAATAAATTAATGCTTCTTTTCACACTTTCTTTCAGTAGTTTTGTCGTATCTATATTTTCATAATTAGAAAGATAGTTTTCATCGATGTATGAATAATTTGGGAAACGTGCTGACTTTATTTGGTAATTATTTAGATAACTTCCCCATTCTTTTTTATTCTTTTCAGTTAGCAAGCTTGTGTTATTGAGAATATGAAAACATTTTAGAGCATAACAACTAAAACCAAGATTTATATCTTGGCCTTTCTGGGTCAATCCTTTTTTAGTGGGGTAATATTCAAATATATTCTCTTTATTTAAAGCTTCTAAATATCCTAAAATACTCTCTTTAAGATTAATTGGCGACAAGATTGTCATAGTGATTTATTCCTATAAAGTCCTATAACTCTATAATTACTAAATTTTACTAATTCAAAACCAGCTTTTGTGAGTATATTATTAACCTGAATGACTGTATTTTCACAATTTTCTCCTCGTTCTGGTCCAAAATCTACCGAGACATATTCAATAAATTTAAGTGTAGATTCTGCACCCTCTAAAACTTCTGGTTCATAACCCTCAGCTTCCACTTTAAATAATTTAATTTTTTTATTAATTTGTATTGAATCTAATGTAGTTGTTTGGATTTCGACCACATTTTTGGATCCAAAGTCAACAATTGAAGAGTTGCCGCCCTCAGTATCAAGGAAGAAATTCATTTTCTTATTTTCATTTGATAAACCCAATTTAAATAGGTTGTCAATATTTTTTGGATTGTTCAATTTTAAACTTTGAAATGTTTCTTCATCTGGTTCAAATGCATAATAGTTTAAATCTAAATTTCTTTTATTTAATGCTAAATGTAGCTCACCTACATTTGCTCCACAATCAATGACAATGTCATTATTTTCAAATGTTATTTCATCTAAACAGTAAGAATGGATAATTAAGTCGAGTTGAAAATCTAAACTCTTAACAACTCTGAGTATTCTTTTATTAGGATAATGAATGACTTTAAGACTGTCCTTTAACTTTATATATTGTTTATCTTCATATATTATTTTTCCGTCATTCTTAAAAAATATGTTTATTAATTTACAGAAAAAATGCTCTTTTGTAGTTTTGACTACAAGACCTAGAAATTTTCCAAGTATTATTATTTTGATTTTTTTAAGAAATGTTAAATCTCCATCTTTTAGATCCCTTATTAAAAAGGGTGGGACGTTAACTAAAGTTGGTAAGTTATTCACATTTTTAGTCTAATTATTTTATAAAGATTTAAAATAGCTAAGAAAAATAAAATTATTTTGAATTTGGATTTTGTTGAAATATCCAATTATAGGTTTTCTCTATGCCCATTTGTAGAGTCATAGAGTAATCCCATTCTAATTTTTCTCTTATCAAATTATTATTAGAATTTCTTCCCCTTACTCCGAGTGGTGCGTCTAGCTTATGTTTTTTTTCTAGTTTTTTATTAGCTACTCTACACGTAATATCAACCAGCTCATTAATTGTAACCATTTCTTCGGAACCGATATTTACAGGTCCTGAAAATTCACTGTTCATTAATTTTCTTGTTGCCTCAATACATTCATCTATATATAAAAAAGAGCGTGTTTGTAGGCCATCTCCCCAAATTTCTATTTGTTCATCATTTAGCAATTCTGAAACCTTTCTACACATTGCAGCAGGAGCCTTTTCTTTACCTCCATCCCATGTACCTTCAGGGCCAAATATATTATGATACCTTGCAACCCTTACAGGAGTTCCGTAGTTTTTATTAAAGGTGAAATATAATCTTTCTGAAAATAGTTTTTCCCATCCATACTCAGAATCTGGATTAGCAGGATATGCTGAATCTTCACTGCAGTCAGGATTATTTGGATCTAATTGATTATGTTCGGGATATATGCAAGCAGAACTTGAATAGAAAATTTTTATATTTTTATTATATTTTTCATTCAACCTAGCAAGCGCTTGAAGAATATTGATATTGATTTGAACGGAACTAGTCATAATTTCTGCATCATTTGTTCCTGTAAAAATATATCCAGCTCCACCCATATCTGCAGCAAACTGATAAATCTCACTTATCGAATCAAGATAATTATCTTCAATTTTACTAAAAATTTTCGAAACGAAGGAGGAATCTCTAAGGTCTCCTTGCATAAACTCATCTGCTGTAGTCGGAGAATATTCTGGTTGTTTTAAATCAGAGCCTATTACTTTATAGCCTTCACTTTTTAATCTAGTTACCATGTGGCTACCAATAAAACCACCTGCGCCTAATACCAAAGCTGATTTATTATTTTTCATATAATTTGAATTATATAATACTTATTAAGTAATATTTAAGTAAGAACATTTAGGAGTGTACATTATTAAGGTCTTAATTTTCGGTAGTAATGGATTAGTTGGAAAATCTACAAAAAAAATACTAAGTGAAGTAGAAAGTTATGATGTTGTAGCTTCAACAAGAAATGATACTAATTTATTTTCATTTGAAGAGACTAAAAAAAAAATTGCAGATGAAAAACCTGCAATTATAGTTAATGCTGCTGCAAGAGTTGGTGGGATATATGCGAACAATACTAAACGTACTGAGTTCATAATCGAAAATCTGAAAATTAATATGAATATTCTAGAATCAATTATAGAAAATGAAAACATCAAATTAATAAACCTTGGAAGCAGTTGTATTTACCCCCTAGATGCTCCAAACCCAATTAAAGAAAGTAGCTTCATGGATGGAAAACTTGAACCAACTAACTCGCCTTACGCAATGGCTAAACTTTCAGCGATTGAAATAGGGAGGTCTATAAGCGCACAGCATGGACATAAGATCACTAATTTGATGCCTACTAATCTATATGGTCCAAATGATTTCTTCTCTGAAAGTGATAGTCACGTAATACCATGTATGATGTATCGAATGTATTCCTCTATGGTACAAAAAGAAAGTCAATTCAGCATTTGGGGTAGTGGAAAACCTTTAAGAGAATTTCTCTATGTAGACGATTTAGCAAAAGCAATTTTGCATATTATAGAAAATGAAATCAATGATGATTTAATTAACGTTGGTAGCGGCCATGAAATATCTATATATGATTTAGGACTTTTGATTAAAAAAGTAATTGGCTATGAAGGAGACATTGTATTTGATTCCAGCAAACCCGATGGGAACCCAAGAAAACTTCTCGACTCAACATTAATTAATAGCTTAGGTTGGAATAGTTCTATGAAGCTTGAAGAAGGATTGTCAAACACATTTAGTTGGTTCAAGAAAAATATTATTTGAGTACTACTGCTTAGGACTTTCCCAGGTTGGAGAAATAAGATTCTCATCAATTAGTACTCTCTCTCTTTTAGCTAATTTAATATCATAATCTACCATCATTTTAACTAATTCTTTAAAGCTTGTTTTTGGAGTCCAATTAAGACCTTCCTGTGCTTTTGTAGAATCTCCTAATAAATAATCTACTTCATTAGGACGAAAATATTTTTTTGATGTTACAACGTAGTCTTCAAATTTAAGATTTACAGACTCAAATGCTAACTTAGCAAATTCTTTTACCGTATGGGTTTCTCCAGTAGCAATAACCCAATCATCAGGAATCTCTTCCTGCATCATCATCCACATTGCCTCAACATAATCGCCTGCAAATCCCCAATCTCTTGAAGCT
>Ga0114997_10003404_pt1 | contig 12510 bp, 13 predicted proteins | sample ArcticOcean_MG_C_2_FD_87045 | JGI IMG/M metagenome (GOLD analysis project Ga0114997, IMG submission 87045) | Marine microbial communities from western Arctic Ocean - ArcticOcean_MG_CB4_136 | ecosystem: Environmental > Aquatic > Marine > Oceanic | place: Arctic Ocean: Canada Basin | collected... | reverse complement strand
TATTTTAAGAAAATATTTTATTAATCTAAACATTTTTTGAACTAATTAAAGGGTTTGAATTTAAAGGTGACTTTTTTTTAATCAAAAACGTTTTTTTTGTAAATAATAATAAAAATATTATCACATCCCAATATCCAGGAAAAAAAAAGGATTCAACCATGGAATATAAGAGGAATGGGAGAATATAATAAATGGGGAAAAAATATTTTTTTCGATTATAAATTCTAATAACAAAAATTGAGATTAATATAAAAAATCCTAAAAATGAATAACTATTCCAAAAATCTAAAAAAACATTAAAGGTGTAACCAACCGAACCAAGATTAGTATTTAAAGGTACTCCCCAAAAAAAATCATTTTCCAAAACCATTTTAAGAAAATTACTAGCAGTTGCTTTTCTACTGTCATCTGCGTATGAAGAAGAATCTATCCCAAATTGGGAGAAAAAAATTTCAAAAGCAATTAATTTTTTTGTAAAAAAACTTATGAATAAAATAAAAATGTATAGTAAGAAAGTCTTTTTAAAAAACTTTCTGTAAGAACTATAAAGAATTATTAATAAAAGTAATAACGAACATAAAATACCCGCTCTACTTTGTTGAATAAAAATAAGAATTATATTAATTAAGGAAATTATTAATATATCTCTATTTCTATTTTGTTTAAAATAATATTCCAGAATAATATAGGCGTAAAGAGTAATGTTAAGTGCAACGGATATACCATTTGAAGATGCCCTTTCAAAAACAATAGCATCCTCGTCAAAACCAGGCCTGAAAAATAAGTTAGGTAACTTACTGAAATATATTAAATAAAAATAAAAATAAAAAAAAACAAATACAACATTAAACCATCTTAAATCAATTTTATATTTACGGACAAATTCGTATCCAAAATATGAGAAAACAGGAATAAATAACACAGCATTTTGACCTACCCCTTGCTTAACAATCCAAACTGACAAACCTAGAATAATCATTGATGCAGAAAATAATAACGGAGTTTTACTGAAACTATGTGATCTTAACTTTAGAATAATAATACCTAGTAACGGTATTAATGTAAGTAATAAAGCAAGACTGTATTTAATGTCAATAATAGTATATATCGTATGTGGAAGGATAAAAACATATAAAAAAAGTATCGTGTTAATATGTGTTTTTAATTTAAACTTCATTTTTTAATCAGGATTAATTTATAATTCTGTAAATTCTATAACTCCTTTAGAATCTAAATATAAAAATAATTTATGCTCTAAACCATTTTGTTTACTAAATCTAAAAATTGGCGAAATAAATCCACGAATCTTAGGTATATTGTGAAATAAATCTACTAAATTTCCTAAAACCGTAGCGTAGTAATGTGAGCATATTTCACTAGGAATGATTTTTTGTGACTTGTACCACAATTCAAATGGTATGTCAATTATTTTTAGATTGTAACCCAGTTTTTCAATTTCTTTTAATTTTAAACAAGTTTCTTTTCGGTGCGGTATATAATATATTGTTTTTTGGGGATACATTTCGAAAATAACTTTAAGATAATTGATATAATCATCTTTAACCATAAGTCCCAATTCTACTAAAGAAGTTCCTAAATAAAACACCTTCTTCTTCTATTCCCCCAATCTTGTTTTTTTCTTTTTCCTCATTGTATATAATTATGGAATCACTCTTTCTAGTTATTTTAAAATTGTATTTCGTGAAATAAGTTATAGCTTTTGGAAAAGATAAATATTTCCCATAAATCAAAGACTTGATTTTTATTTTAAGTATGCCCTCTTTATTATTTTCCCTAATATCAGAAAAGTCAAAACTAGCTGTTCCTTCATCCATTAAATAAAAACTGGAAGGCTTTAAAATATTATATGCCAAAAGGACTGAGTCATTCAGATATTGAGAAGCAAAGAGGTTGATTTTTTTCTTTCTATTTCTTATTTTATTTATTTTTTGCACAAACTCACGCCATTTAAAAGAGTTTTTAATTAGATCTTTGAAAACCCAATTAACTAAATTAATTACCTTGTAACCATGTATTTTTCCAAAATCATGAATTATTGACTTTTCATTATTATTAATAACATTGTAAATAATTATGCTGTGCTTAGCCATTTTAAAGTATTCAATAGCTTTAATTACTTGATGTAATTGATGGTTCGCATGTATTATGAATATATTAAAAGACATTTGCATTATTTTATTGTTCTATTATACCAATATTTTATAACAAAAATTAAAGCTATCAACTGAACAAGCCAAGAACAAAAATACACAAATGCCAGAAATTTAATTCCATAATCTATAAAGTAGATATTAAATGAAATACTAAAAATAGATGAAAATAATGTAATATAAAAAAAGTACATGTTTTTTTCTAAAACCAATAAAAAAGGATTTATTAACCAGTAAATAGATTGAATCACCCCTGCAAAAATAAACCAGTAGAAAAAATCTAACCCATCTAAATATTGGACAGGATAGTACCATCTAAAAACAATCGGATAAAAAACTAAGTATAGAATAGAATAAATGATTATACTAATAATAGCAACTATACCATACTTCTTAATATTACTATTAATAATATTATTAGAGGCCATTTGTTTAAAAACCCATGGACTCCAAGCTAATTGTAAAACAGTTCCGAACGCAGAAACTCCAAATGCCAGTTGAAAAGTAGCCGAATATACAGCAAGGCTTGTTTTAGAAAAATAATGGTTGATAATAAGCCGATCACTCATGATAAAAATCATAGCAGTCATAGTATACAAAACAAGGGGTAAACAAAACTTTAGTACTCTTCTGGTGATTTTTTTATTTAAAACAAATAGAGATAATAAGCTTAGCTTCAAGATATAGTGTATAATTATTAATGAACCAACACCATATATAATAGCAAATCCAATCAAAATCCTATTTAAGTTCATTATATCAAAATAATAAAGTAGAGTCACCATCAATGTAATAGATACAACAAGAGATAAATTAATAAGCACAAACTTTCTAATTTGATTTTGTGACTGTAAAACACTTTTAGAAAGATTAATTATGGACAAAAAAACAGAACAAAAAATTGCATAATAAACTATACTAATAGATGGTAATTCTAATTTTTTTTCTATAAAATCTTTAAATACGAAAGAAATACTGAAAACTATAATGAAGGATATAAGACTTATTGAAATGAAAATATTTAGGTATTTTTTCAATTGACCTTTTAGTTCATTATGAAACTCCTTATAAACAAAAGAAGAAAAATTCAAACTAATGATAGGCAAAAAGAAACCAAAAAGAACATAATACAATGAATAAGTACCAAACTCATCAATAGCCAATTTCCTTGTGATTAGGGGAGTTATAATTATAGGTTGTAAAATTGTTATGAAGTGAGAAATACCGTAACCGCTCAAGTTTTGTAACGCTTTAATTACATTTGTTTTAGGAATTATTGACATATCATTCTTGTTGCAGATTGAGCTAAAAATACTTTGATTAAAATAACGCCTTTTATCCGGACAAATATTAAAGTTAGTTCTTGCAAATTTCTTTGTAGAATGGTAACATTTTTGTTTGCTCTTCAATTCTCATCAATCTATCTTCAAATTTAATAAAAGCCTCGACTTGTTTATACAGTCCAGGTTTAAATAATTGATCAAATTCATCGTTAATATTCACTTCACTTACTTGAATACTACCTCTCTTTTGAATAAAAAGTTTTTCCATAGGTTTCATAATATATCTATGTTCTTTGGTTAAAAATTCAACCCACCATCTACCTGCTGATTCCCAATTAGCATTATATGAAAACAAAGCTTTGTTAGCCGTTATACCTGCTCCAGAAAAAACTGTCCCATTTGGATGCCATGTTGAACCTCCACTAATAAAGCTCTTCATTTCTTCAGGTTCACCTCCTATATAAAAAGCCAAATCAACTACATGAGATGAATTTTGAATAAACCACTCTTCAAGAACTCCTTCATTTTTGATAAGACCTTGAATGATATGACCCCATTCTGTAAACTCAAAGTTAAAAGAAGTAACACCACCATCTAGTTTTATTAATTCTTGTACTTTTAATGTTGAAGCAAAAAACCTTCTATTATAACCAATATATACATTAGCTTTTTTAGCTAATGCCAATGTATTAACATTATTAATATCTGATAAATTAAGACCTCCTGGTTTTTCTATAAGAATATCTTTAAACCCCGAATTTATTAAGGATTTTGCAATTATTCCCAATAAATTTTCATTCACAGTTATAATTACTTTATAAAGATTAAAATCTAAATTGGAATTATTTTTTAACCATAATTCTATTCCACCCAAAATAACTTTTTCATTAATATCTTTTTCAAAATTTAAAGCACCTTTTTTTGTATTACCAACGGTAATAAATTCTTGATTTTGAGCCTTTAAAACCTTAGCGTATTCTATTGCCATTGGTCCGCACCCAACTAATATTAGTTTCATATGTTATATTTTATTTTTTATTTTAATTAATTGACCATAATTTGATTTCAGCATTTGTAGTAAATCTTTTTTCAAATTGTTTATATCCTGTTTTTTTATTTAATATTTCTAATATAAAATCAACTTCGCTCAGATTATTAAATACTAAATAAGCAAAAGTAGATTTTCCTAATAATTGATTAATAGAATCATTAAAAATGTAAGGAAATACAACTTCACCACTTTCTACTTGAAACTCATTTGAGTTTTTGTTAAAATTAATGTTTTTAACATTGCATAAAATTCTAATTTTTAAACTTTTATAATTAAAGTTTATTTCAGAGATGATATTTTTGTTATTGGATAAAACAATTTTTTTTATTTCACTAATATCAAGTTGCGTTAATTCTTTTGTACTTAGATCTTTTAAATGATATTTAAGATCTTTAAATTTATCGGTAATTTTCTCCTGAGTATCATCAAATTTATAAGGATAATGTGTTCTAAAAAATTTGACAGAATCATTACCAAAAACCGCTCTGTAGATAAATTCCGGATTATAAAATAAATTAGATTTAGCATACGCTTTCGCAGCCATCATAGGACCAATTGCTATAAGTTTATCTATTAATGTATCTCTTTGATATACATAACAAATTGATTCAATTTTCCAAACTCCGTAGCTATCATTTTGTGTCAGCCATGTCAGCTTTGATTTTGATAAATCATATAACTTAAAGCTATTCTCGTTACTCTGAGACAACATATTTATTGAAAAAATTAAAAATATTATTAAAAACCTAAATTTATAAAAAGGCATTATCTTCGTTTTGAAATTTTGAAACAAAATTATAAAATTAAGATTCTTAATTTCTATTATGTAAATGGATAATGGTCAAACTTTAACTCGTTATTATCATTAACAAAATTAAGTAATGAATCTAAGTATGGTAAATGTATTTTCATACTTTCTTCATAGGTCGGGAGTAGACAAGTATTATTATCAAATAGACTTTCAACTAAAACAGCAGTTAACTGACTTTGAAAAGGAATATTAAATTCTATTTCATCCCATTTCCAATTATTTGTAGATTTTGAAATCCATACTTTCCCCTCAGATTCTTTTGATATAAAATGCACTTTATCATTATATGCCTGTACTACACTTGGTGAATCTCCTTCTGGCTCACAAGTAAAAAACCCTTGTGTTCCATTTTTAAAATTCACTTGAAAAGTGCCATTTAATTCATAAAATCCTTTTCTTTTGCTTTCAATTAAACCCTTTTCTAAAGAGCTTGTATCTCCTGTATATTCCGTGCTTTGATTTAAGTAAGCCATATGGTCTATATAATGAATTAAATTTGTTACTAATCCATATTGACTACCTGATACTAAATACTTAAATTTTGTGTTTTTAAAAGAGCTTTTTATTTCATTATAAAAAGACATCATTCTCATTGGGCAGTTAACATAAGCTTTTACATTCTTTTTTGTCAATAATTCAGAAACTGTAAAATAATCTTCTCTCTTTTGGAATAATATCTTTTCAAAAATAATAGTATTGACTTTAAATTTATTTAATAAATCAATTGTTACCATAGATCTTACACTTGATGACGTAGCTATTATTACAATATCAATTTGTTTTAAAGAATCAATATTTTTAATGGACTCATTGTAAGAAATTTTATTATTTTGATTTCCAGGTATAGCTTCATACCGCTCTTTGGCAATATCTAATGATTCGCTGCTAGGATCTATGATATTAATATCTATGTTTTGATTGACACCCTTTAAGGCTTGAAGGTGTCTACTGCCTAACTCTCCAGTTCCTATAATAAATACTCTTTTCATATTTTTTTTTAATTATTTATCATCCAATCCTTGAAGTGATACATTATGTCTTAATTTCCATTCACCTTTTTCATCTTTACCCCACAAGTGAGGTGATCTAAATTTATCACATAATTCATGAAAATATTCTGGCTCCATCTCAAGATACTTCATTATCTCATCAAAATACCTATCAGGAAATTCACCGTCAAAACGTTTTACTAAAGCCTGACCTTCTTCTCTTGTTAAGTGTCTATTTCTAACTTCTTGGGCAGCGTCATAAGTAGCTCTACCAATACCAAATTTGATAAATGTTGTATAGAAATGTAAATCATCAATTTTGTCATCAATTCCACTATATTTACTAAAAGTCCCCTGTGTTCTATGTGGTCTGGCCTTAAATCCTGTATTCTCAACAGCATAATAATACACTTCTTGAGGTGTCCATTTTAAATAATACCCCAAGTAATGAACTTCTATACTGGCTTTTTCTAAATCTTCGATTTTTGGTGGCAAAAATGACATTAAATCACTAAGCCTTACATCATATTTAGCCATTAATTCCTTGATTGAGACACCAGCTAAAAACACTTCATCTAAATTATCAAAACTGAAATAAGATTTATCTCTTAAAGAGCTTGTATTATCTGCAAGAGGATTTCCATATTCAGCTTCATTTTCACCATAAAATACTAAATTTATCCCATGTTGTGCAGCAATTTTTGGAGCTAAATTTTTCTGACCTAATATAAATGTTTGAAAAGGATGTAATAAGTTTTCTATTGATAATCTAGTTAATAACTTCATCACCTTTCCATTTCTGTAGAAAGAAATATTGTCAAACCCAGCATCCAACCAGTTTTTCCAATTTTTTAGGCCATAATCAGTATATAAAATTGGCGGCCATGTGACTGTTAGCGGGTTCATATTATATTTATACTTTAAAACATGGGCTTGATATGCACTGTCTTTACCACCACTACCAGGGACAAGACAATCATAAGATCCATCGTTTTTTCTATGCTTATCAAGAAGTTTAATTAATTCTTCTTCACGCATTCCCCAGTCTATATTTTGTTTTATTTCATGAGATCTACAAGCATCACAAACTCCATCTTCATCGAAATTCATGGTTGTTTTCTTACTTTCTTTTGTATGTTTAAACTCAACTGTGGAAGTTGGTCTTTGATTAGACATTACACATTTGATACAAAACTTAACTTCATTTGGCAAGCCATAGAAGGCTTTATATTTTTCTTTTTTTTCTTTCATTATTTTATAATATATTATTAATTAAACCCCAATTTTTGTATATGGAAATACCTTTATCTGCACTTTTTTCTGGGTGAAACTGTGTTGCAAAGATATTTTCTTTAATTACTGACGAACAGAACTCAATACCATCGTAATTTGTATTCGTTAAAACACAAATATTGTTATCAGGTTGTACATAGTAAGAATGTATAAAATACATAAATTCATTATCCTTTAGATCTCGTAAAGGAGTATTTTCCCAATTATAGTTAGATTTATAAATCTGATTCCATGAAATGTGAGGAACTTTTATTTTTCTTTGATCAATTCTATTTGGAAATCTTTTTATAATCCCAGGTATTAAATTAAGCCCATTTCCTGATCCAAACTCTTCACTTTTAGTAAAAAGTAATTGAAGACCAAGGCAAATTCCAAGTAATGGAGTTCCTGAATTTACTTTAATTTTTATTAAATCTATTAGATCTAACTTCTTTAAATTATTCATAGCTTCTATAAATGCTCCTACACCAGGAAGTATAAGTGCATCAGCAGCTAAAATATCACTTTTTAAAGAGCTAACTATAATATTCATTCCAACAGCATCGCAAGCTTGTTTTACGCTGTATAGATTACCCAATTGATAATCAATTATAACAACTTTTTTTTTATTTGCTATCATTATATTCTACATTCAATTTTATTTTCTACTAAGGATTTTTTTAAGTCTTTTACACTACAGGGCTCGAAAGTATGAAAATTTCTTTTTTGTTTTAAAAACTCAGTATTTCCTTCGTCAAGGGATACTCTGGCCTCATTTTTTTTAATAAATTGATAATGAAATAATGAAGATAACATTACTGCATCTGCTGTATTTTCGTTAAGTAAATCTATTACTTGTTGTTTTGTACCTGCACCACCATGGGCTATTACAGGTATACTAACTAAGCTACTTATTTTTGAAATTAAATCTAAATCAAAACCTTGCCCAGTACCTTCATTATCAACCGAAGTAATCACAATTTCTCCTGCACCTAGTTCATCAACTTTTTTAGCCCATTCAAAAACATCAATGCCAGTATACTCTCTACCATTATCTGTATAGGCTAAATACTTGCCGTTTTCTTCTTTTATTGCCTCAATAGCTACAACAATAGTTGAAGATCCAAACTTTCTAGATGATTGTCTAATTAATTCTGGATCTTTTATCACGGCAGTATTTAAACAAACCTTGTCAGCTCCAACTCTTAAAACCTCTTTAATATCTGAAATAGATCTTAAACCGCCTCCAACAGTAATTGGAATAAATTTTTGTTTTGCTGCTTCTGAAATTATGTCATGTAAACTATTTCGTTCGTAAAGTGAGGCAACTACATCCATAAACATTAATTCGTCAGCTCCATTTTCATAATAATATTTTGCAAAATCTGCAGGATTTCCTAAAACTCTAAGACCTTCTAAATGTATTCCTTTAACTAAATTAGGCCCTTTGATGTCTAATCTTGGAATAATTCTAGTTGTTTTCATATTAATTTATTTTTAATGACTGTTTCTACTAATAACCAATCCAAATGATTATCAATATCGATTGAATATAGCGGATCATTCATTATATACTTTTTAATTTTATTAACAGATTTGTTTTTTAAAGATTTAACATTGTATATGTATAAAGAACCATTGAAAGCATAAACCTTTGGAGCATCTTGTCTTCTAGTTGATTTAGATTCTTTGCTTTTAATTAAATACTTGGTTGAATTTTCTTCAAAAAGATTGAAGTAAGGAGAATCGTGTGATTCCTTTACAGAAACCATTAAATCAAAATTATTATCCCACTGATCAAACATGTTTTTTAAATCTTCTTTTTTCCTAAATGGAGTAGTTGGCTGCAAGAGCACCAATAAATCGAAATATATCCCTTTAGATTCGTAATATTTTAAAGCATGAAGAATAACTTCATTGCTACTTGCGGTGTCATTTGATAAAACATCTGGTCTTCTAAATGGGGCTTTATAATTATTACCTAAAGCACATTCAATAATCACAGAACTATCTGTACTTAAACAAATATTTTTATCTGAAGTAAAATTACGCGCAAAATCAATGGAGTGGTTTATTAGTGCTTTTCCATTCAGTTTTTTAATATTTTTACCAGGCAAACCTTTTGAACCTCCTCTTGCAGGAATTAGATATAAAACTTTCATTTTAAAATTTAATATGTTTTATATTTTCTTGAGCTTTCAAATAATCTTCTGGTCTACCTATATCTAACCAGTATTGGCGCATAGGGTAAGAAATTAAATTAAGATTTTCATTAATTAAAAGTTCCATCAAATCTGTACTATTAAAAAATGTATTTTTAGGTATTTTATTTAAAATAGATTTTTTAATTAAATAAATACCGCCGTTAGAATAATATGTATAGGTAGGTTTTTCTAAAAAGGATAATACTTTGTTGTCTTTTGTTTCCATAACTGCATATGGGACATTTATTTCATAAGGGATTGTAACTACAGACATATCAGCATCATTACTTATAAAATCCATAAAAAAATCTTCATAATCTAAATTGGTTAAAATATCAGAGTTGGTTACCAAAACATAATCGTGTCTGAAATTATTTACTTGACTAATAGCGCCTATAGTTCCTAAAGGACTATTTTCATGAATATATTCTATTTTAACATTACGACTATTACCATTTCCAAAATGTTTTTCAATTTGCTCTCCTAAATAACTAATCGAAATCCAAAAATCATCAATTCCAAACTTCCTTAACCTATCAATATTATAATCTATTATGGTTTTATCTCCGACTTTCAATAATGGCTTAGGAACATTGTCTGTTAGAGGCTTTAATCTACTACCCAAACCTCCTGCCATTACAACAGTGTCAATAGGTAAATAGGACTTCATCAATCTGAAATTTAAAATATTTAATATGACGTCATCCTTATCAATAACAGGAATAACTATATAGTTTTTATCTCTTAAATTTATAACTTCACTTATTGAATAATTTTCTTTTCTAATGTACTTTGGTTCTCTATTAATTATTTCTTTAATTTCATCTTCTAACGAGAGCCCTTTTAATAAACCTCTACGAATATCTCCATCAGTTATACTACCTTTTAATTGGTGATCTTTATTAATAGCAAATAAAATTGTTTCTATTCCTACTTTACTTATTAACTCTAAAGCCTTTTTAATTGTATTTTTTTCTCCTATTAAATGTTTTTTATAGTCCATCATTAGCCAGTATTTCAATTATTTTATTAGCAGTATTCGTTATTAAATACTTATTTTCTCCTTTAAAGTCTTTCTTTCCATTAATTCTTTTAATACTTTCGATTATTTCATTTTTATCAAATGAAACATCTATAACATTGTCACTTCTTAGTCTACCCAATTGTCTATTGCCTACATTTATAACATATTTCCCAAAAGAAGCAGCTTCTAAAATTCCACTTGATGTATTTCCTAATAACATTTCTGAAGCTTTCATAGCCGAGAAATAATTATTTTTTCCAAAATTACTTATCAATGTAATATTCATTGGATATTTATTTTTTAAATCTTTTGAAGAATTTCTAAATAGGCTACCCATAGTATCAGCATTGGCTAATGTTATTATTACATGCGTATTTTGGCAAATCTCTTCTAAAACTTTAAAAATAATTTCACTGTAAATTATGTTTTTATCAGAGTTTACTGTTTCAGGATGAAATGTGGTTAATATGAATTTTTTATCTGGAATATCAAACAACTCTCTAACATCTTTCCATTTAGGTAAGTCTAATTCTTTTACACCGTCTAAACTTAGTGCTCCCACATTATATACGTTATCTGAAGTTCCAGTAATATCGTTTACTTTTTCTGCAAACTTAGCTGTAGCAACAAAATGTATTTTTGAAGCTATTGTAATTTGATGACGATATATATTATCTATAGCTCCCAATGTTATTTCCCCGCCGTGTAAGTGCGCTATTTTGATTCCAAAAGGCATTGATGCTTGCACTGCAGCACTCATTTCAAAACGATCTCCTAAAGCTAATATATAATCATATTTATTTTCATTCCAATATTTAGAAAATTCAATGATTATCTCACCATAACCTTTTGAAATATCGAGTTGAGAGTCCTTAACAGGCATACCTAAAACTTTATGAATATTATTACTAAAATTATCAGCAACTATATTCTTTATCGTTTCACCATGTTGCTTTTGTAAATGCATTCCAAAAGCAATAATAGTTAATTCGAACCTATCATCTTTAGATAGTTTTGAAAGTAACGGCATATATATTCCATAGTCTGCCCTAGAACTTGTTAAAACTCCTATCTTCATATTAAATCTTCAGGGTTTAATTTATGATAAGCTTTTAAATTATTTCTCACCTTTTTTCCTATTATATTTTCCCATTCCATTGGAGAAATTCCATCTCCAGGTCTTAAAGAAATAAGATCATTTTCAGACAAGAAATCACCTTTATTTATATCCCTTTTTAGATGAATACTTTTTCTCGCGATAGTAATATTTTTAAGTTCACTCTCACTTGGCTTCTTTATACCATTACCGCTAATTGAGAGTTCTATATTTCTAATCGCTTTTACCATTGCTTTTAATTCATCAGGTTCCAATGATGCTCTATGATCTGGTCCTGGTAAAGTTCTGTCTAATGTGAAATGTTTTTCTATGATACTTGCCCCTAAAGCAACTGCAGCTATTGGTACTTCAATACCCAGGGTATGATCTGAATAACCAATTTCAGTACCTAAATTTTCTTTAATAGATAACATCCCCTTTAAATTAACATCTTTCATTGGGGTGGGGTATTCGGTGTTGCAATGTAAAATAGAAATTATTTCTTTTGAAATTCCAAATTGAACTAAAACATCTAGTGCTTGTTTAATTTCATATTCATAGCACATTGGCAAGGGATATGCCTTAACATGCCCTTTAATTACTAAATCT
>Ga0114997_10003399_pt1 | contig 12521 bp, 10 predicted proteins | sample ArcticOcean_MG_C_2_FD_87045 | JGI IMG/M metagenome (GOLD analysis project Ga0114997, IMG submission 87045) | Marine microbial communities from western Arctic Ocean - ArcticOcean_MG_CB4_136 | ecosystem: Environmental > Aquatic > Marine > Oceanic | place: Arctic Ocean: Canada Basin | collected... | reverse complement strand
TAATTAAGAGTGTATTGTTCTTTTTTGAACCGCTCTACTTCTATTGATAAACATAACTTCTAAAGGCACTGTTAGCTTTCTTCTTTCCGCACCATGAATAAACCATTAAACGAAATTTAATTGTAAAGTTTAATTTGTAATTCCAATACATTTTGAAATCTATTTCAATTCTTTTTTATGGTCAATTTATAAATTTTAATTGCACAAGGTTATTTTTCTTCGTCGTAGCCTTTTTTTAACATACATAGGTCGTATGCTGCCGCATTATCAAACATAGATGCTAAGGCAATCGAAGTTTCATCAGGAGCACACATCAAAGGGTTCCTACAAAGATAAGTAGGTGCGACTACTCTTGCATGAGCGTTGCATGTTCTTGAATCATAACTCAAGTTAGAGTTATTGCCTGTTCTGTGAGTGTAAGTGCCAGTACAGCTTGATAGAAAAAAGAAACTAATAATTAACAAATATCTATCTAGATATAATTTCTTCAATTTATTCTTTTAACAGCCAACTTGATATAGTGAACAGTTTAACTGATTAAGCCCTTGCTCAACATCTCGCCAATCTTGTGATGTCATATCAGCACAAGAACTCAAAAACAGAGTGATCACACCTATAGATATAAAAAAAAGTGTTTTTTTCATTGTTAAGTAATTCTGTAACTTAATTACAAACGTAGTTGCCCAAGTAATCTGTTCTACAAGACATAGTAGCGCCATTACTGAACGTCGTATTATCATTTCCTAAATAGTCTTTTCTAGTTGTTGATGATAATCCACCTGAATTATTTGTACAAACATAGTTGCCCAAGTAATCATATTTACATGAAGTTTGTGCTTCTGCTTGATTTGGTGTTATCAATTGCACACCAAAAATTATAGTAAATGCAATTGCCACAAGTGTTAGTTTTTTCATAAATAACCTTAGGCTTCTGCCTATTTAATTCTATTTAATTAAAGGTCATTTGACGCCAATTGAGAAGAAATATTCAACCTAAGGAAGCTTTTAGCTATAACAACAATACACTCGATCACCATGATTTCACCATAGAGTTTTTTAGGTTCGCACCATAAATTCACCATTAAATCCAAAGTAAATGATTTAATAAATGTGGGATACCAACGATTACTAAAATTTAAATAGTTTTCTAATAATTTATTATTATCGTTGATACAAAAGATAATTTAAAAATCTTATAGGATAATGTGGGACTAAGAGTGTATTGCTCTTTTATCTACTGACAATGCTGCTTCTTTAACAGCTTCTGAAAATGTAGGATGTGCGTGGCAAGTTCTTGCAATATCCTCTGAACTTGCTCCAAACTCCATTGCAACACCTATTTCAGCTATTAACTCACCTGCATGGGGTCCTATTATATGTGCACCTAAAACTTTATCTGTCTTTTCTTCTGCTAAAATTTTTACAAATCCTTCAGTATCATCTATCGCTTTTGCTCTTGAGTTTGCCATAAATGGAAACTTACCAGTCTTATATTTGATATTTAATTCTTTTAATTGTTCTTCTGTCTTACCTATTGAAGCAACTTCTGGTGTTGTGTAAATGACGCCAGGTATTGTATCATAATTTACATGACCTGATTGGCCTGCAATATTTTCTGCAACAGCAATACCTTCATCTTCAGCTTTGTGCGCTAACATTGGTCCATCTATGACATCACCAATTGCATAAATATTACTTACATTTGTTTGAAATTTTTTATCTGTTTTAATTCTTTTCTTATGATCTAACTCAACACTAATTGCACCTAGATTTAAATTATTAGTATTTGGTTTTCTGCCCACGGATATAAGTACAACATCGCAATCAAAATTAATTTTTTTTCCATCTTTGTCAGATGTCAAAACACTAGCTCCATTAGTGTTTTTAGTAATTCCCTCTACTTTAGTTTGCATGTGGAAGTTAATACCCTGTTTCTTTAAAATTTTCATAAATTCAGCAGATATTTCTCTATCCATTCCTGGCGTAATATGATCAAGAAATTCTACTATATGTACTTCTGTGCCTAATCTAGACCAAACAGAACCCATCTCTAACCCTATATAACCTCCGCCAACTACAACCATTTTTTTTGGAACTGCTTTCAAAGTTAATGCTCCTGTTGAAGATATAATTATTTTTTCATCAAATTCCATTCCTGGCAATTCTACTGGTAAAGATCCTGTGCTAATTACAGTTTTTTCTGTTTCTATAATAGTTTCTTTTTTCTTATCATCTAAAATTGAAATTTTATTTGATGATTTGAAACTTCCTATACCCTTAAAGTAAGTAATTTTATTTTTCTTAAACAAAAATTCGACACCTTTGGTTAGGATAGTTACAGCTTTATCTTTATTTTTCATCATTTTCTCAAGATTAAGTTTTACCTCACCAACCTCTATCCCAAGTTTAGAAAAATTTTGTGCTTTATGATAATTTTCTGAAAGATTTAATAAGTTTTTAGAAGGTATACATCCAACATTTAAACAGGTTCCACCTAACGATCCTCTAGATTCTATACATGCAGTTTTAAGACCTAGCTGTGCTAATCTTATTGCACATACATATCCTCCTGGACCGCCACCTATTACAACTGCTTGAAATTTTTCTGACATTTAAATATCTAAAAATAACCTTCTTGGATCTTCTAAATTTTCTTTAACCATTTTTAAAAATGACACTGATTCTTTTCCATCAATAATTCTATGATCGTAAGATAACGCTAAATACATAATAGGTCTAATTTTAATTTCGCCATCTACTACCATGGGTCTTTCAACTATATTATGCATACCTAATACCCCTGATTGAGGTAAATTTAATATTGGTGTAGATAGCATGGATCCATAAACTCCTCCATTACTAATAGTGAAGGTTCCACCTTGAAGATCTTCAATAATTAATTTCCCATCTCTTGCTTTTTCAGAAATTTCTTTAATATTTTTTTCAATATCTGCAAATGATAACTCATCTGCATTTCTTAGAACTGGAACAACTAGTCCCTTCTCCGTTCCTACAGCAAAACTTATATTATAATAATTTTTATAAATAATTTCATCTCCTTCAATTTCAGCATTAACAGATGGAAATGTTTTCAATGCAGCAACACAGGCTTTTACAAAAAAAGACATGAAACCTAATTTTATTCCATATCGACTTTGAAAATCTTGTTGATTTTCTTTTCTAATTTCCATGATACTTGTCATATCTACTTCGTTAAATGTTGTTAATAGAGCTGCATTTTCTTGGGCTTGTTTTAATCTTTTGGCAATAGTTTGTCTTAATCTGGTCATTTTGATTCTTTCTTCTTGACCATATTGATTTTTTCTTTCAGAAGGTTTTGGATTTGCTCCCATTTGACTGATGAGATCACCTTTTAAAATTCTGCCATCTTTTCCAGATCCCTGAATAGAATTAATATTAATTTTATTCTCTACTACTATTTTTCTAACGGAAGGAGATAAGGTTTGATTGCTTTCTCCTTCTTTGGATGGCGCTACTTCTAAAATCTTATCCTCTAATACTAATGGCTTTTTATCCTGAATCTCATCTGTTAAAATTAATGGTTTTTCTTCTATGATTTCTTTTGATTTTTCATCAAAAATTTTTGGTTCATTGTTTAATGCATCTAATTTAATTACATTATTTTCCTGAACGGCTGGTTCTAGTTTTTTAATTTCTTCAGTTTTAATTGTGTACGACCCATCTTCTGAGACAGAGCCTAAAAGTGCCCCAACTTCTACCACCGAACCATCCTTGGCAGTTATTTCCGTTAATACTCCAGTTATCGGTGATGGTACCTCTAAATTAACTTTATCTGTTTCAAGCTCTACTATTGGTTCATCTGCTTCAACGGCATCACCTGTATTTTTTAACCATTTAGCTACAGTTGCTTCAGTTATACTTTCACCAAGAACAGGAACTACAATTTTTTCATTCATTATAAATTAATCAAATACCTTATTAATTATTTCTTGTTGTTGGGAATTGTGTCTTTTTGCATAACCTGTTGCAGGAGATGCATCTGAACTTCTTCCTATATAAGAAATTTTATTATTATTAGCCTTTAAAGTATCTAATGTCCATTGGATATAATCTCTAACTGAAAACCATGCACCCATATTTTTTGGTTCTTCCTGACACCAAAAAAATTTAGCATTTTTAGCATATGACTTAAGCTCTTTTACTAGAGTTTTGGCCGGGAATGGATAGAGCTGTTCTATTCTAAATAATACAACATCATCTTTTTTAAGCTTTTCTCTAGCGCTTAATAAATCAAAATAAACTTTACCAGAGCACAGTATGACTTTTTTAATCTCTGAACTTTTTTTCAATTTAATAAAACCTTTAGATTTTGGATCTACTGCATGATCCCATAATATTCTATGAAAGGAATTTTCTTTACTAAAATCCTCTAGGTTGGAAACACAATATTTATTTCGTAGTAAAGATTTAGGTGTCATCAATATTAATGGTTTTCTAAAATCTCTTCGCATTTGTCTTCTTAATGCATGAAAATAATTTGCAGGTGTTGTACAATTCATTACTTGCATATTGTCATTTGAACATAATTGTAAAAATCTTTCTAATCTAGCTGATGAATGTTCTGGACCTTGCCCCTCATAACCATGCGGCAACAGCATAACTAGTCCTGATGCTCTATTCCATTTTCTTTCTCCTGATGCAATAAATTGATCAATTACAACTTGAGCACCATTTGCAAAATCACCAAATTGTGCCTCCCAAAGTGTAAGTGTATTTGGCTCAACCAAACTATAACCATACTCAAATCCTAAAACTGCTAGTTCCGATAAAAAACTATCCACTACCTCAAATTGTTTTTGATTATTTGAAATATTATTTAAAGGTACATATCGACTATTATCTTTTTGATTTCTTAAAACTGAATGCCTTTGGCTAAATGTTCCTCTTCCAGAATCTTGCCCAACTAATCTTACTGGATATCCCTCTTCAAGTAATGATCCAAAAGCTAATGCTTCTGCTGTTGACCAATCAATGTTAAATCCACTTTTAACAGTTTCTCTTCTTGTATTTAAAATTTTAACAATTGTCTTATGTAAATTTAATTCTCCAGAAGAAGAATTTATCTTTTCAGAAATTTCTAAAAGTTTATTAGCATCAGCACCCGTAACACCTCTCTTATCTTTCCCTTTTTCAGGCTTGTAGGCAGACCACGAACCTTCAAACCATTCAATTTGAGGTTTGTAATCTTTTGCATTTTTAAATTGATCATCTAATAAGTCTTTAAATTTCTTGATAGAATTTTCTAAATCTTCATTAGAAATTGTTTTTTCATCTATTAAATTTTTTCCATAAACTTTTACTGTTGATGGGTGAGATCTAATTTTTTCATACATTAGAGGTTGAGTGAAAGATGGCTCATCTCCTTCGTTGTGACCAAATCTTCTGTAACAAATTAAATCTATAACAACGTCTCTATTAAATTTAAGTCTAAACTCAGTTGCTATTCTGGCCCCATAAACAACTGCTTCTGGATCATCTCCATTTACATGAATAATTGGAGCATCAACCATTTTAGCAACATCTGATGGGTAAGGAGATGATCGAGCAAATCTTGGACTTGTTGTAAAACCTATTTGATTATTAACTATTATATGAATTGTTCCACCAGTATTGTGTCCTGGTAGTCCAGACATTGCAAAACATTCTGCAACAACACCTTGGCCTGCAAAAGCAGCATCACCATGAATTAAAATTGGGATTACTTTATTTCTTTCTTTGTCCTTATGAAAAAATTGTTTAGCTCTAGTTTGTCCAAGAACCACTGGGTTGACTGCCTCTAAGTGAGATGGATTATCTGTTAAACTTACATGGACAGAATTACCATCAAATTCTCTATTTGAAGATGCACCTAAATGATATTTAACATCTCCAGCACCATCTTCTGGCGTTGATCCAAATTCTCCAGCAAACTCATTAAATATTCTTTTGTAAGATTTTTGCAATACATTAGCTAATACATTTAATCTCCCTCTATGAGACATTCCAATCTTCACTTCTTTAACTTTTGACTGGCCGCTAATTTTTATTATTTGCTCTAAAGCTGGAATTAAGCTTTCACCACCATCAAGCCCAAATCTTTTTGTTCCAACATATTTTGTATGCAAAAATTTTTCAAAACCTTCAGCCTGAATAAGTTTATTCAAAATAGCATCTTTGCCATTTTTGGTAAATTTTAATGCATTTTCATCATTTTCAATTCTTTCTCTAAGCCATTTTCTTTCTGTAGGATTTGATATATGCATATATTCATATCCAATTGGTCCACAATAAATTTTATTTAAAAAAATTAATATTTCTCTTACTGTTGAGTGTTCTTTATTTGTTACTCCATCTAAATAAATTTTTTCTTTATAGTCTTCTTTCTTGAATCCATAATATTCTGGATGAAGTTCATCTAGATATTCTGTTTGCATCATTTTTAGGGGGTCAAGTTTTGCCAGCAAATGCCCTCTCTGTCTGTAGGCTCTTATTAGTGCAACTGCTCTAATTGAGTTAATATTACTTTTAATTAAATCTTTTAATTTAATTACTTCAGTATCATTTTTTTTAGATACATCTTCTTCTTCAATTTTTTTTTGAAGCTCATCGATATCAATTCTTTTTTTATGCCCCCAAGATGGTCCATTAATTTCTTTTGCAATAATATTTAATTCGTCACCTATACCCTCAAAATAATTTGACCAACTTTCTGGCAAATCATCCTCTTTATTAATAAACTTTAGGTACATTTGTTCTATAAACGCACTATTGGATTTACTTAAGAATGAAGTTTTTTCAAATTCGCGGTTTTTTGACAAGGACATCTATTTATTTAATATAATATCAGAAAAGTGTTTTTCAATTAGACAATTTATTAAATAACGTTTTACCTAACTCTGAGGGTGATTTGGCAATAACAATTCCACATTCTTCCATCTTTTTAATTTTCTCCTCTGCCCCACCTTTTCCACCTGAAATTATAGCTCCTGCGTGCCCCATTCTTCTTCCTGGAGGCGCCGTTATTCCAGCCACAAAGCCTACTGTAGGTTTTTGCATTTTATGATTTTTCAGAAATTCAGCAGCTTCTTCCTCAGCTGAACCACCAATTTCTCCTATCATAAGGATAGATTTTGTTTCTTCATCATTTAAAAATAAATCTAAACAGTCAATAAAGTTTGTTCCATTTATTGGATCTCCACCAATTCCAATACAGGTAGATTGTCCCAATCCATTTTCAGTTGTTTGTGCAACTGCCTCGTAAGTCAAAGTTCCTGACCTTGAAACTATTCCAACAGAACCTTTTTTATGAATGTTGCCTGGCATAATTCCAATTTTACACTCGTCTGGAGTAATTATCCCCGGACAATTTGGTCCAATTAATCTACTTTTTGATTTCTTTAATTTTTTTTTAACCCTGAGCATATCCTGTATTGGTATACCTTCAGTTATACAAACAATAAGTTCAACCGAAGCATCTATGGCTTCAATTATTGCTGCAGCAGCAAATTTGGCTGGTACATAAATCATTGTTGCATCTGCACCAACTTCTGTTTTTGCTTCAGCTACAGTATTAAACACAGGTCTATCAAGATGCTTTTGACCACCTTTCTTAGGTGTTACTCCACCAACTAAATTGGTACCATATTCTATTGCTTGCTCAGAATGAAAAGTTCCATGGGAACCAGTAAACCCTTGGCATATAACTTTAGTATCTTTATTAATTAAAACAGACATGTTATTTTATAGCCTCAACTATTTTTTGGGCAGCATCATCTAAATTTTCTGCCGAAATTAATTTTAACTCAGACTTATCTAAAATTTCTTTTCCTTTTTTAAAATTTGTTCCTGCTAATCGAACCACCAAAGGAATATTAATATTTATTTCCTTTGCGGCATCTACCACTCCTTGTGCAAGCACATCACATCTCATAATGCCCCCAAAAATATTAACTAAAATACCTTTAACATTTTTATCTGAAAGAATAATCTTTAGTGCCGCAGAAACTTTCTCTTTTGAGGCCCCACCACCCACATCTAAGAAATTAGCTGGCTCTTTTCCATATAGCTTAATTATATCCATGGTAGCCATCGCTAGTCCAGCACCATTGACCATACAGCCAATGCTTCCATCTAATTTTATATAAGCAAGATCGTGCTTACTTGCTTCAATTTCTGTTGGATCTTCTTCATTTAAATCTCTTAATTCTATAATTTCCGGATGTTTAAATAATGCATTAGAATCAAAATTCACTTTTGCATCTAAACAAATTATTTTTTTTTCTTTGGTTAGAATTAAAGGGTTAACCTCGACCATATTAGCATCGGTACCAATAAACATTTTGTATATTGATTTAATTGTTGAAATTGCTTGCTTTTTCGCATCATCATTCAAATTAAAGATCTCAATTATTTTTTCACAATCTTCCTCTGAGATCTCATCATTTATTTCAACTTTAGTTGTAATTATTTTTTCTGGATTACTGCTTGCTACCTCTTCAATATCCATACCACCTTGATCACTGGATATGAATGCAATTTTTGAACTAGCTCTATCAACTAGACATGATAAATAAAATTCTTTATCTATACTGGAAGATTCTTCAACATATAGTCTTTTAACTTTTCTTCCATCAGGACCTGTTTGATGTGTTACAAGAGTTTTTCCCAATAATTCTTTAGCAGCAATATTTAATTCTTCTAAGTTGTCTAAAATTTTAACTCCGCCTGCCTTACCTCTTCCACCAGCATGTATTTGTGCCTTTAATACATATTTTTCTGTCTTTAGTAATTTTGCTTTTTCAACCAACTCATCTACAGTAAATGCAAAAATTCCCTCTGGAACTACAGCACCATATTTTTTTAAGATTTGTTTAGCTTGATGCTCATGAATGTTCATTATTATTTAGAAAGATCAGGATCTATTTTAGACGCTGCTTCCCAAAGTGCTTTAACAGCATCAATAGAATGCATAAATTCTTTTTTCTCTTTTTCGTCTAAGTCAACTTGTTCTATTTTTTCAACACCCTCTTTTCCTATAATTACTGGAACACCTGCGTAAACATTGTTAACTTCATACTCTCCATTTAATTGAATGGCACATGGTAACAATTTTTTTTCATCTTTTAAATATGCTTCAGCCATTTGAACTCCTGATGCTGCTGGCGCATAAAATGCAGATCCTTTTTCTAGATATTTAACAATTTCAGCGCCACCATCTCTAGTTCTCTGATTTATTTCTTCTAATCTTTCTTGTGATATCTTTCCCTCTTTAACTAAATCAAGTAGAGGCTTTCCAGAAACTTTTGTAAATCTTGGCATTGGAACCATCGTGTCTCCATGACCTCCCATTACCATCGCATCTATTTCTTTCACAGGAACATTTAATTCCAAAGATAAAAATAATTTAAATCTTGAGCTATCTAAAATTCCTGCCATTCCAACTACCTTGTTAGCAGGTAATCCTGAAAATTTTTGAAAAGCCATCACCATCACATCTAAAGGATTGGTAATACATATAACAAAAGCATCAGGAGCATTTTGCTTAATTCCTTCAGCTACTTGTTTAATAATTTTTAAGTTAATACCTAATAAATCATCTCTACTCATGCCAGGTTTTCTGGGGACACCTGCAGTGATAATAATTACATCGGAGTCTTTAATATCCTCATAGTCATCAGTACCAGAAAACTTTACATTAAATCCATCTACTGATGAAGATTGCGCAATATCTAAAGCTTTTCCTTTAGCAATTCCGCTTGCAACATCAAATAAAACCACTTCATCAACTAATTCTTTAGTACCGATTAAATGTGCAAGAGTTCCACCAATTTGACCCGCACCTATTAAAGATATTTTTGTCATTTATTTCCTTTTATTTCATTGTTGGCATTATAAATTCTGCATTTGAACGGATACCAGAAGGCCATCTAGATGTTACAGTTTTCAATTTTGTATAAAATTTTATTCCTTCCACGCCATGCATTCCACTATCTCCAAACAAAGATCTTTTCCAGCCTCCAAAACTATGAAATGCCATTGGTACTGGAATAGGTACGTTAATTCCAACCATACCTACTTGTATCTTATTTGCAAAAGTTCTTCCCGTACCTCCATCTCTTGTGTAGATACTAACTCCATTACCATATTCATGATCATTAATTAGTTTTACAGCTTCTTCAAAATTTTTAACTCTTACTACTGATAATACTGGACCAAATATTTCTTCTTTATAAATTCTCATATCTTTATTAACATAATCAAACAAACAACCACCAATATAAAAGCCATTTTCATAACCCTGGAGTTTTAAATTTCTTCCATCAACAACTAATTTAGCTCCTTCATCGACACCAAGATCAACATAACTTTTTACTTTTTCTAGATGCTCCTTAGTTACTAGTGGACCCATTTCAGATGTTTTGTCCATTCCTGGTCCTACTTTTAAAGCTTCAGCTTTTTTTGATAAACGCGAAACAAGTTCATCTCCTATATCTCCTACAGCTACAGCAACTGATTGAGCCATACATCTTTCTCCAGCCGAACCGTATGCTGCTCCCATTAGTCCATTTACTGCACCATCTAGATCACAGTCTGGCATGACAACTAAATGATTTTTTGCACCACCCAATGCTTGAACTCTTTTTTCATTTTTAGCTGAGTTTTCATAAATATACTTTGCAATAGGAGTTGACCCAACAAAGCTTACTGCTTTAATACCTGGGTTAGTTAAAATCGCGTCTACAGATTCCTTGTCTCCATTAACAACATTAAAAACTCCATCTGGAAGACCTGCTTCTGTAATTAATTCTGCTAATCTCATTGGGCATGAAGGATCTTTTTCTGATGGCTTTAAAATAAATGTATTTCCACAGGCTATAGCTATTGGAAACATCCACATTGGTACCATCGCTGGGAAATTAAATGGTGTAATTCCGGCAACAACACCTAAGGGTTGTCTCATAGACCAGCTATCTACATTTGTTCCAACATTTTCTGAAAATTCACCTTTTAATAAATTGGGTATTCCACAAGCATACTCAACCACCTCTAATCCTCTAGTTAATGAGCCTCTTGCGTCTTCATAAACTTTACCATGTTCTGAAACTATTAATTTTGTAAGTTCATCAGAATTTTTCTCTATCAACTCTTTAAACTTAAACATCACTCTTGCTCTTTGAAGAGCGGGCTTTAAAGACCATGTTTCAAAAGCTTTTTTTGCTACTTCTACCGCATGATCTAAATCAGATTTTGATGCTAATCTGACTTCAGATTCCTGCTCACCAGTAGCTGGGTTAAAAATTTTACTCTTTCTATCAGATGAGCCTGAAATAAGCTTACCATCAACAAAATGTTCTAATAAATTCATGAATATGATCTTTTAGATCATAATATAATATTAGTCTATTGTTATTAGAAAATTAGTTACAGATTAGCTGTAACCAACATTTTTTTTAGTTCTGCTATTGCTTTTGCAGGATTTAATCCTTTTGGGCATGCGCTAGTACAATTCATAATAGTGTGACATCTATATAGTTTAAGTTCATCAGCTACTTTTTTTAATCTAGCTTTTCTCTCGTCATCTCTACTATCTACTATCCACCTGTAAGCTTGAAGTAAAACAGCAGGACCTAAATATTTATCACCATTCCACCAATAACTTGGACAAGACGTTGAGCAGCAGGCACACATGATACATTCATAAGCACCGTCTAATTTTACTCTATCTTCTTTAGTCTGCAATATTTCAGTAGTTTCAACTTTTTGATTTGTTTTAAGCCAAGGCTCAATTGACTCATACTGTTTATACAGCCCACTTAAATCACCTATTAAATCTTTTATAACTTTTAAATGAGGTAGGGGATAAATATTAATATCTCCATCTATTTCTGCGTGAGGTTTTGTGCATGCTAAACCATTTTTTCCATCCATATTCATTGCACATGAGCCACAAACACCATGAGCGCATGATCTTCTGTAAGTTAGTGATGGATCAATTTCGTTTTTAATTTTATTTAGAATATCTAAAACTTTTGAAGGACAATTGTCCATATCAACTTCATATGTGTCTACTCTCGGGTTTTCTCCTGAACTGGGATCCCACCTATATACATTTACTTTTTTAATATTCTGAGAACCAGTTTTATCTTTATAATAAATTCCCTTTTTAACTTCTGAGTTTTTAGGTAAATTTATTTGAACCATTAATATACTCGCTCTTGCGGAGGAAAGTATTGCACTTCATTGGTTAAAGTTGTTTTATGAACTGGTCTATAACTAATTTTTGTCTCTTTACCATTGCACCATGAAAGTGTGTGTTGCATAAATTTTTCATCATCTCTTTTTGGATAATCTTCTCTTGCATGAGCTCCTCTACTTTCCTTTCTACTGTGCGCAGAGTCCATTGTAGTAATTGCTTGTCTAATTAAATTATCAAATTCTAAAGTTTCAACTAAATCGGTATTAAAAATAAGCGATTTATCTTTAACTGAAATTGACTCCAT
>Ga0114997_10003395_pt1 | contig 12526 bp, 9 predicted proteins | sample ArcticOcean_MG_C_2_FD_87045 | JGI IMG/M metagenome (GOLD analysis project Ga0114997, IMG submission 87045) | Marine microbial communities from western Arctic Ocean - ArcticOcean_MG_CB4_136 | ecosystem: Environmental > Aquatic > Marine > Oceanic | place: Arctic Ocean: Canada Basin | collected... | reverse complement strand
GTAAGAGCGCTATTGGCAAATGAATAATCTTTTTTTTTGAGTGATATTTGACTTAAAGAATCTATGATTAATGGTAAGTGGCTTAAACCATACCCATTATCAAATTTTTGAGAATAAAGTTTTTTTACTGACTTGTCTTCCTTTTTTTTATTTAAGAAATTCCAATCAGTAATTTCATTAAGTGCAATGCCTCCAATTTTAGCATAACCTTTTTCACCTAATACTGCGATTGATGCTTCATAATCTTTTGGTCTTGCTGCTGTTGTAGCTTCAACTGTGCACAAAGCACCATTATTTAATTCTAATGAAGATACTAAAGTATCTTCTGCTTGAAGTTTATTTAACCTATTTCCAATAATTGCATTAACACTTTTAATGGGTCCAAATATCCAATTGAGTGAGTCTATATGATGTATTGCTTGTTGGTTAATAACTCCACCATCATGTTTCCACGATCCATGCCATCCATCATTATAATAATTTTGATATCTGCACCATCTTAAAACAACAGCAATAGTTATTATTTTACCAAATCTTTTCTTATCTACTGCATTTTTTAAACACTTAACTGCAGAATTAAACCGGTTCTGAAATGCAACTCCAAGATAAAGATTTTTTTTTTTTGCTATGTTTATCAATTTTTTACCTTGATCAGGTTTCATTGTAATTGGTTTTTCAACAAGTAGGTTTATATTATTATTTAATGCAGTTTTAGCATTATGATAATGTGATCCTGATGGGGTGCAAATTATTAAAAGATCTATCTTTATTTGATTTATCATATTAGATAAATCTGTAAAATATTTTGAATTATATTTTTTTGCAAAAAACTTTGCTTTATTTATCTTTAAATCACATACACCCACTATATTAATATTTCTGATTTTATTTAATTTAAAAATCTTATAGTAGTGTTGAGCTACCCTACCACAGCCTAAAATTGCAATGTTAAATTTTATTTTATTTTTTTTCATAAATATTTATTTATTAGTTTTTACTAACTTTACAATTCTATGAGATTTAAAATTATTATCAATTTTTAACTTGCTCTTAAAGACTTAATTTTAGTTTAATACAAAAGTTTTTATGGTAGAATGTGACTCAATAAGATTATCTTTAATAGTAATAACCAATATAATAGATTTTTAAATGAACGAAGATAGATTTAATAATTTCAAAAAAAGCATCACTCACATGAGGCATGGGGAATATTGGAATGAAGCAAAAACTACTTTTAATATAGACTTTAAAGATGGAAATTTTATTAGTAAAGGTTCAAGAAACTATTTACCAACAATTTACAACCCAAAACTTAATAGAGATGATCTTTTAGATGTTAATTTTGAGAGTAAACAAGATAAAAAAATATTTAAACTAGGCATACAAAATCTTTGTTTACCTAAAGAAAATAGAAATAATACTTTAATTTATGGGCAGGATTATTTTAATTCTATTGAAAACTATATAAAAGAAAAAGATATTGTTTGTGAAGTAGGATCAGGTAGTGGTTTATTTTCTGCGCTTATTAATGAGAAGAAAAAAACAACTAATATTCTAGTAGATATACCTGAGGTATTATTGAATGCAATATCTCTTATATTTACATTGTTTCCTAATAAAAAGATTCTACTACCAAATGAAATTGGGGAGCTTTCATCGCCTATAATTTTTAATCAATATGACTTTGTTTTCTTAACACCAGATTTAATTTATCATATTAGGGATGAAAGTGTTAACCTTGGAATTAATACCCAATCATTCATGGAAATGGACATGATAGAAGTTGATGAATATTTAAATTTTTTCAATAGAATAATCTCAAATGAAGGTTATTTTTTTTGTTCTAATAGGGTTAGAAAAAGGCATTATTTTTTTGAATACAAATTTTATCTATTAAAAAATTTCCAAAGTGTATTTTTTAAAAAAAATAAATTTTTTGATTCCTCTGTGGGTGCTTCATCTATGTTAGATTTTTTTTTAAAAAAAAATAAAAACATAGAACAAAAGCCAATAAGATTTAATTTGTATGAAAAATTTATTATTATAACAAAATTTAAACTAAGAGAATTTTTTTATTGGTTGAGTTGGGATTTTAGGAGACTGATAAAAAAAGTATATAGTATGAAGAATTTTTTTTCTTGATATTTGAAAACTAAAAGTATTTTGTAAAATTTAAATACTTTCTTAATTTTTCATGTCTATTTTTGTAGAATGTGTTAGCAGAATTATTATTAATTGTGAACATTGTATTATCTAATTTTATTTTCTTCAAAATTCTTATTTAATTTTATTATTTATAAGATCAAAAAATTTATTTTTCATTTAAGGTATTCATATCAGCTAATGCCATTCTATAGAAGCCAAGTATCTTTGTTGATCCAAATTTTTTAGTCAATTTATTTTTTTTTTTAAATAAAATGTAATTAGAATAAGATTTTTTACACTCATATTTTTTTTCAAGATATTTTTTTGATTGGTTCATTCTTTGTATCACAGATTTTGTGTACGATATAACTTTTGGAACTATAATTTCAGCATATACATTGCAAACTTGACTCAATCGAATAGATTGAATTTTTTTTGTAACCTTTGTTGAAGCTTTACAAAACCCAACTCTTAATCCTGCTAAACCTATACTTTTGCTTAAACTTTTAATTACAATCAAATTTTTGTTATTCAACTTTAAAAGGTTGTTTTCTGGATAAAAATCACCATAAACTTCATCCATAATCACATATTTATACAATAAAAATATTTTTTTATTTATCTTCAAAGTAGATCCATCATTGCCATTTGGGTTTACAATACAAACTGCAGCATCTTTTCTTTTTTTCAAATAAATATCTTTTTTATCAATCATGATGGGTTTGATATTGTTAATTTTACAGTATAATTCAGTTGGTGCAAAAGATGGGTTGACAATGTAAATCTTCTTAACATCAAGAATACTTATAAGTCTATTTATTATGTCTGTTGCGCCAAAACCTATTGTAAGATTTTTTATTGGTATTTTATAATATTTAGAAATTGCCTTATAGATATGAATTGGCTCCCCATAATTTAAAATAGATTTTTTGTTTTTTAATAAAATATTTTTAACTATTGTATGTGTTTTTTTATCAAAATTAACATTTCTCGATAAATCTACTGGAAAATATTTTTTTTTTAAATTCCAATTTGGTCTGAAATTATTCAGATAATCAACTTTTTTCATTTTAAAATCTTTTTCCGAAGATCAAATGGCTTTTGACTATTTAGAGTTCCGCTAACATCACATTTATTACATGGCTTATTAAATCTATTTTTTTTCATTTATATTTGCACTAATTCTATTTTTTTAGACATTTTTTCTATTATTCTTTCAATTTTACTATTTTCTATTTTTTTTTTGTAAAAGATATTAGCAGAATTATGATAAATTTTATGCATTGGAATATCAAGTTCCTGAGAAAGAAATCGGTGCCAATAATATTTTCCATAGTGGGCTAAAGGATTGCAAAAAATTTGATGACAAATGCTATAAAAATCATCTTTTTTGCATGACTGTAATTGCTTCCAGTCTTTGATTAAAAGTTTCTTATAATTAATTTTATTGTTCCAATTGTTAGTTGCTTTAAATTTTGAAGACCAGAAAATAGCCTTGGAAGAAATACACTTGAAATTTAAAAACAGTGCCTCTAAAATAGCAGTACCATGATGTGAAATTAAAATAGTTTTTTTATTTAGTCTGTTAAGTAGATCAAGATTTTTTGTTGGTTCGTTAATAAACCTTATATTTTTATTATTCTCATATTTTGAGAGAATTTGAAAAAATAGTTTTCTATCATAAGTCCTTTGTGCAGTTGGAAATTTACCATAAAAAAATGTTGGGTGTCCTTTAATTAAAATTTTATTATTTTTATTTTTTATCAATTCATCAATTGTAAATTCAAGCCAATCATAAACATTTATAAAACCATCATACCCACATAGCAATTGTCCATCAGTAAATGAATGAGCATAAATTAAGTGGGTAATTTCATTATATTTTTTATTTTCTTTTACAAATTTAATAGCTCTCATCCACGGTATACGTTCTGTTTTATGAAGAATTTTTTTCAGTGAAGCCTTGGCTTCTTTAATTTGTTTATTATTAATTTGCTTATTATTAAATTTTTTAATTTGAATTATATCCTCATAATTTATTATTTTTTTATTCTGGTTTATGCAATATATTAATCCCTTAGGGTATCCAAGTGTATAGATTGGGATTTTTTTTTTTGACAAAACTGAAATAACCAAACCATTTCGATACATCCCATGATCTATAAAAGCTCCTCTAATATTATCTTTTTTAATTTTAATAATATTTCTTAACAATGCTAAGCTTCTATAAAAGCATTTCATAGACTCATAAAAAAAAGAAAACCAATATAAGTAACTATTATAGTTTCTATATATTTCTGGAATTGTGTATCGACTTAAATTGTAACCTTGATATTTAACCGACATAATTTTTTTTTTTGAAAAAAAATTTGTTTGAAAAATGATTTTTATCAGATAAAAAATTGCTATAAAATCACGTTTATAGTTTTTATTTACATATAAATTAAGTTTTTCATTAACCAGTATCTCAGAATGAGTTTTTGCTGCTCCAATTAAAAATTTATATGGACCAATAGGCTCTCTTAATACAAAGAAAATTTTTTTATCTTTATTCATAAAATTATAGGATGTAACACAAATAATAAATGCATTTTGATATTAATTTTAATTTTTTAATATTTATTGAGTAATATAAGCAAACAAATATGTTTATTATTTGTTGTCTATTTTCTTAAATTAATCAATAATTGTAATCAATAACACAATTAATCTATATTCAAAATTATAAATTTAACTTATAATAAAGAATAATTTAAGAAGAACTCCAAATTTACAATGCCAAATAATTTTGATTTTCAAACCATTAAAGATAAAAATTTCTCTAAAAGAAAAATAGTAGGTTATGCTTTTAGAAAAGCATGTTTATATCAAGTTAATTTTTCACAAAGTAATTTAGAAAAAGTTGATTTTTGGAGTGCAGATTTAGAAAAGGCTAATTTTAGAGAAACCAATCTAAATAATTGTGTTCTATCTGATACTGATTTAAGCAAAACAATAATTTTTAAAACTAATTTTTCAAATTCAAATTTAAGTCACAGTAATTTAAATGGTTTAGATTTAAAAAATTCCACTTTTCAAAACGTAAATCTAAGAGATGCTGTTTACAATAACAAAACAGTATGGCCAAAAAAATTTAATCCAAAACTTTATGGTGCAATTAAATTAAATGAAAAAAAAATCAAAATTAAAAATGAAAAACCAAATCTATTAATTACTAAAGTTGCAAATGAAATAAAAAATGGAAATGGGTTTTATGTCTTTAAAAATTATTTTTCCAATAAAGAAATAAATAAAGCAAAAACAATTATTTTAAAAAATTCAAAAAAAAAAACTAGTTTAGATTTTACTGCTGATAAAAAAAATAATCAAAAATCTATTAATAATTTAATTGCTTTAGATAGTATTTTTAAAAAGATGATTCAACCAAAGATAGTTATGGACATATTTGAAAAATTATTAGGGAAAAAATTTATATGTGGACACTTTTATTCTAACTCACTCTTTTCTGGTGCCAGAGGTCAAAAACCTCATATGGACTATCCTTATCTGGGTATGGATAATTTTTGGAAAAAATTCCCTATAAATTCAAATAATAATCTTATTTTAAATTGCCAATCCATGATTCTATTGGATGATTTTACAGATAAAAATGGTGCTACAGAATTGGTACCTGGTAGTCAAAAATTTAATAAGTATCCAACTCAAAAAATTTTTGATAAAAAAAAAATTAAATTAATCTATCCAAAAGGTACACTCATCATCTTTAATGGATTGTCTTGGCATGCTTCATCTTCTAACTTTTCTTATAATGATAGAATTGCAATTTTGGGGCAATACTTACCTTTTTTCATAAAACCTATGTCTAATTTAAAAAATTGTATTAAAAAAAGTGACATCAACAAATTAGATGCAAGATTAAGACAACTTTTAGGTTTTGATCTAATACACCCTGTAGAAAATTTAAAACCTTAATATATTTAAAAATATAGATTTTTTTTAGAAAAAATGGTAATTCTAGTTTTATGAAAACTTACTACCTCAACACACTTAAAAATATAATCAAAAATAATAATGGTAAAGTAGTTATTTTTGGTTCTGGAACACTTGGTAAGCTTTCTAAAAAGGTCTTTGATAAATTGGGAATAAAAGTAGATTATTTTTGTGATAGTGATGAAAGAAAAAATAACCAGCTAGATGAATCCACTCAAGTTATAAATATAGAAAGTTTAAATAAATTAGATAAAAATACAAATATATTTATATCTCACGATTACTTTTTAGCAGTTATGCCAAATTTAGAAGAAAATAATTTTAAGAATATTTTTACTGTAACAGAGCTTTTAAACTACCCTAATATATTAGATATGTACGAAGGTAATCTTTACCCCTTAAAATTGAAAAGAAGAATAGATTTTTATAATGAAATGTCAAAAAAAAGCGAATACACATTGTCAGCCATTCTAAAAATTAAATCTGTAGATATCCAAATAACAGAAAAGTGTTCTCTCAAATGTAAGGATTGCTCAAATCTAATGCAGTATTATACGAAACCTCAAGATAGTGAGTTAAATCAACTATTCAAATCTATAGATAACTTAATGAGTGTGGTCGACTACGTGAACGAGTTTAGGGTTCTTGGTGGAGACCCATTTATGAATAAAGAGATGCATAAAGTAGTTAATAAATTATCAAAATTTAAAAACAACTCTAGAATTGTAATTTATACAAACGCAACCATAATGCCTAAAGGTGAACAATTAGAATGTTTAAGAAATGAAAAAGTAGGTTTAGAAATAACAAATTATGGAGCGGCTTCAAGGCAACACGACGCACTTGTTGAGTTGTGTGATAAAGAGGGTATTGAATATTCAACTCTTAAAATGGAAACTTGGCAAGACTGTGGGAGAATAACTCCTCACTCTCAAAAATCAGAAAAAGAAATAATTAAGCAGTTTAATAATTGCTGCAATAGTGATTTAATTACCTTGTTACACGGTAATCTATATAGATGTCCATTTTCTGCTAATGGAAATAACCTTAAAGCATTCAATGAAAATGCATCTGAAGTTATTGACTTGACTAAAGACTATGAATCAAAAGAAAGCTTAAAAGAAATGATCAAAGAACTCTGCTATAATAAGAAATTTTTAAAAGCATGTTTTTCATGTAATGGGAGAGATTACACTACAGCGAATATAAAAGCAGCCGTTCAAACTTTAAACAAAAAACCTCTTGAGTACAAAAAATTAGAAGGTTAGTAAATATTACTAATTTTTTATGAATCCTTTTTTTAGTATCATCATACCTATCTATAATTCACAAAAATATTTTACACCGTGTTTGAGTAGTATTCTAGGGCAGAATTTCAATAATTATGAAGTATTAATTGTTAATGATGCTTCAAATGATGGAACAAAAAAAATTTGTAATAATTTTAAGAAACTTTCATCAAAGATAAAAATTATAGAAAATAAAAAAAATTTAGGGGTATCAGTTTCAAGAAATAAAGGGATAAAAAAAGCTGTTGGAAAATATATTATTTTTCTTGATAGTGATGATATTTTGCTGCCACGAAGTTTAGAAAAATTATACCATCATATTTTATTAACAAAAACAAATATAGTAGTTTTAGAACATAATGAGTTAAAAAATAGTTATAAAAATTCTATTATAAGAGACTCAGAAATTAGAGGATTTTTCAAAAAAAAAATTTTTTCTAAAAAAAAAATTCAACTAATAAATTTAGTAGAAAATTTCAAATTATTTAATCCGTTATGTTATAATTTTTCAATTAATAGAAATTTTATTTTAAAAAATGAAATATTCTTTGAAGATATAAGAATGCACGAAGATCATCTATTTGTTTCAAGGTTGTTTTATTGCAGAGAAAAAGCTAGTTACCCTGGGATTATTACTCATTCAAGAAGATCAACTAGCCTTGAGTCTTTGGGTAGAACTGTTGGTTATGAAGTTTGTATATCAAGTGCAAAAAATTTATTTTTTTATTTAAAAGACTCAAAAAAAAATAGGCTGTCAAAAATTGAAAAAGAATGCATTTTTGAAAATTTAAATTTCTTTACAAAAAAATTTTTTTTGAATTTATTGATATGCTCAAAGAAAGATTTACTAGATTTAAATAAGTTTATTTGTAAGAAATATCCAACATTAATAATAAATATGAATAAAATAGTAATGAAAAAAAAATTCACAGGTAAAAATAATTCTAACCTAGAAAAATGGAATATGTTTATAAAAAATATTTTAAAAAAATTGGGAAATGAATTCAATATAAATGAAGAAGAAAAAGTAAATATATTTTGTTCTAGTGCTTACTCAAAAATATGTATTAAGTTATTAAAAAATAATTTTAAAATAAAGATTAATGCGGTATTTGACAATAATAAAGATTTCCAAAACCAAAAAATTGAAAATATAAAAATTAAGTCTATAAATAAATATACAAATAACAATATTAAGTTTTTAGTGTGTAATCTTAATGATAATGATTTTAAAAAAATAAAAAACCAACTAATGAAATTAAAAGTACCAAAAAATAAAATTACTCAATTTAACATTTTAAAAAATTATAAAATATGACAATTTGTATAATTCCTGCACGTTCAGGCAGCAAAAGATTAAAAGATAAAAATATAAAAAAATTTGCTGGCAAACCTATTATAGGCCATGCGATTAAAATAGCTCAGTCTAGTGGCTTATTTAGCAAGATAGTTGTTTCAACAGATAGTAAGAAAATTTCTAATATTTCTAAAAGATATGGAGCCGAAGTACCATTTTTAAGATCAAAAAAATTATCTGATGATTTTACAACTACATCTGAGGTATTAATAGACTGTATAGAGAGAATATCTTCAAAAAAGACTGCGTTCCACTTTTGTTTATATCCCACGACTACTTTGATTTCAAAAGAAGATTTAATTAAAGCCTATAAAAAAATTAAAAAAGAGAAAGCAAATCTCCTAATTGCTATTACAGATTTTGAGACTAGTCCGTATAGGGCTCTTAAAGTATCGAATAACAAGATTGATTTTTATTTTAAAAAATATGCAAAATATAGAACACAGGATCTTCCAAAATTATTTCGTGATAGTGGATCTTTTTATATATTTAAAACTGTTAGCTTGTTGAAAGATAAGGGAAAATTAAACAATAAATCTACTTATTATTACTTAGATAGAGATAAGGCTGTTGACATTGATAATATCAAAGATTTTAAATTAGCAGAACTATTATTCAAAAATAAAATTAATTTTTAAATTTTATTTTAATTTTTTGAAATATATTCTAATTTAACTCGATCTCCTAAATCAAGGCTCTTGTTTATTTTTTTTCCTAATATCTTTTTAAAATATTTAGGATGTAAGCCAAAGCTAGGTCTTACAACTCTAATATTTTTTAAAGTAATTTTTTCTCCTTTATTTATTTTTTTAGATATATAAATTGATCTTCTGCTGTTTAAATTTTTTTTGGAGCTTTTGCTTATTTTAAATATTGATTTACCAATAGATGCCTCCACATTTCTAATTTCTTTAATCATTTTTTTAAAGCCCAAATTATTTAGTGAAAAAAAAGAATCAACTGTTTTTTTTTTATCATCTAAATTAAAATGTTTTTCAATAATCGAAGCTCCTAACGCTACCGCAGTTAATGCTGTGGTGATTCCAGTTGTATGGTCTGAAAGCCCAGAGACTAGACGAAATTTTTTTTTTATTAGTGGGATTATGCTTAAGTTTTGTTCGTTAAGTGGCGAGGGATAGGATGACACACATTGCAAGATACCGATGTGTTTGCATCCATTTTTTTTTAAGGTTTTTATTGCTAAATTAATGTCAGATAAATCTGCCAATCCAATAGATAGGATTACTGGTTTTTTTGTTTTGGCAATTTTTTCAATGAGAGGAATATGTGTTACCTCAGCAGAAGCAATTTTATATGCAGGACAGTTTAATGTTTCCAGCATATCTACTGCTGTCTCATCAAAAGGGCTAGAAAAAATATCTATATTAATTTTTTTACCTAATTTAAATATTTCCTTATGCCAAGCCCAAGGAGTTTGTGCCTCATTATAAAGACTCCATAAATTCTTATTTTTTTTCCATGGTGTTTTTTTTGTTATTTGAAAGTCTTTTTTATCTGAATTTAGAGTTATTGTATCTGGTGTGTAAGTCTGCAATTTAATTAAATTAGCACCAGATTTTTTTGCTTCAATTATTAATTTTTTTATTCTGCTAAAGTCCCCACCGTGGTTTCCAGATAATTCAGCAACAATTACACATGGATGACCTTTTCCTATTAAAACTTTTCCTATTTTAAACATCATTTTTATCTTTTATAAAAAATAAACTTATTTGACTTTATATTTAACAGAGATTTCAATTTATCAATTGACTTATCTTTGCTTTTAACAACATTCCACCCTAAATATTTACTCATTTTAATACTTAATTGATTTGAGTTCTTTATAAATGATAACCATTTAACATGTTTTTTATATTTATATCTCTGCCAATTTAAAGCATATAATATTTCTCTAATTGTACAATTTTTTGAACAAGCAAACCAACCTGAAATTTTATAGTTTATATTTTTTGATGAAAATATTCCATCCTCATATATATATAAAACTTTTAATCCATTTCTTGTAAGTACATACGATTTTCTACTAGTTTCAAACCACCACAAATAATGTTCTAATTTTTTAATTTTTTTTTTATTAATACTATTATTTGTATTAATTTCTAAGTTTCTTGAAGTAAGATAATGGTTTAAATCCTTATCATTTACTGCCCTTATACTGAGTTTGTCTTTTATAATTTTATTTTTTAAAACTTGATATTTTTTTTTAGTAAAAATATTTTTTGATGAAAAAATATAATCTATAATTCTTTTTGAACCTTTATCATCTATTTTAATTTCAGGCTTTATATTCAAAACTTTAAATCTTGAATAGTTTTTTTCTAACAAGAAAATTAGTTTAGAAATTTTTTTTGTATTAACAAAATCACTTAAATCTAAATAAATATAGTGACCAAGCTTTTCTAAAGAAAAAATATCTGTTTCTTGATTTTGAGTCATTTTGATCAAAATACTTGGAATTTTAAAAAAAGCTGTCTCAAAAATAGCTGTACCAGCAGAACCAATGAATAATTGAGATCCTTGTATATACTTAGAAATGCTACTTGGGCTGTCAACATACTCAATTGAATTATGTTTTTTAGCTAATTGAATAATTTTTAATTTATTTTTTGCTAGTGGACCAACTATTACCACAAATTTTATTTTTTTATTATCTAAATTTTTTAATAGTTTTAATAACAATTTATAAACAATAATTTGATCACTTCCTCCACCAATATAAATAGTAATTTTAAAAAGGTTATCTTTTTTTTTATCATTTAAAAAAATATTTTTTTCTATGATATTAAATTGTGGGTGTATTAAAAACTTACAGTTTTTTTTTTTATTTCTATTAAAGTTATATTTAATTACTGGATAATTTTTGGGATTATAATTTATAATAAAATCAGCATAATGATCCTTATTTTCAAGATCATCAAAGATTATTATTTTTTTATGTATTTTTGAGGCGTGTCTCTCCCATTTTTTACTAAACCGATAATCATCTAGTAATACTATACCAGGCCCCATGTCTTTAGTTATCTTGCAAAATTTTTTTACATCTTCAACTTCGTTAAGATATTTTTTGTTATCATCGTAAATATAAAATTTTTTAAATTTAATATTCATTAGATCATCAGGTTTGTCTAGGAAGAATAGGCACTTATGGCCTTTTTTACTTAATTCTAAAGACAGCCTACTACATCTCATTAAATGGCCTAATCCAACAAGATTACTAAAATTAGTTCTGATATAAATGTTCAAAATACGCGTTTAAAAATCTTATAGCAATGTAGAGCACCTATACTACATCCTAAAATTTTAATAATAAACTTTACATTATTTGCTTTCATAAATTCCTATATTAAACAAATTTTGTTAGAATTAAATACTTTCTTAATTTTTCATGTTTAGTTTTTAATTTATAAAAATATTTATCAACAAAATATTTTCTGTCATATAGTGATTTATTATAGTGAATTCCAACATGAATAGATCTTCTTGATGAAAATTCTTGTTTCTTTCGTTTTTCGAGTGTAATGCATTTTTGTTCCCCCACGCAAAAAAAAACCCTCAACAATTAAAAGTTGAGGGGTTTTTTAATAAAAATATCAATTCTATGCTAAAATTTTTTTCAGTGCATAAATCAAGCCAATTGAGCTATTAGTACTGGTCAGCTACACGCATTACTGCGCTTCCACATCCAGCCTATCAACGTGGTGGTCTACCACGGCTCTATAGGAAG